>ERZ791922.494-NODE-494-length-24634-cov-3.228935_pt1 | contig 24634 bp, 20 predicted proteins | sample MGYA00510134_ERZ791922 | MGnify/ENA primary metagenome ERZ791922 (study PRJEB30046, sample SAMN00792101) | human gut metagenome | study: EMG produced TPA metagenomics assembly of the A metagenome-wide association study of gut microbiota in type 2...
GTGAGGGATGGAAATCCCCTCACTCATTTTTTGCAGGAGGACAACAGGATGGCATGCACTTCATGCTTATGAAAAATGCTTTCAGATACGGAAGGCTATTTTAGGGGAGACGGATTATTACACTGAAGTTACCAGGCGTGAGCGAGCTATCTGCAAATTTTCCCTTACTAAAGGGCATGAAGGAAGAGAAGACTTAAAACGATTTGTTGATCGGATAGAAGAAGGTTTTTTTATCAATGATATAGATCATGAACAACTGCAAATTTTGGAGGCAAAAACGTTATGCACTTTACTGATGGATCTGTCTGAAATCAGTAATCCTGATGAGTACAAAAAATACTTGAAAATATATGGACGTCTTTGCTTGAAATACGAATATACAGGTGAGCCGTGTATAAGTATGCGTATGGCTTGGAATATGCGTGGCGGATATTATATGTGTATTGGAGATTATATTCAAGCTGAGTCTGCCTTCCTAAATGCTTTGAAAGTTGATGTAAATGACGAGAAAAAAAGCATCATTTCTAGAACACAAATACAAAGCAATCTTTTGCTAATTTATTATGTACAGAATGATTTGGAAAAAGCATATCCTCTGGCAGCCGATTTACTAGATCAGATTGAAAATGATGAGTCTGAAGAATCAATTAAAGATGCGGACATTTATCGCATTTATACTTTACTTGTTTCTATGGAAATACAGACTGTATCTGCTCCAGTTCAAGAAGAACTTGATGATATAGCAAATCTTTTGAAAGAGACATGTGAGGACATCTTAAGTGGTGATATTTTGAAAGCACCACGAGAAGAGGCAATATTTGCCATTATATGTATTTTTTTTATAATTCAGCATGAAACCAGTACTGTTTCCGATCAAAAACAATTCAGTTTAGCTCTTCATAGGATAGAATTGGAAAAGCGAGTATTTGATTTTGCTCCTATGCAGTTGACAATACTCTATTATTGCCAAGCACTTCTGTTATGGAATATTGGCGAAAAAGATGCAGGAGATTATTTCGAAAAAGCAATCAATTGTCTAGACAAAAGTGGTATCCAACATAATCTAAAAGCAGCTGTATATCAGAGTTATGGTGCCTTTTTATGCAAGCGAAGGGAGTTCAATTCAGGACTTCAGTATATTGAGAGATCTTTGAATGAAATAACAATAACATGGCATCAATACGTACGGTATTTAAATGATACACGCTTATTAATGATACTAACACCCGTACAATTGATGTTTACTGGTTGTTATGCAATATTAAGACAGATAACAGATATCAGTACATCATATGAGCGGCTATTACAGTTCAAGGCACTGGCTTCTTTGGCTGGTCGAGAAAGAAATCGCATTATCCACGGAAGAGATTTTAATCCTGAGCTACTGGATAAGATACAGAGGATTCAAAATACAATTGCTACTTTGGAATCCGAGAATATGCTTCGAGATGTGGAAAGGGATTATGAAAAGCAGGCGGAAGAGTTGCGTCGTATGGAAAAGGATTTTGCTGTCCAGTTTCCTCATAATGCTAAGTTTACAAACATTTCCCTGAAAGCAGTTCAAGACGCAATTCCAGACTACTCAGCTGTATTAGAGTATTTTTTCACTACTGACAGTTATGGACAAACACAATTCGAATATGATGATAGCGCCGATAGGGATCCTTCTGTATTCGACGTCTATATAACAACAAAAGAATCAGGTAGATGCAGCTTGCATCGAATTACTATTTCGAATGGATTAGAACGGAATTGCATTTTTCACAACTGATAGTAAGAGGTGTGTCGGTATATGTATCATTTATGGCATTAATAATAACGGAATCTGTATCAGCTTCATACATACCAAACAGGTAACAAGGGTTATTTTGTTTCATGATGTTCTCCTTCCCACAGATACTTAGCACCATCAAGCAGATCAATGATGGCTGTAAGCATATTGTTATAGTCGGTTTGCAGTTCCTTGATTTCATCACTTGTGGGAAGATTGTTTAAAGTTTGATGTTCACAGCATTCAGTAAATGCTTTTTGCATTTCAAGTAATTGTAGATATAGTGCATTAACAGTCTGTACAAGAGGATATATGTTTTCTTTCTTGCCGACAACACAGATGCGGTTATAGATGCAGGAACGGACAAAGTAATCTTTCTTCATCATGCCGCTGGCAAGGATACGGGCTTCAATTTGCTTGCGTTCAGCATCGCTGATTCTAAAACTTATAGTTGGATGTTTGTGTTGATTGCTCATATTTAGTAGTAAAAGTAGATTATATCTGCCATAGATTTCGTAGATGCAACATGGAATTATTGCAACTAATTTGCTACTAAAGTTTTTGAAAATGATATGAAAAGAGTAACATTAGATGAAACGGATGTGGTGGAATGCCGCATAAAATCAGCATTTTTGATTTGATGATCCTTCCTTTGGGAAGAGTTTGAGTGACAGGTTTGGAAGTAGCAGCACTTTAACAAGCCCCGGGTGAACCGGACTTTTGGAGAACTATTTTTTGTCTATCTAAGCAGCTGGCTTAAGGAAGAGTTGACGGTATGCCAGAAATGCCTTGCATAAGGTAATATAAAAGTTAAGTGCATCGATGGCACAAAGTTTCCTTTTCCCAAGAGGGCAGCCCCCCTGTTCTATGGCGTCAAAAGTAATGGTGTTGGCAGATTTATGATTTTTTTGGCAGATGAATGTATTCCGGAGAAAATGCTGACAGGATAATTTGTAAAAGTTAAAATTTTTCTTTTCAAAGTGTAAGTATTTGATATGAAATTAGTCATAGAGAATCTCAATCTTTTTTGTTTAGTAATGTTTTGGGCTGATAGCTTAATCTTACATCAAAAAGGAACGGGATTCCTTATATTTTTGACATTTTTTGAAAGTTGTGGATAACCCAATATGGCAGATTTGCCCTGTGGGGATAATTTTTCGGAAACTCAAGTGACAAAATGTTGCGAATGATATATGAATTGTTTTATACTATCTATAGGGAACATTTAGTCCACAATATCGAAGTTTTATATTTTAGAGGAGCATGGCAGGTAATGAGAATACAGGAAACGGTAAGAAAGCCGATGACAGAAGCGAAATATCTGAATGTCGATAATACGGACAGATATCGCCCGATCATCCGGCTTTTTTATTTGAAATATGAAAAGCTGAAGTATTGGCTGTATCAGGAAGAGGTATATGAAGAATTAAAGGAAGATGCATACTTTAGAGAATATACACCGGAGCAGTGTCAGCAGGATTTGGCAGCTTTGACTGCATGGGGGAATCTAGTAACAATACAGGATACGAGAAAGGTTGCGACTATTGAGGAATTTAAGAATAAAAAGTTCCGATATCAGTTGTCTGAAGCTACGGTAGAAATTGAGCGAATGGTTATTCGGGTAGAAAATCTGTTTATAGAAAGTTCTTCGTTGGAACCAACTTTGTTGGAGCGACTTCGTATCAATCTGAGCAAAATTTCTGAGATTGCAAAAGCAGATCAGGAGCACATCTATGCATGGTGGAATGATTTGAATAATGATTTTATACGATTGAATCAGAATTATCAGGATTATATGCGGGAGTTGAACAGTGTAAAAGCGGAAGAAATGATGAAGACGACAGAGTTTCTCGTGTTCAAAGACCAGTTGATTGAGTATTTGAGAAGTTTCGTGAGGAGTCTGCAGATCAATGCCGCATCTATAGAACAATGCTTGAAGAATGCGGACAGGGATGTTTTGAAGTATCTTCTGGAGGAAATTATACAGTATGAATTGTTGATTCCGAGAATCGATGTGGAAGTGAAGGAAGATTTAATAGCAGATAAAGTACATGGCCGATGGCAGAGTTTGGAGGAATGGTTTACCGGAGTGGAAGGAAAGGATTCCGAGGCGGCAAAGGTATTTGATACAACGAATGAAATTATACGAAAGATTACAAGGTATGCGGCAAGAATTAGTGAAATGAGCAATGCGGGGGCAAATCGGCGGGAGGAGTATCATAAGGTTGCAGTGATATTTTCAAAGTGTAAGGATATTTTTGAGGCGCACAGATTGGCTGCTCTTGTATTTGGAATTGAAAAGCCGCTGCATTTAAAAGGGCTGCCGGGGCGTCAGACAGAGAGCATCAACAGCGGTGTCTTCGAGGAGGAACCTCATATCGTGACTGTGACGCCGAGGATTCGTACATATAAAGAAAAAGCAAAACGAAGCGGGATTGTTGACCGTTCGAAAGAAAAAGAAGCAATGCGACTTGCTACGATACAGCGTTTAGAGGAAGAACGCAGGCTCTTGAAAAGTTATATTCGGGATAACCGTCTGGAGTTTGCAAAACTTCCGGAGATAGAACCACATGTAAGAGATGTATTTCTGACATGGCTTTCCAAGGCATTAGAGAATAAAAGTCTTCAAGGGAAAACGGAGGATGGGCAGGCTTATCATGTAGAAAAGCCAGATACAGAGGAAATCTGCATTTTGAAATCACCGGATGGTAATCTGCAAATGCCGGCATATGTGATTGTATTTGAAAAAAATGAATGAAGGGAATTTGAAAAGAGGTCATGAGAGCACTGGAAATTCTGCTGGAACGGCGTTGGATATTAAAAAGCCGAGAAAAAGAATTATATTATCAAATAAAGGATGAACTGGGGACGGTTAAGAAATTTTTGATGGAAAAACTGGGCTATCAGGTGATTGTAAATCCTTATCTTGTAAAAGTGGAGAAGATGCCGGCAACACCGGAGAACTGGATGGGAATTCAGGAATTTACCCAGAAAATAGAATATATTTTTTTCTGTATGATTTTAATGTTTCTGGAAGAAAAAGAAGCGGAAGAGCAGTTTGTGCTTTCAGAGCTGACAGAGTATATACAGGGACAGTACAGGGAGGAGCAGATTGACTGGACGATATATCAGTATCGAAGACATTTGATTAAGGTGATTAAGTATTGTGTGAACTGTGGAATCTTGAATTTGAATGATGGAAGTGAAGAGAGTTTTGCGAGAGATGATACAAGCGAAGTACTCTACGAAAATACAGGTGTCTCCAGATATTTTATGAAAAATTTTACACAGGATATTATGGGATATGCGACGCCGGAAGATTTTGAAAAACAGGAATGGATTGATGTGAACGAGGAGCGGGGAATTGTCAGAAGACAGCGAGTGTATCGAAAACTTCTTATGACTATGGGAATGTACAAAAGTCCGGAGACAGAAGAAGATTTTGCCTATGTTCGGAACTACCGTAACATGATACAGGGGGAATTGTCGGAGCATTTTGATTGTGAACTGCATGTACATAGGACAAGTGCATTTCTGATTTTGGGTGAGGACTGCAGAATGGGAAAATGTTTTCCGGAAGAAAACACATTGTCGGATATTGTGCTTTTGGTTCATGGTATCATTTCAGAATGGATACAGCAGGGAAGGATTGAAATGGCCATGGATGAAACAATCATAATTCCGAAGGAAAAATTTCGGGAAATTCTTGAGGAGTGCAAAGAACGATATGGGAAAGGATTTATAAAAACATATCGTGAAATGACAACAGGAGAATTTTCTGAAAGTGTGCAAAGATATATGTTAGAACTAGGATTGATTCTTTTAGAAAAAGATATCGTCATAATCCGTACGGCAGTTGGAAAGATTATAGGACGTTATCCAAAAGAGTTTTTAGAGAACGGAGGAAGAGATGAATAGCAAATGGCAGATACACAGAGTAGGACTCTTGGATTTTTGGTATTATGATGAAGAAGAATTTTATTTTTTGGACGGAAGGATGCTGCTGAGGGGAGCTAATGGTTCCGGGAAATCTGTTACGATGCAGAGCTTTATACCGCTGCTGCTGGATGGAAATATGCGCCCGGAGCGTTTGGATCCATTTGGCTCCAAGGCGCGTAAAATGGAGAATTATCTTCTGGAAGAAAATGATGAACGAGAAGAGCGGACCGGATACCTGTATATGGAAATGAAACGGACGGAAAGTGATGAATTTTTGACGCTTGGAATTGGAATGAGAGCGCGTAAAAATAAGAAAATGGAGTCGTGGTATTTTTGCCTGACAGATGGACGGAGAGTTGGAAAGGATTTTTATTTGTATAAAGAAGGGCAGAGCAAGATTGCTTGTACAAAGCTGGAACTGCGAAATCGGATTGGAGACGGCGGTCGTGTAATGGAGTCACAGGGAGAGTATGCCCAGTGTGTAAACCGGCTTTTATTTGGATTTGAAACGCAGGAAGAATATAAAGAATTACTGGATCTTCTAATCCAGTTGAGAACACCAAAACTTTCCAAGGATTTTAAACCAACTGTAATCAATGAGATTTTGAGCAGTTCGTTACAGACCCTTTCAGAAGATGATCTGCGTCCGATGTCTGAGGCAATTGAAAATATGGATGGCTTGAAGACAAATCTGGATACATTGGATGAAAGTATCGGGGCGGCGGGTCAGATAGAAAAAGTATACGATCAATATAATGAAATTATGTTATATGATAAGGCATTATTGTTTCGTAAGTCGGTAGAAGAATATGATAGTTTTAGAAAAAAAGCAGAACAGCTGAAACGGGAAATCGATGGCTGTAAACGAATGCGGGAGGAAGAAGAGAAACGTTATATTGAATTAAAACAGGAGCAAAAAATTTGCCAGGCGGAAAAGGACTCTCTGTCTGATAGTGATACAGTGAAGTTAAAGCAGCAGGAAGTTGAAATTCGAAGTCAATTAGAAGAGTTAAAAAAGAATATTACCGGAAAACAGCAGCAGGAAGAGGAGAAAAAAGAAAAATATCAGGAAACAGAGCAGAAAATGAAACTTCAATTTCAGAAAAATGAAATGCTTTGGGAAGAAATAGAAAACCATTTGGAATATATGGAGGAAGAGATAAAGGGGATTCCTTTTGATGAATTTATATTTATGAAGAAGGAGCTGATAGAGCAGAAAGGGGAGCACTATTCTTTTCAAGCTCATTCAGAATTATTAAAGGATTATATGGCAAAGGTTCATCTTGGAAAAACAACGCTGGAAGAAGAAAAGGGTTGTCAGGAAAGATATAGTAAATTTTTGCAGGAATTAGACACATATCAGGAAGAAAAGAACAGGGCAGAACGAGAAGTCTTTCAATATGAAAATCAGTTTCATGAAGTAAAACAGGAGACAATTGAATCGGTTTACCGATGGGAAAAGGAGAATGCGGAGCTGCATCTGCAGTCAGATATCTTACAGGAAATGGCGAGAGAGATTGAGAAGTACACAACGGAAACCGATTATTGGAATATCCGCGGATTGGCAAATGGTGAATTTGAGCGGAAAAATCAGGAACTATCAGGGGAAATTTTGGGGCTGAACAGGGAATTATCCGATAAGCGTTTGGAGAAAGAAGAAATTTGCGAAGAACTGGAACAGTGGAAGAATCAAAAGGAGCCGGAGCCGGAACGCAGTGAAGCGGTGGAAAAGAATCGGCGGCTTTTGGAAGAAAAAGGAATTCCATATTTGCAGTTATATAAAGTAATTGATTTTGACAGCAAATTGGATGAAACACAGCGGGCATATCTGGAAGAAGCACTATTGCATATGGGCATACTGGATGCGCTGATCGTGCCTGAAGAATATAGAGAACAGGCGCTGGCGTTGGATGCGGGGGCATGTGACCGTTATATTTTCAGTGATGCTGCATATGTAAGAAATAACATTATGGATTTTCTGGATGTAGACAACGAAGAGGGAGATATTCTTCTGTACCAGAATGTTTCCCGTATATTAACAGCAATCGGCTGGAAGGAACAGGACGAAGAGACGATAAGTGAGTCTATAGAAAAAAACAGGACATGGATCGATAAAAGAGGAAATTATGGAATCGGAATCATAGAAGGAACGGTTACGAAAAATTATACGCCATGTTTTATAGGAACTTATGCAAGAGAGCAGTATCGTATAAAGAAGATACAAGAACTAGAAGCAGAGTGTCGGAGGCTGGAAGATACCATTCAAATAGCGGAAGACGAAATTACACAATTAAATCAAAGGAAAAGCTGTTTGGAAACAGAATGGAAGTCCTTTCCGAAAGAACAGGATCTGAAAGTGGCAGCAAAGGAATTGGAGAAGAAAACGAATCTACTGGAGGAAATAGAGTACAAAGTACTGAACCAGAAAGGCATTGTAGAAAAAGAACGAAAAAGTCTGGATGCAGTTCGGCTGCGGGTGCAAGAAGTATGTCAGAAGTGTTATCTGACTCCGCGTCTGGATGTGTTTAAGGAAGCAGAAGAATCCTTGACCGAGTATAAAGAAGTGTTGATGAAAGTACAGCTTTCCTATGGAAATTATAGGAATGGAATTAGTTCTGCAAAGGTGCAGAAGGAATATTTGGAAGGAATTGACGCTGATTTGGATGATATCCGCTACGATTTGAATCGTATGATACAAAATGAACAGGAAAAGCGAGGAAGTCTGAATTCAGTGATGGAACAGCTTGCTTTGACGGATTATGAGGAAATCAGGGAACGATTGGAACATTGCATAGAGCGATTGGAGAAACTGCCGTCAGAGATTGAGGCGAGTGTTACACAAAGCTCTCATTTGGAAACAAAAGAAAAACAATTTATAGAAAAACTGGGAGATATAGAAGTTTTAGTTGGAAAGTACAGACAGCAGAAAGACAGATTTTGCACTGCTTTTGAAATGGAATATCAGCTTGGATATGTAGAGTGTCCGTTTGCGGTAAGCGACGATGCGGAAGAACGGGCGGAGAAGATATGCAGGATGTTTATGGGAAGATTCGGAAATAAAAAGCACAGTGAGATTTTGGAGAATCTGCAAAATGTATATCATATGAATAGGGGATATCTGTTGGAATATCAGGTTACACTGCAGTCATTATTTGAAGAACTGGATGAGGAGAGCGGAGTTTTCGACACAAGTATGAGACGAATCGATATTTCTGCTAAGTATAGAGGAATCACGATCAAGTTTAAAGAACTGATTGCCAGAATGAAGGAAGATGCAGAGGTACAGCGCCGGCTTTTGAGTGATAAGGACAGAGAGTTATTTGAAGATATTCTTGCCAATACGATCAGTAAGAAAATTCGCGGAAAAATCCAGGCCAGTAAGCGATGGGTTGAGAAGATGAACACATTGATGGAGTCTATGAAGACTTCCAGCGGACTTACGCTGAGTCTGCGTTGGAAAAATAAGCGGGCAGAGAAAGAAGAACAGCTGGATACGAGGGAACTTGTAGAACTTCTGCAAAAAGATGCCGAAATCATGCGTCCGGAAGAGGCGCAGCAGTTATCCGGACATTTTCGCTCTAAGATCGAAGAGGCAAGAAAATCTGCAAATGATCTGGGAAATGTGCAGTCTTTTCATGCGATTATGAGAAATGTGTTGGATTATCGTCAATGGTTTGAGTTTCAATTGGAATGTCAAAAAACAGGGGAGAAGAAAAGGGAACTAACAGACCGCGTATTCTTTACTTTTAGCGGCGGAGAAAAGGCGATGTCGATGTACGTGCCGCTATTTTCAGCAGTAGTAGCAAAATATGCAGGGGCAAGACAGGATGCTCCGTATTTGATCTCTTTGGACGAGGCATTTGCGGGAGTAGATGAAATGAATATTCGGGACATGTTCCGGCTGATGGTGGAGTTTGACTTTAATTTTATGATCAACTCACAGATTCTCTGGGGAGATTATGATACGGTTCCGGCTTTGGCAATCTATCAGCTTGTCCGCCCGGAAAATGCGAAATATGTTACAGTGATTCGGTATGGTTGGAATGGAAATATAAAAAGTATGGTGACAGAAAAGGACTTGAGTCATGGATAAAACAGAAACAAACGAGCTGTTAGAAGAATGCATGCTGTATTTTAAGGCGCGTCCGGTATATAAAAAACTATTTCTGAAAATGCGGGATAAATATGCCGGTCTTGGCCGTTTTGGGGGAACGGTGCTGCTTACATCGCTGAGTAGAGAAGAGAAAAGTCAATTAGGAGGATTTTTTCAAAGGGATTATACAAGTAATAAGACAATAACAATTTCTGCGGATTTAATGAAAAGGTGTCTGACATCCAGCAAATTTGCGGGACTAACTTGGGAATCCATTCTGGAAACTTATTTTGGAGAGCCATTGCAGGTGAAAAGGGAAATCGAACTGGCAGAGTCTAAAAGACGAGAAGATTATTTTACAGGGATGATGGAACAGATTTCTGATGAAAGCGGACGAGAATGGCTGCAGCGCGTACTGGAAGAAAAGAAAGAGGGGTATATGCTTATTACCCAATTATACAAGGAAAAGCCAGAGGAATTGAGGGATATTCTAACGTATGTAACAGCGGGGATTGCAAAACTGAAAGTGTTTCAAGAAAAAAAACAGAAAGAGTTGTTACCGGTGTTTTCGGCAAATATTACAGGGGATCCACATTATTTTGATGAAGGGAAGGCAGGTGAAAAATTGCTTTTTAATTATCTCAGAGAAAGGAATTTTGATTTAAAACAAGAAGGACTTTCCAGAGTGGAATACAAAAACAGAATTTATTATGAGGCAGGGATTTTGAAGGATGAAGTATCGAATGATGCGCTTGCATATGGGATTCATGGATGGAAAACAGAGGGCAGTTTACATGAAGGGATTGAAGGTTTTCTTGAGAATCGAGAGCCTGTAAAATTGACTTTACAGACGATTGGACGATTGGAGAAGGTATGTGGACAGAGTAGGCAGGTATATGTTGTAGAAAACCCGGCAGTATTCTCTGTGTTGATAAGGGAGCATCCGGAGAGGTCTGTGATCTGTGGAAATGGACAATTGCGTTTGGCGGTACTTATTCTTATGGATAAATTTTCATGCGACACTGTTTTTTGGTATGCGGGAGATTTTGATCCGGAGGGGCTTTTGATTGCGCAGAAATTAAAACTTCGATATGGAGAACGGCTGAAACTTTGGAAGTATCAGGTGGATTTGTATGAAACATATTTATCAGAAGTAGAATTGAGTGACAGGCGGATGAAAAAGCTGGAGCAGGTATCTATTAAAGAACTGCAGGAAATAAAAGAAGCGATGTATAAGAAACAAAGAGCAGTATATCAGGAAAGTATGATAGAAGTGTTGGGGAAGGAAAGGAGCAGTGAAGAGGATTATGTTTCAGGAAGAGAATCGCTTGAATGAAAGGTTTGAGTTTAGAAATATTTATTCAGAAGAGGCGGATCAAGCAGTGCGGATTGAACAGATTTGTTTTCCGCCGAATGAAGCCTGTACGGAGAAAATGATGTGCGACAGGGTTACTGTTGCGCCGGAATTGTTTTTGGTTGCGGTGGATAAGGCGACCGGGAAAATTGCCGGATTTTTAAATGGTCTGGCAACGGATGAAAATGTATTTCGGGATGAATTTTTTTCGGATATTCGCTTGTATAACCCGGATGGCGCTTATGTGATGCTGCTAGGTCTGGACGTGCTGCCGGAGTATCGGGGCCAGGGCTTGGCGCGAGAGATTATGAGGCAGTATTGTCAAATGGAAAGACGAAAAGGCAGAAAGCAATTGATTTTGACTTGTTTGGATTCGAAAGTGGAAATGTATGAAAAAATGGGCTATCAGGATCTTGGAATTGCGGATTCTTCATGGGGCGGCGAACAGTGGCATGAGATGCGATATGAATTGAACGGTATGGATGCTAAGATAAAGGCAGTTTTATTTGATATGGACGGAGTCTTGATTGATACGGAGAGGTATTTGACGAAGTTCTGGCAGCAGGCGGCAAGAGAGGCAGGGTTAGACTTGGATATCACAGAATTTTATGAATTTCGGAGCTTAGCGAGCCGTTTTGCGTCTGTGGAGTTTCAGAAGAAATATGGTTCTCAATACGATTATTTTGCGATTCGGGAACGCCGAAAGGAATTGATGAATGCGCATCTTGCGGAACATGGGATTGAGATGAAACCGGAAGTGAAGGAGACTTTGCAGGTTTTAAAAGAAAGAGGGTATTATATTGCGGTTGTGACAGCGACAGATGAAGAGCGTACGAAACAATATTTGACAGAAATCGGAATCTATGATTGGTTTGACTCCATTATCTGTGCCACAATGGTAGAACGAGGGAAACCGTTCCCGGATGTATATCTCTATGCCTGTGAGCGGATTGGATGCAGACCAGAAGAGTGTATGGCGGTGGAGGATTCGCCGAATGGTGTGGCGGCGGCGAGCGCTGCAGGGTGCAGAACGGTGATGGTGCCGGATTTGACATTGCCGGATTCGGAATTGGAAAAGAAAGTGATAGGAGTGCGGGAGTCTCTTAGCGGAATCTTGACGCTTTTGAATTAATCTCATATTTTAAAATTATTTTCTGTGAAAAAAGAGGCAGAATAAGGTGTCCAAACATTTACTCACCTAAAGAAGGATAATATAGCTATCGAAAACGAAAAAACAAAATTTGTTTTATGAAAGAGCGGATGAAGGAGAGATAGCTATGAAAGGATATTATGTTACAGACGGATATATGGGATATGTAAATGGTGAGTATAGATTGTTTGCAGATGAAACAGATTATAAGGAATATTTAGAGGATTAAAGCGGGAGACGGTTCATAAAGGTTCATAGAAAATGCATAATAAAAATCCACTGTATCTGGTTTCTCAGTACAGTGGATTTTTAATAAATCTCATCCATTGGATTATCCTCCTTATTTACTTGATATCTATCTGAAACTATTATCTCAAATAGTGTTAAAAAAATACGTGCTGTTTTAAATATTACTGTCCCATTGGTCTTTACCTCTTTCGTTAGATTCTAAAATGTTTGATTAAGATTTAAAATTATTTGTCTGGTGGTCCGTCCTCCTTGTTTTAATTTTTTGTTTTTTCTTTTGTTGTTATTATAATATCTCATTAAACGATAAATGTCAATAGAAAATTAGAAAATAATATATAAAAATACAAATTAACTGACAATACTGAACCGAAAAGGGAATCGTAGAGGAAAATGGTTTGTGAGATAAGTGATTTTATGATATGATTTAGGATAAAATTAAGGTTTTGTAACGTGAATTTTTGGAGGAATTGGAATATGCAGTTAGAGAATGGAAGACCGCAATCGGCAGAGAATAGGTTGGAAAAGGAAATCAAAGCATATGATTTTTTGGATGCGCTTGAAGTAGAGTATCAGCGGATAGATCATGAGGCGGCAATGACAATGGAAGCGTGTGAAGAGATTGATAAAGCACTTGGCGCTATGATTTGTAAAAATTTACTGCTGTGTAATCGGCAGGAAACGGAGTTTTATCTGCTTTTGATGCCGGGGGACAAGCCGTTTAAAACAAAGTTTTTATCAGCGCAGATTGGTTCCGCAAGATTGTCATTTGCGAAGGCAGAATATATGGAACAATTTTTAGATATTACGCCGGGTTCTTTGAGTGTGTTGGGATTGATAAACGATCAGGATATGCGTGTGCGGCTTTTGATTGATGAGGATGTATTAAAAGAAGAATATTTTGGGTGTCATCCATGCATCAATACATCGAGTCTGCGTTTTCGTACAGAGGACTTTAAAAACAAGATTCTTCCGGCTCTGGGGCATGAACCTCAGATAGTTCAGTTATAAAATACAGAAAATTCCCCTGACAGCGTACGTTGTAATGTTGCTGTGCAGGGGAATTTGTTTTGTTAAATAAATCCCTATGCGTTAAAAAATTGTTTTGCAATCCTGTATGATTGTTTGGTATCGTAAATTATCGTTTGATATCGTAATTCATATTCATAAGATTGCGGATGGTTGCGGCATCATCAGTAATATTGCCGTCTCCATGAATCGTATGCTTGATTACACTGCTGGCAACAGCGAAGTTAATCATGTCCATTGGTTTGTAATCGTTCATCATGGCATAAATCAAGCCGCTGGCAAATGCATCTCCGCCACCGACACGGTCCAGAATGGTAAAGGTAAATAATTTGCTTTCGTAAGTGTGCCCTTGATACCACATAAAGGCTTTGAGACTGTTTTCACTTCCGCTGTGTGCATAGCGGACATGTCTGCCGATGCACTGAAGATTTGGATAACGTGTTACAAATTGTTTGAAGATTTCTTCTTGTTCTTCATAGCTGGGCTGAAGCGGAATCCCATCCTTTACATCTCCTTTGCTTGGATCATTTTCGTCTTTCCAGAGGTGATAGGGTTCGATTCCAAGCAATACATTGACGTAGGGGAGGCATTTTGTACAGAAATCTCGTGCCTCTTCCCAAGTCCATAAGGTGCTGCGGAAGTTTCCGTCAAAGCTGACGGTTAATCCCATTTCTTGTGCGATTTTCAGACAATCAAGAATAAAGCTGCGGCAATTTTCCCCAAGGGCTGGTGTGATTCCGCTTAAATGCAGCCAGGTAAAACCATTTAGAAGTTCTGCAATGTCGACAGTGCTGAAGTCAAATTCGGCAAAGGCGCTGTGTTTGCGGTCATAGGTGACCTTGCTTGCACGGATGCCGTAACCGGTTTCCAGATAATAGGTTCCTAAACGATGTGTAGGCGTCTGCTCTGGAGTGCTCAGGATGACAGGAGCACAGTGGACATCGTTGCTGCGTAGCATACGGATGGCGCTTTTACCGAGACTGTTATTTGGGACGACAGTAAAAAAGGTACTGTCGATTCCCAGGTTTGCAAGTGCAAGTGCAATATTTGCTTCGCTTCCGCCGTAACTTGCATCAAAAGAATTAGCCATGCGGATTTTTTCATAGTTTGGCGGAGTCAGACGAAGTAAGATTTCGCCAATTGTGATGAATTTGTCCTCACTGCTATTTGTCAGTAAAGGATTATGGTTTTGCATAGGGAACTCCTTTCTTAAAATGAAACAGCTCATACTCTGAAATACCGGAGAATGAGCATGGATAGTAACAAGTTTATTTTAGTCGTTTCTGCGGTGTTTTACAACAAAAAATAAAAATGTATCAAAATAAAAAATACAGGTATAAAAATGGAGATTTTTTGCAGTATATAAATAGAATCAGATATAAAATCAGTAGAACGAGGAGGCAGTATGATGAAAGCGAAAGTAAATGAGGGATGTATTTCGTGTGGGGCATGTGTTTCGGCATGTCCGGAAGTATTTCGATTTAATGGTGAGGATGTAGCAGAAGCATATGCAGAGGTAACAGAGGAAGTGAGGGAGAGAGCAGAAGAAGCGAGAGACAGTTGTCCGGTTTCAGTAATTGATCTTCTGGAATTCTAATTTTTGAAGAATATTTTTGAAATCTAGATTATTGAATCAGGGGTATAGAAACATTGGAAAAAGAAAGTACAAGTGAAGGCGGAATGAATAAAAACCGGAGTTAGTGTTTTCTTTTTCTGGTGTTTTTTTCTTTAAAACATTATAATAGTATTACTGTGATATGTAAAATTAAAAAGAATGGTTTAAAGGAGGAGAGAAGGATGGAATTTAATCCAAACAGTTCACTTTTATTTGTTCTGGCAGGAGCGATTATCATATTTGTAATTGCACAGTCCTTGTTTTTTATGATTCGTGCATATCGGCGAGGGAAGGAATTGGGCATGGATGTGTCGCAGATGCGAAAGACCATGATTTCAACAGCAGTATTTACTGTGGCTCCGGCAGTGTCTATTCTGCTGGGAGTGATTACATTGTCAAAGTTTTTGGGTCTGCCATTGCCATGGCTGCGGCTTAGCGTGATTGGTGCGATTACATATGAACTTCCGGCAGCGACTTCTACAGCGAATGCGTTGGGAATTTCGCTTTCGGAGACTGTAATGGATCCGACTGTCTATACAGCGATTGCGTGGGTTATGACCTTGGGAATCTTTCCAGGATTGATTTGGGTTCCGCTGTTTATTAAGAAAATCCAAGGCGGCTTGATGAAAATTAAAAACAAAGACAGCAAATGGGGAGATATCCTTATGACAGCCATGTTCCTTGGGATGATTTCTGCATTTTTAGGAATGGTATTTTCAGATATTCGTTCCGGATTGAAGGGGTGGATTCCGATTTTTGTACTGCTGTTTTCGGCGTTGTTGATGGGAGTCTGTGGAGTTTTGATTAAGAAATGTAATATGAAATGGCTGGAAAACTATGCGCTTCCAATCAGCATGCTTGGAGCCATGGTATTTGCTGCAATCATAACACCGGTGATAGGAGGATGAGAAAGATGAAGAAGAGAAGTTATGAAGAAATGACGCATATTTACGGAAGAATCTGGATTTTATCTGCTCTTGGAATGATTTTTTCTTATCCAATCATTACATGTCTTTATTATGGGGCGTGGCCGGGATGGAAACCGGTGTTGCAGGGGCTTCTTGGAGTGGCGCCAATATTTTGGACAGTAGGATTGATTGAAGTGCTGACGTTTGTGCCGATGTTAGGGACGGCAAGTTCTTATCTGGCGTTTGTTACGGGAAATCTGACGAATTTGAAAGTTCCGGCAGCTTTGACTGCGATGGAAAATGCAAAAGTAAAGCCAGGAAGTGAAGAGGGTGAAGTGATTTCTACGATTGCAGTAGCAACTTCTTCAATTGTGACAACGGTAATTATTGCTTTGGGAGTTGCGTTGCTTGTTCCGCTGACTCCTATTCTGAATCATCCGGCAGTAAAACCGGCATTCGACAATATTTTACCTTCATTATTCGGCGGTCTGGCAGTTGTGTATGTGAGTAAGAATTGGAAAATCTCCATTGCACCATTGGTATTTATGGTTGTATTATTCTTATTAGTACCGGCATTGTCCACATCAGTGGGCGTTCTTGTACCTGTTGGAGCTTTGATTGCAATTGGCTCGGCACGCGTGCTGTACAAGAAAGGATTGTTATAATAAAAAGAAAGTGAGGATGAAAGATGGTAGGTAAAATAATTTTGGTATTGGCGGCAGTGGTGCTTGTATTTTTGGCGGTGATCTTGATTCGTGCGGCAAGGTTTAAGCCGAAGGCGGAATTGACTTCGTCATTGGAAGATGTATTTTTAGATGAAAGCAGGATTGTATGGGATATGCAGGAAATGATTCGCTGCAAAACCATTTCTTACAATGATGAATCACTGGTTGATCAGAAAGAATTTGAAAAATTTCAAAAATTACTTCCAAAATTGTATCCGAGTGTGCATGAAACTTGTGAAAGAATCATGCTTGGTGTAAATGGAATGTTATATTGCTGGAAGGGGCGCAAGGAAGGCGATCCGATTGTTCTGATGTCTCATTATGATGTGGTTCCGGTGGAAGAATCCCAGTGGGAGAAACCGGCATTTGAAGGGATTGTGGAAGACGGAGTGCTTTGGGGACGTGGAACGTTGGACACAAAAGGAACTTTGTGCGGAATCATGGAGGCGGCTGAGAAATTAATCAAAGACGGCTTTGTGCCGGAACATGATATTTATTTTGCATTCTCAGGCCAAGAGGAAATCAATGGACCGACTTGCCCTGCAATGGTAGATTGGTTTGAAGAGAAGGGAATCCATCCGGCTATGGTTCTGGATGAAGGCGGAGCGGTTGTAGAAAATGTATTTCCTGGAGTTGATAGAGAATGCGCCTTAATAGGAATTGCGGAAAAAGGACTGACGAATATTGAATTTCATGCAAAAAGCAATGGCGGTCATGCATCTATGCCACCAGTACATACGATTGTCGGTGAATTGGCGCAGGCCGTAGTGGACGTGGAGAAACATCCATTTCCGAGACAGATTACCAAACCGGTGCGGGAAATGCTGGATACACTGGGACGTCATTCTACATTTGTTTATAAGATTTTATTTGCAAATATGTGGTGTTTTGCGGGCCTGTTTGATAAGGTATGTCAGAAATCCGGCGGCGAGCTGAATGCAATGATTCGTACCACTTGTGCAATGACGAAGATGCAGGGAGGAAAGGCATTTAATGTGATTCCGCCAAAAGCATCCGTAGGAATGAATCTGCGTTTGATTGGAACAGATACGGTAGAGTCTGCGAAGGCCTATTTGGAAAAGGTCATCGATAATCCGAATATAGAAGTATCGGTATATGAAGGAAGAAATCCATCTGCGGATTCGGATACTTCCTGTGAAGAATGGGGCGTTTTGTGTCAGGCGGTAGCAGATACATGGAGAAAAGCACTGGTTTCTCCTTATTTGATGATGGCATGTAGTGATTCATGGCATTATTGTAGAATTACAGACCGGGTATATAAGTTCTCTGCAATGAAACTTTCCAAGGAAGAGCGCGGTATGATTCATGGAAATAACGAGCGTGTTCCGGTGGAAACATTGGTAAAAGCGGTTGAATTTTATGTGCGGTTAATGCAGAAATGTTAAGGAGAGAGAAGATGAAACTGGAACTTGCGCGCGAGGTGATTGAGCGTCTTCGTAAGGAATACCCGGATGCGAAATGTACGCTGGATTATGATGATGCGTGGAAATTATTAGTTGGTGTCCGATTGGCTGCACAGTGTACAGACGCACGTGTCAATGTTGTGACAGAAGAACTGTATAAACAATATCCGGATATGGAGTCTCTGGCGGCGGCTGATGTGGATGCAATTGAGGCGATTGTACGTCCTTGTGGTCTGGGAAAAAGTAAGGCGCGGGATATCAGCGCATGTATGAAGCTGATTCGGGATGAGTTTGGAGGAAAAGTTCCGGATGATTTTAATGATTTATTGAAACTTCCGGGAGTGGGACGAAAAAGTGCCAATCTCATTATGGGAGATGTTTTTGGAAAACCGGCAATTGTAACAGACACGCATTGCATCCGTTTGGTAAATCGAATTGGACTGGTAGATGGAATCAAAGAACCGAAGAAGGTGGAGATGGAATTGTGGAAATTGATTCCGCCGGAAGAGGGAAGTGATTTCTGCCATCGTCTGGTGTATCATGGGCGGGATGTCTGCACAGCCAGAACAAAGCCACATTGCGAAAAATGTTGTTTGCAGGATATTTGTGCATATTATATTGAGGGATAACAATTATGATTAATCAAGTAAATCAAGAATTATTTTCGTTTATTGAGTCTAGTCCTACGGCGTTTCATGCAGTAGAGACAATGAAACAAATGCTGGATGCGGAAGGATATCAGCAGTTACTGGAGAGCCGGGCGTGGGAACTGCAGACAGGTGGGAAATATTATGTGATGAGAAATGGGACTTCTTTGCTTGCGTTTCGGATACCGAAAAGGGAATTTGCAGGTTTTCAGGTAATGGCGGGACATAGTGATTCGCCTACATTTCGAATCAAGGAAAATCCGGAAATGGAAACGGAAGGTGCCTATGTAAAATTAAATGTGGAAAAATATGGCGGAATGCTGTGCGGTCCTTGGTTTGACCGTCCGTTGTCGGTGGCCGGAAGATTGATTGTGAAAACAGATACTGGAATTGTTTCACGACTAGTAAAGGTAGACCGGGATTTGCTTCTGATTCCAAGTCTGGCAATTCACATGAATCGAAAGGCGAATGAGGAACAGAAGTACAATGTGCAAAAAGATATGTTGCCGTTGTATGCAATGGCAGACGCGAAAGGTTCTTTTCAGAAGATTGTTGCAGACGCAGCCGGAGTTGAAGTTACAGATATTCTGGGGAGTGATTTATTTTTATACAATCGGGTGAAGGGAACAATCTGGGGCGCAGAGCAGGAATTTATTTCCAGTGGAAGACTGGATGATTTGCAATGTGTATTTGGCTCTTTGAAAGGCTTTTTGGCTGCGGAGGAAGGGAAGAGCATTCCGCTGCATTGTGTTTTTGATAATGAGGAAGTCGGCAGCAGTACAAAACAGGGAGCTGCATCTACATTTTTGCAGGACACCTTACTTCGAATTTGTGAGAGTCTGGGAAAAACAGCGGCACAATATCGTCAGTTACTGGCATCCAGTTTTATGATATCTGCGGATAATGCTCATGCAGTGCATCCGAATTATGGGGAAAAATCCTGCCCTACGAATCGTCCGGTGCTGAACGGGGGAATTGTGATTAAATATAGTGCAAATCAGAAATATACAACGGATGGGGTATCGGCGGCTCTGTTTCGGATGATTTGTCAAAAGGCAGATGTGCCGTATCAGGTATTTTTGAATCGTTCCGATATGATAGGCGGTTCTACATTGGGGAATCTGTCAGCAAATCAAGTTCCGGTAAATTGTGTGGATATTGGACTTCCACAGCTGGCTATGCATTCGCCCTATGAGACAGCAGGGGCAAAAGATACAGCATATCTGGTGCGTGCGGCGAAAGTATTTTATGAGAGTTCGGTGCAGGAGACTGCAAGTGGAGAGTATCGAATAACAAATGAGTAATAGAAGAGGAGATAGTTTAGGCAGGTGCAGATTAAATTGCATCTGCCTGTTCTTCTTTTTGTAAGTCTTTTATTACGAAACGATATAGAATGGTCGTCAATAGAACTGTTAATACATCTGCTACAGCCTGTGCAGCTTGAATGCCGAGCAAACCGCAGAAATGAGGCAGAATTAAAATGGCAGGAATAAAAAATAACCCTTGTCTTGCGGAGGCGAGGATGGATGCATAGACTGTTTTGCCGATGGTCTGCATCATCATATTATTGAAGACAATCCAGCCGTTTAGCGTGAAAGTCAGACATTGGAAACGCAGCGCCAGTGTACCGATGCGGATGACTTCCGGGTCATCTCTGAAAATACCAATCAGACTTCCGGAGAGGGCAAAGCCCAGGATGGAAATGGCAAATAGCGCGGCGGTGGAGACTTTGACGCAGAACCAAAATGCCTCTCGTACGCGGTGATATTTTTTTGCGCCGTAGTTGAATCCGCAGACGGGCTGGAATCCCTGACCAAAGCCAATCAAAGCGGAACCTGCAAACATAGAGATGCGCCCAACGACGGACATGGCGGCAATTGCGGCATCGCCATAGGGATTGGCTCCGATATTTAAGGTCATGGTTGCGATGCTTGCCAGACCTTGGCGGCACAGAGAAGGAAAGCCGCCGCCGAAGATTTCCTGTAAGCGTTCTTTGGAAAGAGTAACGTTGCGGAAACGGATGGGGATGCAGTCGGAAATCCGAATCCCAATCAGCAAGATGAGAAAGCTGACAAACTGACTCAAGATGGTTGCCAATGCTGCGCCGGAAATCCCCATATCGAATACAAAGATGAAAATGGGATCCAGAATTATATTTAAAATAGCTCCGGCTGTTACCCCAATCATGGCATAAAAAGCATTTCCTTGAAAACGAAGTTGATTGTTTAGGACAAATTGGGAGGTCATAAAAGGCGCACCCAAAAGTATAATGCCCAGATAATCTTTGGTATAGGGAAGAATTGTTTCTGTAGAACCTAAAAGATGGGCAAGTGGGGTCAAAAAGAGAAGACCCAATATGGTAAGCAGAACTCCGAGGAAAAGTCCGCCGAAGAAACCGGTAGCGGCAAGTTCAGCTGCCTCGTCGGATTTTTGGGCGCCTAATTTTCTGGAGATCGAATTGCCGGAGCCATGCCCGCAGAAAAAGCCAAATGCCTGCATGGTTGCCATAATCGGAAAGGCGACGCCTACGGCGGCAGTTGCGCTGGTTCCGATTTTTCCGACAAAAAAAGTATCTGCCATGTTGTAAAAAGAAGTGATCAGCATACTGATTATGGTAGGAATGGCAAGTCGTCCCACCAGTCCCGGAATGGGCGATTCTGTCATCATTTTATATTTTTCTTGTTGTGTTTGTATGTGTGCCAAAATAATCACTTCTTTCTAAGTCCAGAGTTATTTATTGGATTTTTATATTTATAGTTTGTATTTCGAGATTCATTATAGCATAAATAGAAATTTCATGATATAGTAGCCACGTTGAAAATAACAAAAGAAGAGTCGTTCTGGAAAGGATTGGTTTTATGATATATACATACCCAGATTATTACTCAGAATTTCATTGCATTGCGGATTCTTGTGAGGACACCTGCTGTGCGGGATGGCAGATTGTAGTAGATGATAAAGCGCTGCAGCGTTATGCAAAAGAGCAGAGCTCATATAAAAAAACGCTGCATGCATCCATTAATTGGAATAAAAAGGTTTTTCGACAGGACAGGGAAAAACGTTGTGCATTTTTAAGGAAAGATAATTTATGTGATATGTATCGGAAATTGGGCGCTGAAAGCTTGTGTAAAACATGCCGATTGTATCCACGTCATATTGAAGAATTTGAAGATGTTCGTGAAATTTCTCTTTCATTGTCCTGTCCGGAGGTAGCAAGGATGTTGATCGCAAGAAAGAAACCAATTGTTTTTCATTCTATTGAAAAGGGAGGAACAGAGGAATACGAAGCATTTGATCCATTTTTATATTCTATGCTGCTGGATGTCAGAGAATGCCTTTTTGAAATTTTGCAAAATCGGAATCTTCCGATAGAAAATCGTATACTTATGAGTCTGGGGCTGGCATATGATACGGAAAATCGTGTAAAGAACGGGAAATTGTTTGAGTGTGGAGATGTTGTAGAAAAATATCGGAAACAGACGTGGTTTTCAGCAGCTGGAAGAAAGGCGGAAAGAGCGAAAAAGAGCAGAAAAAAGCGGTATTTATTTTCAAGAAGGATGTTTGCGAATATGCGTGGTATGGAACTTCTTAGGAAAGATTGGGAGTATCAGCTGAATGAAGCAGAAATACTGCTGTTTTCTTATGGCACAGATGGATATTGGATGATTCAAAAAGAATTTTATCGATGGGTGCGGCTGCAGAATGAAACAGAGCGTGATTGGGATTGGGATATCCTCTGTGAACAGCTGATGGTGTATTTTATATTCACATATTTCTGTGGAGCAGTTTATGATGGGGAAGTTTTTGTAAATGTGCAGATGGCGACAGCCAGTATTTCGATTCTATGGGATTTACTTGCGGTTCGTTGGCTCAAAAATGAAAAAAGTTTGGATGCAGAAGATGTAAAAGAAGTTGTGTATCGTTATTCCAGAGAATTGGAGCATTCTGATGAGAATAAAACTTATTTTTGGGAGAAATTAAAAGAACAGAGAAAGCTCTTTTGATAAAACAGTTTTACAGAAATCAGGGTAGCGCTTATAAAAATTTATAAATTTAAATAATAAAAAAATCATTGCAGGGTGGTTTTTTTCCTCAAATGTTCGTGGTAAACTCTTGTTTGGAGTAAGGTTTATTTGTATAAAGATAGATAGAAAAGGAGACAGAAAATGGGTGGATTTTTTGGCGTAGCATCAAAGAATAATTGTACCTTGGAATTGTTTCATGGCATAGATTATCATTCACATCTTGGAACAAGACGCGGTGGAATGGCGATGTACGGGGAGGAAGGGTTTCAAAGAGCAATTCACAATATAGAGAACTCACCGTTCCGTACAAAGTTTGAAAAAGATGTAGATGAGATGAAAGGACATTTAGGAATTGGATGTATTTCTGATTATGAACCACAGCCTTTGTTGATTCAGTCTCATTTGGGAAGTTTTGCAATTACAACAGTAGGCAAAATCAATAATGAAGAAGAACTTTTAGAAAAATTATATAAAAACGGGCATACACATTTTCAGGAAATGAGTGGCGGTAAGATTAATGCAACAGAATTAATTGCTTCGCTAATTTGCAAAGCCGATAGTCTGGTCGAGGGAATTAAGTATGTACAAGGCTTAGTTGATGGGTCGATGACAGTACTTTTGATGACAAAAGACGGTTTGTACGCTGCTCGAGACAAATATGGACGTACTCCGCTTGTAGTTGGAAAACGTGAAGATGGATATTGTGTATCGTTTGAAAGCTTTGCATATATTAATCTTGGATATACCGATTATAAGGAATTGGGACCTGCTGAGATTGTCTATATTACAGCAGATGGTGTAGAGACAGTCAGCCCTCCGGGGGAAGAGATGAAGATTTGTTCTTTCCTTTGGGTGTATTATGGATATCCAACTTCGGCTTATGAAGGAGTCAATGTTGAGCAGATGCGTTATAAATGTGGCAGTATGCTTGCAAAAAGAGATGGGGATAGTGTTTCGCCGGATATTGTTGCCGGTGTGCCGGATTCAGGAATTGCGCATGCAATCGGTTATGCAAATGAATCAGGAATTCCATACGCGAGACCTTTTATTAAGTATACTCCGACTTGGGCGCGTTCTTTTATGCCGACAAATCAGAGCCAGAGAGAGCTTGTAGCAAGAATGAAATTGATTCCGGTACAGGCATTGATTGAAGATAAGAAATTACTTTTGATTGATGATTCCATCGTGCGTGGTACACAGCTGAGAGAAACAACAGAGTTCTTGTACCAGAGCGGAGCAAAAGAGGTGCATGTGCGTCCAGCATGTCCGCCGCTGTTATTTGGCTGTAAATATTTGAATTTCTCACGCTCGAAGTCTGAGCTGGATCTGATTACGAGAAGAATCATTGCAGAGCGTGAAGAAGAAGTGACTCCGGAAATTTTGGCAGAGTATGCAGATCCATGCACGAAAAAATACGAAGAGATGGTTGAAGAAGTTCGGAAACGCCAGAACTTTACAACATTGCGGTATCATCGACTGGATGATTTGATTGAAGCGATTGGGCTGCCTGAGTGCAAACTTTGTACCTATTGTTTTAATGGAAAAGAATAAAAAATAGAAAAATTTGAAAAAAATTAAAAAATTTGAAAAAAGCTATTGATTTTTGAAAGAACCTATGATATGATATCACTCGTGTTAAAGATAACACATCAAACGCGGGTGTAGTTCAATGGTAGAACACCAGCCTTCCAAGCTGGATACGTGGGTT
>ERZ791922.495-NODE-495-length-24578-cov-4.030257_pt1 | contig 24578 bp, 23 predicted proteins | sample MGYA00510134_ERZ791922 | MGnify/ENA primary metagenome ERZ791922 (study PRJEB30046, sample SAMN00792101) | human gut metagenome | study: EMG produced TPA metagenomics assembly of the A metagenome-wide association study of gut microbiota in type 2...
AATATAAAAATTATTATAAAAAAACCTTGTTTATGACGTTACGTCATAAACTATAATACAACTAGGAGGTAAATAATATGTCAAAACAAGATATTTCAAACGATTTAATGACTATTGGTCAACTCGCTAAAATAATGAAAACAACTGTTCGTACTTTACAATACTATGATAAAAAAGGATTACTATCACCAACTACTAAAAGTACTGGTGGCCGTAGACTTTATAATTATAAAGATATGATCAAACTTCATCAAATTCAAACTCTAAAATCATTAGGTTTTTCATTAGATGAAATCGAAAATAATCTAGTTTCACTTGATACTCCTAATCAAGTAGTTGATGTCTTAAACAAACAAGCAACACTAATTAAAAATAAAATAACTAAGCTAGAAAAAACATTAACTGCTATTGAAACTTTAAAAACAGAAGTCTTACAAATGAAGACTGTTGATTTTAAAAAATATGCAGATATTATTGTCAATCTTCAAATGAATAATGAACATTATTGGCTTATCAAATACTTTGATAACAATACGTTAGATCATATTAGAAATCAATTTGATAAAGAAAGTGGCATCAAATTCATTGAGCGTTTTAATCAGTTAAATGATAAAATATCGGCTTTACAACATAAAAACATTCCCCCAGAAGATAGTCGTGTTCAAGCTCTTGCTAAAGAATTTTGGCAGATGGTTATGGAATTTACAAATGGTGATATGTCTATATTACCAAAACTAATAGAGTTTAGTAATTTAAAAGAAGATAATGAATGGTTTAAAAAACAAGCAACGATCAACGAATATATTCAACCTGCATTACAACTATATTTTAAAAACTCTAATGTTGATCCTTCTGGAGAGTGATAATTATGAACTATGTGATTCAAGTTTCTAATTTAAAAAAGAGTTATGGAAATAATAAAGTATTAAAAGATTTAAGTTTTAATGTTAAAAAAGGAGAAATTTTTGGAATATTAGGTGTTAATGGAGCTGGAAAAACAACATTGCTTGAATGTATTGAAAGTCTTTGTAAATATGATGATGGTAAAATTTTAATTAATGGGAAAATTGGTATCCAGTTACAATCATCATCTTTACCTGCTTATATCAAGGTTATTGAGGCTATTAAACTATTTTCTAAATGGAAAAAAGTTAAAATAGACAATTCTATTTTAACTACTTATAAAATAGATAAGTTAAAAGATAAAAAATATCTTGAACTCTCTACTGGTCAAAAACGTCGTTTACATTTAGTTCTTGCATTAATTGGTAAGCCGGATATTCTTTTTCTTGATGAACCAACTGCTGGATTAGATGTTGAAGGAAAAATATCACTTCATAATGAAATTCGTAAATTAAAAGCACATGGGACTACGATTATTCTTGCTAGTCATGATATGAGTGAAGTTGAAAATTTATGTGATCGAATTGCTATTTTAAATAATGGTAAAATTGCTTTTTTAGGAACGATCGATAAATTAACATTACAAATTAAAAAGAAATATAATATTGAAATATTAACTAAATTAGGTCAAGACAAATATATAACTGACAATATTAATGATACTTTATTATCTATTTTAAAAGACTATAAAACAAAAAATTTAGAGATTTTAGATATTAAAATTAACCGTGGTACATTAGAACAACATTTTATTGATATTACAAAGGAGCACTAAAATGAAAGCCTTATTTTATGGAATAACTTTACAATTTAAAATGGACATTCGTAGTAAATCTTTATTAATTACATGCTATCTTGTACCATTATTATTTTTTGCTATTATGGGAGAAATTTTTACTTCAATTACCCCTGAATCTAAAAATACATTGATTCAATCAATGACAATCATGGGCATATCAATGGGTACATTGATTGGTCTACCACCTTCAATAATAGAAATTTATGGTACAAAGATAAAAAAAATGTACTATGCAAATAATGTACCTATATATTTTGGTTTAGTTTCTTTAACTATTTCAACTTTAATTCATTTAATTATAATGAGCATGATTATCACTATAGTTGCACCAATTGTTTTTGATGCTAAAGTTCCTTCTAACTTACTATTGTATTTTGGCTCATTAATACTATTTATTATTACTTCTTTAAGTATCGCTTGTATTTTAGGACTATTAGTTAAAAACCAAGCAAAGTTAACTATGTTTAGTCAACTAGTTTTTTTACCATCAATTATGTTATCAGGAATTATGTTTCCTACAGACCTTTTACCAGAATTCTTAAGTAATCTTGGTAAACTATTTCCCGCATCATGGACTTATCCATTACTTATTCAAAATAAATTTAATTTAAATGATTTTTTTCCTTTATTAATCATTTTAATTTTTATGATTATAGGTTGTTATTTACTATTAAAAAAACATAGTATCGAATATTAAAAGCTGTAAAGTTCAGCTTTTTTTATTTTTATATTTCATATTTTAAAGAACTTTTTATAAAAATATTTAGCAATCATATTCATGAAATATATCGAGATAGAAAATGATATAAAATATCATTTGTAATACGATTAATCTTTTCATCTTCTATTAATTGCTGTAAGGGTTCTTGTAAATTACACTCTCCACAAATATCTACGCCAATAACTTCTCGATGTTTAAAAACTTCTTCAAGCAATTTTTCTAAAGTATAAACAGACATATTTCCCTGATCCCAATTTGTTCTTGCATGATAATGATCTAAAACATCTTTATCAATAGAGATATAAGCAGGTAAAGTTACATCTATTTTTTTAATTTCCTCTTGTGCTAAACCCTCTTCAATTTCATTAATACTAATACACACTAATTTATCTTTAAAATCATCATTAATTTCTCTAATTGTTTCTTGATTAGGACCAATTAAAATCAATTGTTTTAAATAAATATTTTCCTGTAACATCTCTGCTGCCCAGCTGCCACAACCTGTCAATTGATGAATTAAAGGCTGTTGCATATCGTTGTGATGATCAAACAAAACAAGTGAAAAAGGCATATTAATCTTTTCTGCAAATATTTTTGTCATATAATGATAATTGCCGTTATCCAAGAAATGAATACCATGCACTCCATAATTACATAAACGTCTTTTAATTTCTTGTTTAGCTTCCAACGAACAATACATTGCTGTTTCTTTAATATCACTTAAATCTATTCTTTTTAAATTTCCCACATGTTTTTCTATATCTTTAGGATAAGTATGGGAAAAATCTAATACTAAATTTTCTGTTTTTCCGTTCATCTCTTTCCACCACCTATATCAGTATTTATTATTATATCACCATAAAATAAAAATGACACATGACAATGAAAACTAAATATTTAATAACATTAGATAAATAATTGTCTACAAAAAAAACAATATCCCAGTATAAACTGAAATATTGTTAATAAGAAAGCAATTATTTTTTTGCAGCTTTGTTAGAAACAGTTTGAATACTTCCAATAATAGTTGATCCCTCTTCAACCATGATCTTAGCAGAAGTTGTATTACCATCTAAAACAGATGTTCCTTTCAAAGAAACTTTGTTTTCAGCGACGATATTACCTTTAATTTCACCTTCTAATACAACATCACTACTATTTACATCACCTTGTAAATTAGTTGTTCCTAAAATATTAACCATTCCTTTGCAACCAACGTTTCCAACAATTGTTGCATCAATTGTAGTTAATGAATTAGCTTTAATATTTCCTTTAACATTTCCTTTAATTGTTACACTCTTATCACAATTAATATTACCTTCTACACTACCTTCAATTTGTAAATCTGCTTTACAAGTAATATCACCATTTATTTTTGTTCCATTAGAAATAACAGTTGGTGCATATTCAGGTTCAACTTTAGGTTGTTTAGCAAAAGTAGTTGGTTTTGGAGTTTCTTCTTTAAAAGTTTTAACTTGCACATTTTTTTCAATTTTTGGTTCAACAGATTTTGTTGTTTTTGTAGGATTTACTGGTGTTGTTTTAACCTTTACATCAGTAGCAACTTCTTCTTCCTCTTCTTCTTCAACAAAAATCGTTTTATTGATTATATCTTTAATTCTACTTTTTTTATTCATTACAAATTCCTCCTTTAATCATCATTTAGAGCAAAATCATACAGATAACTACATCTATAAGAATACTAACAAAATACATTTATAATGTCAATGTCGCCACTTAATTATACCACACTATTAGACACTATTCATCATAATATTCATTTTTATCGCATATTTTCAATAAAAGAAAATTTATACATATTTACTTTAATATTTAATTTCATCAAATCAATAATAACAAACTACCGGACAATTAACCTCAATATTATTGTATAACTGAGCTGCTATATTAGTAGGTAAATTAATACAACCATGAGATCCGCTATTCATATAAATCGTTCCACCCCATTTACTTCGCCATGAAGAAGAATCGTGTAAACCAATACCTTTATTAAATGGCATCCAATATGAAACAGGTGTTTCATATGGCCATGTCCCATCAGGTAATTTTGTTCCCCTTAAAACACGATTTCGTTCCTTATTATAAAGATAATAAGTACCTGCTGGTGTCCTTCTATCAGGATCATTATAAGTTCCTGAAACAATATCTGATTCTAAAATAATTTGTCCATCTTTATGATACCACATATGCTGTCCTTTTAAATCGATTTCAACAAAAGTGTTACCTAAACCACCATTGTCAATCGAAGCTTCTTTACCTACTGTAATCGGAGTTCTAACTCCTACTTTATTAGCATAAATATCCTCCAATAAGCCCGTAACTTCTTTACTATTTTGTAATCTCACACCATAATTTCCACCACTAACCGTGATAGTTCGATTATTAGCACCTACAAAAGATCTTGTTTCACCTACACTATTTATTTTTTTAGCTAAAGAACTTACAAATTCTGTAGCTTTTTTCTTAAAAACACTATCATCTCGATAATATTTTCCCGTTTCATCAATTGATAACCATGTAATTAATTCATTCCCATCTAAAACAACATCACCTGATCTTGTCTTATATGTAATAATGGCTGAAGCATATTGATTTGCAGCTTGACATTGTTGTTGAATTAATTCATCACTGGCCTTTACATTTGGTTCAACATAGCATTTGCTTTTATCTAAATCAAGAACTTTACTACCTTCACTAAATGCTAAAATAATTGCTTGGCTTGCTTTTTCTAGATCTATTGTCGATCCCATTACTTCATTTTTAATTACAAACTTATTATCTACATATTCTATTTTAGCATCTTCTGGCGGTATTTGCGTAGCTGTTTGTAAATGTTGTAAAGAAGCTAGTTTTTCTTTTAAAACATTTTCGTCAACTAATGCTAAATTATTAACTGTATGACTTTGTTTTGAAAAAAAAGCTTGAATCCATTCAAAAGAATTTTGTTTTTCTAATACATCTTTTACATTATTATTTTCATTATATTTAACTTGCAAATCTTCACCTGATAATTGCTCAACATTTCCATCTCTAAATCTTAATTCTAATGTATAATCATCAATCGTTTTAGCAAGTTCTTTATTAGCTTCATCTATCGTTAACCCACTTACATTAAGAGCATTAATATAAGTGCCCCTTAAAAACTTATCACTAAAATAAATACTACCAATAAAATAAATAAAAATAATTAATAGTATCAACGATAAAATAACAATAAATTCTTTTCTTATTCTTCTTTTCTTCCTCTTACCCGCAATCACATCTCCTGTATTCATAAATACCCTCTTACTTCTTTAAATTTCTATTTAATTCTCTAGTATTCTACCATTTTACTTACTATTTATCTAGTAATTTATTATTCAGACATTAATTTCCCTAAAATAGCTACCCCTTTAATAATTTGTTGATCAGTTGGCATAGAAAAATTCATTCTAAATGATTGACACGCCTTACTATCATCATCTAAAAATGCATTACCAGGCACAACTGCAACTTTATGTTCAATCGCTTTTTTAACAAAACTTGGCATATCAATTCGCATAGGCAAAGTAACCCAAATAAACATTCCACCATCAGGAATCGTCCAAGTACAATCCTTACTAAAATGTTTTTCCATTTCTCGCAACATTAATTCACATTTATTTTTATATACTAATTGTAATTTTTTTAAATGCTCATCCATGTCTGTTTCATGTAAAAAACGTGCCATAACTTTTTGCGCCCAGGCATTTGTATGAACATCACTCGTTTGTTTAGCAACTGTACATTTTGCCATAAAATCACGATGACCAATCATAATTGCAACACGCATTCCTGGTGCAATTATTTTAGAAAAACTAGCTGCATATACTACTAACCCTTCATCATCTAATGATTTAATAGAAGGTACAGCTTCATTTTTAAATCTTAAATCACCATATGGGTTATCTTCCAAAATCAAGACTTGATATTTTTTTGCAAGTTCATATATTGCTTTACGTTTTGCAAGGGATGTTGTAATTCCTGTAGGATTTTGAAAATTTGGAATCAAATAAATAAACTTAGGCTTTTTAGGTTGATTTAACACTTCTTCTAATTTAGTTAAATTGATTCCATCGTCTTCCATTTCAACCCCAACTAATTTGGCACCATTACTTTTAAAAGCATTTAAGGCCCCTAAAAAACTAGGATTTTCACAAACTACCAAATCCCCTTCATTACATAAACATTTTGCCATAAAATCCATAATTTGTTGTGATCCTGAAGTAACCATTACCTGATCATATTCTTTTACAATATTTTCATGTCGTGATAAAAATTTAATTGCTTCTTGTTTAAAATCAATATCTCCTTCACTAATACCATATTCTAAAATTGAATTTGGATTATTATTGAAAATATCATTACTAATTTCTTTTAATTTTTCAATTGGAAAAGTTTCACTAGCTGGATTACCACCTCCAAAACTGATGATTTGTGGATCATTCATCATTTTTAAAATTTCTCTAATTGCTGATGCTTTTACACCACTAATTCGTTTTGAAAACTCAAATTCCATTATTTTACCCCCTTTATATATTTTATTATAAACTAAACATTTATTAATGCAAAGCACTATAATTTAGTTTATAATAAGATAAAGTTAATTTCTAAATAAATTAGAAGAAAGGAAAAGTATATCAATTAAGATATATTAAAGTAATTTTATGCAAGTTTTATTTTTAGTTTTACACAAAGTAGAAAAACTAGATGATTTATTAGTTGTTTTACAAAATAATGGAATTACTGGTGGTACAATTATTGAAAGTAAAGGAATGATCAATACATTAAAAAGTAATAATAATTTTATTATTGAATCACTAAAAATCTTTTTAGAAGATCCTCGAGAAGCTAGTAAAACTTTATTTTTTATTTTAGAAAAAGAAAAAGTAAAAATTGCACGAAAAGTAATCGATGAAGCATTAGGAGGCATTAATAACCCTAATACTGGTATTATGTTTGGTTTTGATTTAGCTTTTGTAGATGGTTTAAACAATTAAAAAGACTATAATAAAATAAACCCTATCATTTGGACATCCAAATAATTAGGGTTATTTTATTATTATAATCTTTTTTCATGTCTTGAAATTTTAAAATATATTATCGCAGCAAACAAAGCAACAAGTAATTCAGTTAATGGATATGAAAGCCATACCCCATTTATTTTTAAAACAAGCGCTAAACAAATTGCAACTGGAATAATTAAAAACAAACCTCTTAATAACGAAATCAACTGTGATGGAATAGGTTTTTCGACAGATGTGAAATAGATTGACATTATAATATTATAACCAGCAAATAGCAAAGCAAGAAAATATAAACGTAATCCAGTTTCTGCAACTAATTGTAATTGTACATTATTCTCGCTATTAAACAACGACACGATTTGTTTATTATAAACAAACATGATTACATATAAAATTACCGATAACAATAACATTAAATATAGTGCATAGTGTAAAATCTTTTTAACATGAATAACATTACCTTGCCCATAAAAACGACTGAGCAACGGTTGAATCCCTTGAGCAATCCCTGTAAAAACCGCTGTAACAACTAATGATAAATTTGCAACAACACCATAAGCTCCAACCCCAATATTACCTAATATTCTTAGAATAATTGTATTAAAAACAATTATAACGATTCCTGAAGACAATTCAGTAACAAATGATGGAAAACCTAATACCAAGATTGATTTAACTTGTTGGATTGATAATTTTGTTTTTATAAAATGGAAATTATTTTTCTTTTTAATAATATGAATACTTAAAACTAATAATCCAATAATTGGCGCAAGTCCTGTTGCTAGAGCAGCTCCAAAAATTCCCATATTTAAAGGAAATATAAATATATAGTCTAAAACTATATTACACATACTACCTATCAACATTGATAACATCGATAATTTAGGTGAATTATCATTTCTTGTAAAACAAACAAATATATCATTTAAAAGAAATGCCGGAGAAAATAATAATAAAGTTATTAAATATTTCTTTGTCATTGCAAAAACTGTCTGATCAGCGCCTAAAAAAGTCGTGATTGTATTGGAAAAAAATATTGCTGAAATAATAAATAAACAAGAAAATATAAAAGATATTAAAACTGTTGTTGTAAATATTTTATTAGCTCTTTTTGACTTTCCTTGACTATTAAAAATAGTATATTTAGTAGCACCACCAATTCCTAACATCAATCCAACACCACGAATTAAACTATAAACTGGTATTGCCAGATTTAGTGCAGTTAAACCATTAATTCCTAGTCCATTTGAAACAAAAAAAGTATCTGCAAGGATATAACAAGATAATCCTACCATTCCTAAAATATTTAAACTTGTATACATTAAAAATTCTTTTTTTAAATCTTTTTTATCCATTAGCTCCTCCTTAAAATAAAAAACGTTTATATTTTGTATCTTCAAAGGCCTACAATACAAAAATAAACGTCTAAATCTTTATCCGGCGATAAATTATTTTCTATTCAGTTATTTAACCAGTAGATATTCTACTACTTATTAATTAAAAGGTCAAATATTTTTTTATTACCACTGCAACATTGTCATATATGTATCAACACTTGACAATGCTTCTTTATATTCATCAAACTTAACCATCTTTTCTTTTCTTCCATCTATCGAAGCAATATAAACGCTATTATACTCTTCTTCTAATAATAATGATTGTTTATAATAGTCGATTTTTGCATTAACAATTTGATATCTATCATTACCTTTATCATCTTTATATAAAGCAATATCGCCAACTAACACTAAAACATAAGCTTCATGAGTTGGTTTTTCACTACTATTATTCAATAATGGTGATTGATCATCTGGTGGTAATAATTGCATAATTTTTTCAAAACTTTGTTTTTTATCAATTTTATAACCTAATATTTCTTCATCTTTTTGAATATCCATCGTAACTTCTTGATATCCCTTATGATAATTTTTATTTGAAATCAAATCCACTAATTCAACTTTCAAAACTTGATTTTCAACTACTAACGAACTTAATTGCACACTTTTAACTTCTGGTTTTTCTATTTGCCTATCATCATACTTCAATATTATAAAAACTAAAACAACTAAAGTAATTAAAATAATTGAGCACATCAACATTATTGCATTTTTTGATAACTTAAGTGATTTTTTAGCCATATTCATCCCCCTTGCAATTATATTATATAACATCTCAACTACAAAATCTTACAAATTTAAACATTTTAACTTTAAATTAAAAGATAGACATATGTCTATCTTAATTAAAATACTTTTTCTAATCTACTAACAATTTCACCTTCAGGTACAAATCCTGTAATTTGATCTACTGCTTTACCATCTTTAAAAATAACTAAATTAGGTATCGCCTGGATTCCATAACGACCTGCTAAATCTGATGAAGCATCAACATTCACTTTATAAAAAGTAACTTTATCCATTTTTTCTGATAATCCTTCTAATACAGGTGCTAACATTTTACATGGTCCACACCAATCTGCATAAAAGTCAACTAATACAACGCCACTAGCAATTGCATTATCAAATTCACTACTATTTAATATTTTCATTTCATTCACCTCTACCTACATTATGCCAATTATTAAAATAATTACAACTAATTTGCTTTTATTTTATTAATTTCTTTGATTGTAAGAGCGATTGGATCGTTTGGATAATACATAAATGTTTTAATAGTTTTATTTTTAATAACATCCACATTATTATATCCAGGCACATAATTTATTTGATTAATTAATGCTCGATCATTTTCAAAATCATTTAATTTAGTTTTTAAAATACTTTTAAAAAGTTCAATATCTTCATTCAAATATGTTTCATCATTATCATAAACTACCAGTTCACTATTTTGATCAAGTGCTTTTAAAAGTTGATAACTTTCATTTAACCAACTCTTTAATAAATTATCATCTATTTCATTAAGTACATTATTAAAAGCTTTTTCACTAACATTATACTTTCTAACTATTTTAGCTCTGTTTGTATAATATGTAACATTAACTTCATGATTTCCATCTTCAGAAGCTAATAATTGCTGATGAATATTAACGATTTTATCAATACTTTGTTGATCTTTTAATTTAGTATTTTGATTATTTGATATTGGATTAATTGCAACAGCTTTAATTGAAGTAGGAATATAGTTTTCAATATAATCCATCGATGAAAAAAAGATACATGTTGTAATAATACTTATCGCAATTGTTTGCAGTGCATATAATCCATATCTAACCTTACGATAGCGAATGAATTGAATTATAAAAACAACGATCAGCGTAATAATAATATTTAAAGCAATAAATTCTTTTGCCGTAACATAGTTCATTCCAATAATAGATAAAATTGCCCAAGAAATACTAACAATGATCAATAAAATAATTACATTTGCAACAAACTTATAACTAAAACCATGATAACTGTTTTCAAGTCTACGATATTTACAAGCACATATCGCTAAAAATAAAATAATTAAAATATAACCTAAATACACTAAAACATCTTTTAATTCAATTACATTTTCAACATCGATAATAAATCCAATAAACGGTAATAAATATTTCACTACATTTAACGATAATCCATCAAATACTACACCACGAATATATGTAGTAAAAATCCCAAGTAAACTTAAATATAAAACTATTGGAATTAAAATAATCGCTAGAAGTAAGATTATATTAGTAATAAAAGAAGTTGTACAATATGCAGTTAAATTTACTAAACTATAATAAACAAAGATTAATAACAATAAATCTAAACAATTTAATTTCATTAACCAACAATATATTATAGTAGGAATAATTAAACAAATAATTCCACTTAAATAATGAACAATAAAACCTTGAATTCTAGTTATCGGTAAGGAATTAAAATGTGTTTGTTTAGTCGAATTAAACAAATATTGAAGATTAATCATTGGGATGATCAACGAAAATATAAAAACAGTTAAATAAAACATTACTCTTATAATATCTTTATCAAAAGACATTATTCCAATCAAGTAATTTAATAAAAGACAGCTAATAAAAATAACAATAACATTCTTTAACTGCTTTAAATCATTTTTAAACAAACTAAGCACTTTATTCACCTCCCCTAATCGAAACAATAACAATTTCATTATCAACTTCTTTTAAATCAATAATAATGTTACCACTATAACTATCTTCTTCACTTGTAGCTGATAATTCTAATGAATAACTTACTTGAGTTTCATCGAAACCAAGCATTTGATATCCTGTAAAATATAAATCATTAATATTTTTTATATCATAATTTTCTTCAATATAGTTTTTAATTAAACTATTATCAGTATCTAAATAATTATTTTCATCATTTAAAAATTCATCACACTTATTAATTAATTCAGTTTGACTACTACATTCATTTATAATAAATTCTTTAACTTTATCATTATCTTTAATAAAATAGCTATTACCTTCAAAATCAATTAAATTAATAACATCTTTATTAAAATAATCTTGAATTTTTAAACTTTGTTCTTTACACATTTGATAAAGCTTATTTACCTGATTAGTATTTAAATAATAATTTTTATCATCAAAATAAACATTTAAATATTTTTCATTTCTAAAATCACCAACTAAATCATTAAAATAATCATTTCCTCTTTGATTAAAATATTCATAAAGTCCTTGCTTTGTAAAAGTATAAGTATATGCATTACTATTAGAACCAGCTTCATCATAAATATATAAAGAGACTAAATTATTTTCATCATAACCATTATCCCTTTTAATATTTTCACGATTATTATCCAACCAATTAACTAAATCATTTAAATCACTATCTTTAAACTCAATCCCCCCATAAACACTATGATTATCATACATCAACCCTATAACGTATGATTCTTCTAAGATACTATCAATACTACGTTCATAAATGTTATTTGCAACAAAATAATTCATCAAAAAACTTGCTATTAAAATCACTGCATAAATTGCTATTTTACGATAAATGTATTGATTTTTAAAGATAGTTTCAACAACAATTCCAACAATGATTCCAATAATCAAATATACTAAAAGTAATAAAATAATACTGTTACTATCTAAAGAAATATCTAATTTTCCTAAACCAACAATTAAATAAAATACAAGTGTTGTAATCCCTAAAATAACTCCAGCTTTAAAAAATAATATTATCTTACTATAAACAAGTGGTTCACCAATATATTCATCATCACGATTTTTATAAACAAAATAACTTAACAACAAAAATATTAGTGCAATAAAAACATGAAATAAAATAATTAAATTACTACCATCTTGTATAAACTCCATTGCTGAAACAATTGGAAATAGCCAACTACTATACTGTAGTATTAAATTAGTATGACAAGGAACTAAATATGTTGTAAATAATATCAAACTAATTAAAATAATTACTGGAAAAGTATAACCAAAAATACTAAAAACAACTTGTCCTAAACGATTACCAGCTATACTTGAAAAAAGAAAAACAATTGTATAATAAATAAATAATAAAACAAAAATCATTAAAATAAATTTACAACCAGTTGATGTTGAAAAATCAAAAAAATAATTGTTTTGTTCAATTAAACTTAATAATATTAATCCAATTCCTTCAATCAATAGCGTTACTAGAACAATTAAATAACCCGATAAATAATTAGTAAACCAAATACATTTAGTATTCAAAGGCAAAGATTTTAATAAAGTTGATTTAGTTTTATCAATAAAATATCCTTGTATAATACATGGATAAGCTGTTGTTAAAATAACTGAACTAAGTACAAAAACAGCTATGCATATGTATCCTATACTAGATTCAATAATACTCAAAATAAAGAAACCTAAAAATATCAATAAAGAAGCTTTAGAAATAACTAAATTACTTTTTACTGTATTTTTAAATAACGGCAAGTTAAATAAACTCATCATATTCTCCTTTCATCGTATACAAGAAGATTTCTTCTAGTGACAAGGACAATGCTTCATTAATAATAGGATCATACTTAGAAACTATTTCTTCGATTTTTTCATATTCTCCCATTACGATCAATGTATGAACTCGTCCCATCATTTGATGAGATAAAATATTCAACTCTTTTTCTAATAAATACATATCTTTACCTGATTCTAAAACAATTTGTAATTTATGATAATCATTTTTTAATTCATCTAATGATTCTTCAAAAACAATTTTCCCTTCATCGATCAATGCAATATGATCACACATACTGTCTAATTCGTTTAAATGATGACTAGAAATAAAAATCGTCATTTGTCGTTCACTTACATCTTGAATTAAAATATCCCAAATAATCTTACGAACATTAGGATCCAAACCATCAAACGGCTCATCCATAATTAAATATTCAGGCATGATTGAAAGAGCTAAAATAAACATTACCTGCTTTTTCATCCCCTTAGAAAAATTATTGAAATTTTGTAAATCATCACGATTAAACATTTTCATTAACTTATAATATCTATCTTCATTAAAACTTGGATACATTCCTTGATATAATTGCTTTACATCATTAACATTTGAACCAAATGTATCAAAAAACTCATCTGGTATATAAACTAGCTTACTTTTAGCGTGCGAATTTTCATAAATACGCATTCCTTCTAGTTCAACATACCCACTATCACCACGATAAGCCCCGACTAAATGTCGAATTAAAGTAGTTTTTCCAGCACCGTTTTTACCGATTATTCCATATATTGATCCTTTTGGTATTTTTAAATTAATATTGTTAAGTATTTGTTTATTGCCTATTTTCTTTGAAAGTTCTTTTATTACTAACATTATTTTTCCTCCCATACTTGTTTAATTAAATCACATAATTGTTCAAAACTTATTCCAATATACTTTCCCTTAGTAACTATCTCTTGAATCAATTCGTTGATTTGTTCAGTAAATAACTCTGTTTGAAAATTTTGTTTTGAGCTTACAAAACTCCCTTTTCCTGGAATTGAATAAATAAACCCCTGTTGTTCTAAAATCCGATATGCTTTAACAACTGTATTGGGATTAATATGCATATCTGACGATAATTCTCTAACTGATGGTAATTTTTCTTCAGGCTGCATTAAACCTGTTGTTATGTATTCTAATAATTGTTTATAAATTTGTTCGTAAATTGGTATTGCACTACTATTATCTATTTTCATATATACAACTCCTTTATTTTACATTTAAAGTATAACAAACTTAAAACTGTATTACAAGTTATAATACAGTTTGGTGTTTTGATATTGATTTAATTGAAATATTTTGGTAATAATACTTAAATAGTTTGCAATTTTTATTATTTTAAGTAAAATATGTTTTAGAGATAGGAGGTTTTTTATGAGCAAAGTTGCAATTGTTACTGATAGTAATTCTGGAATAAGACAGGAAGAAGGGAAAAAGTTAGGTATTTATGTTTTACCGATGCCCTTTACTATTGATGGTGAAACCTTCTATGAAGATATCAATTTAACACATAGTGAATTTTTTGATAAGCTAATGAGTGGTGCTGAAGTTTTTACTAGTCAACCATTAGTAGGTGATGTAAGTAAGCTATGGGATGATGTATTAAAAGAATATGATGAAATCGTATATATTCCAATGTCTAGCGGTTTAAGTGGTTCATGTCAAACCGCTATAATGTTAGCTAATGAATATGATGGAAAAGTCCAAGTCGTTGATTCACAAAGAATCTCAGTAACTCAAAAATGGGATGTTCTTGATGCGATTGAACTTGGTAAACAAGGAAAATCAGCTAAAGAAATAAAAGAAATTCTTGAAGCTAATAAATTAAATGCTTCTATCTATATTACAGTCAATACATTAGAATATCTTCGTAAAGGTGGTAGAATTACACCAGCTGTAGCAATATTAGGTGGGATGATGAAAATCAAACCAATTCTACAAATCCAAGGTGAAAAACTTGATACTTTCAATAAATCAAGAACTTTATCTAAAGCAACAAAAATAATGATTGAGGCAATTCAAAAAGATATTGAAGAACGTCTTGATCCAATTGAAAAAGGAAAGAATGTTCATATTTGTATTGCTTATACATATGATCAACAACCTGCATTAGAATTAAAAGAAGAATTACAACAGTTATATCCAAATTCAAATATTATCTGTGACCCATTATCATTAAGTGTTTCATGTCATATCGGACCACATGCTCTAGCAATTGCTGCATGTAAAAAAATTATCTAGGCAAGAAACTGAGTTTCTTGCTTTTTATATGTTATAATAAATTAAAAGAAGACAAAATATAAATAAGGAGGTAATTATGGAAAAAAAGCCAAATACAAATAATAGAAAAACTGGCAAAACTAATCAAAGAAATACTAGTAAATCTAAAACAACTACTTCTAGAAAAACAATAAGTAAAAAAAATAATAATATTGATACTAAAGTATTTGCTTTAGGAGGACTTAATGAAATCGGTAAAAATATGTATTGTATTGAACATGATAATGAATTATTTATTATTGATGCCGGGGTTAAGTTTGCTGAAGAAGGATTACCTGGAATTGATTATGTAATCCCTGATTATTCATATTTAAAGAAAAACGAAAAGAAAATTCGTGGGTTAATGATTACTCATGGTCATGAAGATCATATTGGTGGAATCCCATTTTTATTACAAGTTGTAAAGATTCCATTTATTTATGCTACACCACTTGCAAGTGCAATGATCAAAAGAAAGTTAGATGAAAAAAGACTTACTAATGTTACTAAAATTATTCAAATAAATGATGAGTATCAAATTAAATCTAAATATTTTAATATTGGATTTTTTAAAACAAATCATTCTATTCCTGAATCAATGGGAATCATTATTAATTCACCTAATGGTCGAATTGTAGAAACAGGTGATTTTAAATTTGATTTATCACCAGTTGGAGATGTTGCTGATTATCAAAAAATGTCATTTTTAGGTGAAACTGGTGTTACTTTATTAATGAGTGATTCAACTAACTCTGAAGTACCAACTTTTTCAATTAGTGAAAAGAAAGTTGCTAACAGTGTTCAAGAAGAATTTAGAAAAACAGAAGGACGATTAATTGTTGCAACATTTGCATCTAATGTACATCGTGTCCAACAAATTGTTGAAGCAGCGGTTAAATTTAACCGTAAAATTCTTGTTTATGGACGTTCAATGGAAAATAATATTCAAGTTTCAAGAGCTATGGGATATATTAAATGTCCTGATCGTTTCTTTATAAAAAATGATCAAGCAAAAAAATTACCAGATAACGAGATTTTAATATTATGTACTGGTTCTCAAGGAGAAGCTCTTGCAGCATTGAGTCGAATCGCTAATGGTACTCATAAATATGTAAAAATCAAACCAGGAGATACTGTTGTCTTTTCATCAAATCCAATTCCTGGTAATGCTTATAGCGTTAATGTAGTTGTTAATAAATTATTTAGAGCTGGAGCTAAAGTACTAATCAATACCGCATTTAATAACTTACATACTTCAGGTCACGCTTCGCAAGAAGAACAAAAATTAATGATGCTATTAACTAAACCGAAATATTTTTTCCCAGTTCATGGTGAATATCGAATGTTAAAAATTCACGCTGCCCTGTCACAAGAAGTTGGAGTACCTGCTGAAAATAGTTTTGTTCTTTCAAATGGGGACACTATTTTATTAAATAATGGTGAAGCAAGATTAGGTCCAAGAATTCACGTTGAAGATATTTATGTTGATGGTAATGATATTAGTGGTTTATCAACTGCTGTGCTTCGTGATCGTCAAATTTTATCTGAAGATGGGATGGTTTCTATCTTGATTAGTATGGATTCTCGTGCCGGTAAATTATTAACGCATCCAGTTATTATTTCTCGTGGATTTGTTTATATGAAAGATAGTTTTCATATGATTCGCGAGGCAGAAAAATTAGTTGAAAGTTCTTTGACTAAGTTACTACAAGGCAAAACTACTTTTGGAGAAATTAAAAATACTACTCGTGATATTTTATCATCATATTTTTATCGAAAAACAAAACGTAATCCAATGATTATTCCTGTCATTATGAATAAAAAAGTATGAGAAAAAAAACAAGAATAATTAAGTTTCTTATATTCATAATTATCATCATAATCGGTAGTTTTGGTTACTATCATGCAAGATATATCGCCCCTAATGATTATAAAATCAAAAGAACTACAATTAACAATAAACAATTACCAAAAGAATTTGAAGATTTTGAAATTGCTTTTATTAGTGATATTAATCTTAAAAATACAAATGATCTTGATAGATTAGATAATATTATTTCAACATTAAATAAACAACAAGTTGAAATGATAATTTTTGGTGGTGATTTATTCGACAGTAATCCTTTCGATAATGATGAAGTAATTAATTTATTATCTAAAATAAAATCTTCATATGGGAAATTTGCAGTATTAGGTGAAAAGGATTTAGCTTCATTAAATGATGTTTCGGTCATTTTAAATGAAGGTGGTTTTGAAATATTACATAATGAGTATCGTCCTATTTATTATAATAATGCTGTAATTGGATTATTTGGTTTAGAGAGTTCAGGAAATGTTGCTGGGTTAATTAATGAAAATAATCAAGATGTATATAAATTAGTTGCTGTTCATGAACCTGATTATTTTGATGAGACAAGTGAAAGTGATATTGCTTTACAGCTATCAGGTCATACCATGGGAGGATATATTTATTTGCCAGGAATTGAAGGGCTGTTAAAAAAGATCTATAACGTTAATTATGTTCATGGTTATCATGAAAAAAACAATAGTCAGTTGATTATTTCTAATGGTTTATCTTTAGAAAGCAATGTTAATTTCCGATTATTTTGTCCTAATCAAATTGATATTATTTGTTTAAAAAGATAATACCTTCTAGTTTACTAGAAGGTATTTTTATGCTCTATAATATTTTTCTATTTGTGTGTTTAAATCTTCTTTATATTTAACTACTTTAAAAACAGGATTTGTAAACAAGCTTTTAGCTTTATTTTTTAATATAATATTACTTATTATAAAAAATTTTATGCAAAACTCTATTATTTCTATTTTTATTTAATTAACAGTTTATACGTTTTGAATCCGGCTCAATACAAATACCACGTCCACAAGCATCACAAATACATTGTGTATGATTTTTTAAATAGTCTTAAAAATTTAATAGTGGTGTAATTCTATTTTTATCATTGTAATATGCCTAACACATTTTAATTTAATACTATTTTCTTATTTCTGTTCCAATTCCATTAGTAGTAAATATTTCAATTAATAAACTATGTTCCATACGTCCATCTAAAATATGGACTTTTTTTACATCATCTTGTACCGCATCAATACAATTATGTAACTTAGGAATCATTCCCCCTTGAATAACTCCTGAAGCAAATAATTCTTTTGCTGATTCAGTATCAATTTTAGAAATAAGTGTACTTGGATCATTAGGATCTTTTAACACTCCTTCAATATCAGTTAAAAAAACTAATTTACTAGCTTTCAATGCTCGAGCAATCGCAGTTGCAACATCATCTGCATTAATATTATAAGCATTATATTTATCATCTAAACCAATCGTAGAAATAATTGGTGTATATCCATTTAATAACAAAGTTTCAATTAAATCCGTCTTAACATCAACAATTTCACCAACATAACCAATATCCGCACCATTAGATAAATGTTTTTTAACCGTAAGCATATCCCCATCTTTACCAGATAATCCAACAGCATGGGTACCAATTCTTTCCATATGTTGGACTAAACCTTTATTTAACTTACCAGATAAAACCATTTCAGCTACTTCTAAAGTCTCTTTAGTTGTAACTCTTAATCCATTTTTAAATTCACTTTCAATCCCTACTTTATTTAACCAAGTATTGATATCTTTGCCCCCACCATGAACAATTACTGGTTTGATTCCAACTGATTTTAAAACTGCAATATCTTTTAAAACAGATTGCTTAACTACTTCATTAGTCATTGCACTACCGCCATATTTAATTACAACAGTATCCCCAGCAAATTTTTGAATATAACTTAAAGCATCTACTAATACTTGAGCTTTATTTTGTTCTTTTGTATGCATACTTTTCCCCCTTTATGAACGATAATCAGCATTGATTTTAACATAATCGTATGTTAAATCGCATCCCCATGCTGTTGCTTTATATTCCCCATTATGAATATCAATGATAGCTTTTACTTCGCTACTAGACAAGATTTTTGTTGCAAGTTCTTCACTGTAGTCAGTTGCCATCCCCTTGGTTACTAACTGTAATGTTCCATGTTCACTTGCGATACTTAAATCAACATTATATGGATCAAATTCTTCCCCCGAATAACCCATAGCACATAAAAGTCTTCCCCAATTTGCATCATTTCCATAAACTGCTGTTTTTACAAGCGGTGAAGTACAAACACTTTTTGCAATTACTTTAGCTTGTTTAATACTATTAGCACCATGTACTTGAACTTCTAATAACTTTGTTGCTCCTTCACCATCACCAGCAATTGCTTTAGCTAAATATTCATTAACATAATATAAAGCTTCTTTAAATTTATAATAATCGTCATTTTCACTAGTAATTTTTTCATTATTAGCTAACCCATTAGCTAACAATAGTACTGTATCATTAGTTGAAGTATCTCGATCTACTGATACCATATTAAATGTATCAGCAATAATTTCTTTTAAAGCTTTGTTCAATAATTCTTTAGAAATATTACAATCAGTTGTAATAAAACCTAGCATCGTTGCCATATTAGGATGAATCATTCCCGATCCTTTACAGCATGCCCCAATAGTAACAATTTTTCCCCCTAATTCAATTGTTACAGCAATATGTTTAGGTTTTGTATCTGTTGTCATAATTGATTGAGCAACTATTTCGCCAGATTTTTGATCATTGTTCAATAATGCTTTTACCTTAGCAATCCCCTCAATTATCTTATCCATTGGTAATTGTTTTCCAATAACACCAGTTGAACAAATTAACACTTCTTCTTTCTTCACTCCAAAATTATCAGCTACCTTACTAGCAAATAATTCATTATTATAAATTCCTTCATCCCCTGTACAAGCATTTGCTACCCCACTATTGATTGCAATAACTCTTGCACTATCATAATTTTCAACAACCATTTTATCCCATAATACTGGCGCTGCTTTTACTACATTTTGAGTAAAAGTCCCTACTGCCAATGCATCAACTTCACTATAAATCAAAGCCAAGTCTTTTTTCTCTTTTTTAATTCCAACATGGCCACCAGCTCCATAAAATCCTTTTGGTAAAGTAACTGTTCCATCATCAATTATTTTCATTTTAATTCCCCCTATAAAACAGTTGGCATCAACTGTAATCCTTCTTTTTCATCAAAACCAAACATAATATTCATATTTTGAATTGCTTGGCCAGCTGCACCTTTTACTAAATTATCCATTGCCCCCATCATAATAATGCGATTAGTACGCTTATCGATTTTATAATTAATATCAACAAAATTACTACTTTTTACATTTCTTACTTCAGGTAATACTCCTGGTTTTAAAACTCTTATAAAATATTCATCATCATAACAACGATATGCTTTTTCAATTTCATCCATACTAACATTTGGTTTTAATTTAGCATATGCAGTAACTAAAATTCCTCGATTCATTGGTATCAAATGAGGTGTAAAATTCAATATGACATCGCTATTACTTGCATATCCAAGCTGTTCTTCAATTTCTGGAGTATGACGATGATTAGTTACACCATAAGCTTTAATACTTTCATTGACTTCGCAATATAAATTAGCTACTTTAGCACCTCGTCCAGCTCCACTAACACCACTTTTTGCATCAATTATTAAAGTATCCATATCAATTAATCCCGCTTTAGCCAAAGGATAAATTGATAATATCGAACATGTTGGATAGCATCCTGGATTAGCAATCAATCGTGCATTTTTGATATCCTTACGATTAATTTCACATAGTCCATAAACTGCTTCTTTAATATATTCAGGTGATGCATGTTTAATTCCATACCATTTTTCGTATGTATCGACATTTTTAATTCGATAATCTGCACTTAAGTCAATAACTTTGACTTTACTTAAAACATTTTCATTGACCATTTTTGCACATACTCCTTGAGGTGTCGCAAAAAAGACAACATCGATATCATCCAAATAAGCTTCAATATTTTCATCAACGCACTTTTGGTCTAAGACATTAAAATATCCACCAAAAATTGAACTATATTCTTCATCAGTATATGTTCTTGAAGAAACCCATTTAATTTCAACTTCTTTATGCGTTAATAAAAAACGAACTAATTCACATCCCCCATATCCTGTTGCTCCTACAATTCCTGCTTTAATCATCATGATCCCCCACTTCCTTTTAAAATAAAAAATCGTCTCTTAAACAAGAGACGAATTACCGCGTTACCACTCTATTTATCATAAGTTGACCTTATGATCTCTTTCATCGTTAAGGGCGATTACCCGAAAGTGATACTATAATTTCCCACTTTCCTCTCGTAAATGCGCTTCATTTTGACTATATTACTAATCTTCCACCAACATTAGCTCGCTAAAAATCATCATCAAAACTACTCTTTTAGTCATCGAGTTGTCTATTATTATATTACTAAAAATCATTTTGTCAAATATTTTTTCAAAAATATTTACTAATCCGGAAAATTTATACCTAAGATTTATGCTGATATAATCAATGATTTTTAAATAATACTTTCAAATTCAAAATATTTTTATAATTCTTCAAATCTTTTTACGCCCCATGTTCTAAGTAGATGATAAAACCCAAGATCAGCAATAATAAATAAGATAACCCAGCCATAAAAGTAACTAGTAAGATTAACACTTGAATTGATATAACCAATAACGATAAAAAATACTAATGCCATTGTAACTAAAATAGAAATAGTTACTGATGCACTTTGCTTAACTACTACAGTTTCATTGACCCAATCAAACTTTGGTTTCCAAAGATTAACAAGTAAACCAAATAAGGCAACAAATGTAGTAAAAATCATTGGTACAATAATTACAACCAAACAGTCAATCGGATTCAAAGAAAAAATTATACATCCAACTATAGAAAATATTATTCCTGGTGGAATACATAAAGCTAAATGTAAAAATAGTTTACTATTTAAAATATCGATCGTTTTAATTGGTAATGATTTAATAATCCATAAACGATTACCTTCTATAGAAATTAAAAATGCACTAATATCATTAAGTGAATTAGTGGCAATTACTCCTAAACAAAGTAATGGCACAACTAATTCATTTACCATATTTTCAAATTGTGGTGGTATTATATTCAATGCATTAATTAATTCTTGTCCTTTAATCAATAATGCTCCCGCTAAAATCACCGTAAAAACAATTCCTAATGCCCCATTTAACATAATCATTGGATTAGATACAAAATGTCTTAATTCTCTTTTAAATAAAGCCAATTTTTGACTTGAATATTTTATATCTTTATCTTTCATTTTTACTTTCTTTGTTTTTGGTTTAGTTGTAGCTATTGAAATAAAATTCTTTGAAAGCAAATATATTACTATTGCAAATGGAACAAATACACATAATAAATACATTAATAAACTTAATATATCTACTTCACTTATTGCAATTGATAAATAATATATTGGAAATAATGTATTTTCAATTGCTTCACCAATTGATTTTCCATTAGCAACTAAGGCCATAATATATTCTGGTACTTTATTTATTAAATAAAAATATGCTCCTAAAAATGCTAAAGAAATTACTACTGTAATAACTGTTTTATTTTTAATTCTTTTCATAATCATCGCCATTACCCAACCAAAAGCACATGATAATGCTAAAGCAAGTAACGGTAATGTAATAATGACGATTAGAAAAAATAAAAACTTAATTAAATCAAACGATGTTTGATAAAAATAAACAATCATTCCCGGTATAACAATTAAAGCTTCATACAAATAATTAACAATCAATAATACAAATACCCTACTTAACAAAATATCTTTTGTCTTAATTGGCATTGAAAGCAATAATTCATTATCTTTAGCCCCATAAATTTCCTGCTGAGTAACAAAAACACTACCAATAAAACACAGCAAAACAACTAAAATTGCCATTATTCCAAAATATAACCACTCATATCCAATCAAACTAAATGGTTTTAAAATTTCATTAAACATTACCCCAAACATTAAACCAAATACAACTGCCACATAACCAATAATTAGTAACATAAAAATAATTTTACCAAATGATGGTGATTCTTTTTTTGCAGTTTTTAATGATTGGAAAAACAAACCTTGTAAGCGAATTTTAACTAATGATTTAAGCATGGTCATCCTCCAACTCTAAAAATACATCTTCTAATGATTCATCTCCAATAACATCTTGAGTATTTCCACTTACAATTAATTTTCCTGCTTTAATAATTGCAATTTTATCACATAACTTTTCAGCAACTTCTAAAACATGAGTTGAAAAAAAGATAGCTGCTCCTTGATCACACATTTGACGCATCAATTGTTTTAATAAATGAGTCGCTTTAGGATCCAAACCTACAAATGGTTCATCCATAATAATTAACTTAGGTTCATGAACCAAAGCTGCAATAATTGCAAGTTTTTGTTTCATCCCATGAGAATAAGCACTAATAACCTCTCCTAAAGAATCACTCAATTCAAACATATCACTATATTTTTTAATTCTTTCTGTTCTTTTTTCTTGATCAACTCCATAAACATCACAAATAAAATTTAAATATTTAATTCCCGTTAAATATTCATATAAATCAGGATTATCAGGAATATATGCCATAATCTTTTTACAAGCTAAAGCATCTTTTTTAATTGATTTTCCATCAATATAAATATCTCCCGAATCAAAATTCATAATTCCTACAATCGCTTTTAATGTAGTTGTTTTACCAGCTCCATTATGTCCAATAAAACCATAAATACTACCACTTTCAATATGCAATGATAAATCATCTACAGCTTTTTTATGACCATATGTTTTGGTAAGATTTTCAATTTTTAACATAACTTTTCCCCTTTATAATT
>ERZ791922.496-NODE-496-length-24574-cov-3.432155_pt1 | contig 24574 bp, 25 predicted proteins | sample MGYA00510134_ERZ791922 | MGnify/ENA primary metagenome ERZ791922 (study PRJEB30046, sample SAMN00792101) | human gut metagenome | study: EMG produced TPA metagenomics assembly of the A metagenome-wide association study of gut microbiota in type 2...
ATCTTCAATTGTATTGAATAAGTTAAAAATTATTAAATGAAAAATATACAAAAACGCTAATAAAGAAGAATATTTATCTCAAAAAACCAAATTTTATTTTATTTACAAAAAAATTACATATTCTTAATATCTAATTTTAATCATTTATAGCAACTTTTTTTAAAATAAATGATGATAATAATGTATACAAATTAATAAAATATGTAGATAATGTACAAGGAGTAAATATGATAAATAAAGCTATTTTTAGAATAAAAATGATCTATAATATTTTAAGACCATCAGAGAAAAAAGTTGCTGATTACATTCTTAGTTTTAATGATGATTATGCAAAATTATCAATGACACTAATTAGTAAAGAAGTAAGTGTTTCACAACCAACGATAATGCGTTTTGTTAAAGCGATTGGCTATAATAGTTTTAAAGAATTTAAATATGAGCTATTAAAAAATCAAACAAGTAATAATGTTGATATTTTATACGGTTATACTTTAGGAAAAGAAGAATTAATTAAAGATATTCCAAGTAATATCGTTGCAAGAACAATAACTATGTTAGAGGATTCACTTAAATCAATTTCTATTAAAAATTATGAAAACGCAATAAAAGCGATTCATAATAGTAATCATATAAGCATTTTTGCAGTTGAAAATTCATTAAGTGTAGCAAATGATTTAATGATTAAATTAATTTATTTAGGTAAACAAGTTGTATTATATGATGATGGTTATTTACAAAGCATTAATGCCAGTAATTTAAACTCCAATGATCTAGCTATTGGAATTTCTTATTCAGGTAATTCTAAAGAAACAGTTGATGCATTAAAAATTGCTCATGAAAAGGGAGCATCTACAATTGCAATAGTTAATTTTGAAAATACTAAGTTAACCCAATATGCAGATATTGTTTTATCAACAAGTAATGATCAATTGATGTATGGAGATGCTATTTTTTCTCGAACTGTACAAACTGCTTTAGTTGATATGTTATACATGGGAGTTATTAAAAGTGATTATGATTATTATACTAAACAACTAGATTATAATAGTAAGTTGATTAGTCATCGAGGTTATTTAAAAGAAGAGCAATAATGTAGAATTTCTACATTATAAGCCCTTCTTTTTTTACGTTGTTTTAACGTATTTTTAAAGAAAAATAAGTAGAAAGTAAATGTTTGAAATAAGTATAATGCAAGTGTTCAAAGGAGGTATATGAATGTTAAAACTGGAAAGGATAACTAAGTCGTTTGATGGAATTAAAATATTAGATGATTTAAATTTTGAAATACCAAAAGGACAAATTGTTTCAATTTTAGGACCATCAGGAAGCGGGAAAACAACTTTGCTAAATTTAATTTTAGGAATTAGTGAAGTTGATAGCGGAAAGATTATGTTTGATGATGAAGATTTAACAAATGTTTCAATGGAAAAAAGAGGGTTTAATATCGTTTTTCAAGATTATGCATTATTTCCTAATTTAAATGCGTATGAAAATATTATATACGGATTAAAAAATAAAAAGAATATTTCTACTAAAGAAGAAGTAAATGATCTAATTCATTTGTTAGGTTTAGAAAAACATCTAGATAAAAAAATCGATCAATTATCTGGTGGACAAAAACAGCGTGTTGCTTTAGCAAGAACAATGGTAATGAAGCCAAAAATTCTTTTATTAGATGAACCATTAAGTGCATTAGATGGTGTGATAAAAGAATCAATTAAAGAAAGAATTAAATTGATTGCTAAAGAATATAATCTTACAACGATAATTGTTACTCATGATCCTGAAGAGGCCTTAACTTTATCAGATCAAGTATTGATTATTAATGAAGGGAAAATTGCACAATTTGGTAAACCTGAAGAAATAATTAATACACCGAGTTGTGATTTTGTTAAAAACTTTATCTTAAATCAATTGGAAATAAAACGAAAGAATATTATATCGTTGTTCAGTGAGGTATGCTAATGAAAAATAAAGAGATTAAATTTATTTATGGAATCATAATAGTACTCTTTGTTACGTTTTTAGTTATCCCTCTTGGATCATTATTATTACAGTCATTTTATAATGGTAATGAATTTTCACTTATAAACTATATCAATACATATCAAACAACCGGCTTTGGTCATACATTAAAAAATAGCTTTATAGTGTCGCTAACAAGTGCTTTTGTATCAGTCGTTTTAGCTTTTATTATCGCCTATAGTATTAACTATACAAGGATGTTTAAATGGTTAAAGAAATTTGTTGTAAATATATCAATGTTACCAATGTTATTACCAACGATTACTTATGGTTTTGCAATAATTTATTCATTTGGTAAACAAGGATTATGGACAAAAGTGTTTGGCTTTCAATTATTTGATATTTATGGATTTAATGGTTTATTGTTAGGATATGTAATTTATACTTTTCCAATTGCATTTATGCTAATTAATAATGCAATGAGTTATATTGATAAAAAATTCATTATCGTATCAAAGTTAATGAATGATAATTATTTTAAAACATTTAAAAATACATTAATGATCCCATTACTTGGTACATTGGTTGCAGCATTTATTCAGGCATTCTTTTTAAGTTTTACAGACTTTGGAATCCCAGCTTCAGTTGGTGGGAAATATGATGTTGTTGCAAGTTTATTGTACAATAAGATGTTAGGAAGTATTCCTGATTTTGCCGGTGGTGCAGTTGTAGCGATGACAATGCTAATTCCGTCAATTATATCAATTGCATTATTGCATTATTTAGAAAAATACAATATTAGATATAATAAAATTTCAACAATCGAATTAAAGAAAAATTATGCCCGAGATGTTGTCTGGGGGAGTTTAAGTGTAATTATTAATGTTATCATTATTGCTATTTTTGCAGTGATAATAATTGTTCCATTTGTTGGTGAATGGCCGTATCGAATAACATTTACATTTGAAAATTTTATAAGTGTTTTTCAAGACAATGCTTTATTAGGAGTAATTAAAAATTCATTGATTGTTGCTATTTTAACAGCTTTATTGGGAACTTTAGTTGTTTATGGTGGAGCATTAGTAACGGCTCGAAGTAATTTGAGTAAGGGATTAAAAAAAATAATTGAATCAATTGCTTTAATAACTAATACGATTCCTGGAATGGTATTAGGGATTGCTTATCTATTGATTTTTTCTGGTACCCCAATACAAAATACATATATAATTATTATTTTATGTAATATCGTGCACTTTTTTTCATCACCATATTTAATGATGAAAAATACATTAGTAAAGATGAATGGATCGTATGAAACAACTGCAAAACTAATGGGAGATAATTGGTTAAAGACAGTTACAAGAATTATCACCCCTAATGCACTTATATCATTATTTGAAGTATTTAGTTATTATTTTATTAATGCGATGGTAACGGTTAGTGCCGTAATCTTTATTGCTGGAGCAAGAACAATGGTGATGACTACCAAAATCAAAGAGTTGCAGCATTTTGCAAAATTCAATGAAATATTTGTATTATCAATATTAATTTTATTAATTAATTTAATTGCTAAAGGAGCATTTAAATATATTATCAAGGAAAAGGAAGGAAAATAAAAATGAAAAAGAAGTTTATTAAAGGATTATTAGCTAGTGCCATGATTTGTAGTTCACTAGCACTTGGAGGATGTTCATCAACTGATGATCAAGTAATTATTTATTCTAATGCTGATGATGAAGCTGTAACAGCAATGAAAAACGCATTAGATAACAATGGTTTTGAAGGAGAATACATCTTTCAAACTTTTGGAACATCAGAATTAGGTGGAAAACTCATCGCTGAAGGTAGCGACATAGAAGCAGATCTAGTTACAATGAGCTCATTTTATTTAGATAGTGCTCAAAATGAAAATAAAATGTTTGTAGATTTAACTTTTACCCCTAAAACATTAACAGAATTTCCAAGTTTTTACACTCCAATTACTTCTCAAGAAGGAGCAATTATCGTAAATACAGAAGAATTAAAAGCCAATAATTTACCAACACCTACATGTTTAAAAGATTTGGCTGATCCTGTGTATAAAGATATGGTATCAGTAACAGATATTGCATCTTCATCAACAGCATGGTTATTAATTCAAGCATTGATTAGTGAATACGGTGAAGACGGAGCTAAAGAAGTTTTAACTGGTATTTACCAAAATGCTGGAGATCACATTGAAGATTCTGGATCTGGACCAATTAAAAAAGTACGTGCTGGTGAAGTTGCAATCGGATTTGGTTTGCGTCATCAAGCAGTACGTGATAAAGAGGATGGTTTGCCAATTGATTTTATTGATCCTACTGAAGGGAATTTTAGTTTGACAGAATCAATTGCAGTTGTAAAAAAAGAAGATAGTAAACGCCAAGATAAGGCTATGGAGATGGCTAAATGTATTATTGAAAAAGGACGTAAAGAATTGCTAGAAACTTATCCTAACCCATTATATGAAGGTGAAACTAGTGATAATGCAAATAAATCTACATATCCAAAAACATTTGCAGAACCATTAACTGCAGAATTATTAGAAAAACATCAAAAACTATCTGAACAATGTAAATAAAGGAGATTACAAATCATGAAAAATTATAAATTATTAACACCTGGACCACTTACAACAACTGCTTCTGTAAAACACGAAATGTTGTTTGACCATTGTACATGGGATGATGATTATAAAAAAATTACTCTAAAAATTAGAAAACAACTACTAGAATTAGCTCATGTAAATGATGAAAAATATACTGTTGTTTTAATGCAAGGAAGTGGAACGTTTGGAGTGGAATCAGTTCTTACAAGTGTTGTAGGAGAAAATGAAAAGTTGTTAATTATCGCAAATGGTGCCTATGGTCAAAGGATGACAAATATTTGTCAACATGCTAAAGTTAATCATGAAATAATCGAATTTGCTGAAAATGAAAATCCATCAGCAAAAGTAATTGCTGAAAAATTAGATGAAGATCTTGCTATAACTCATGTTGCAATGGTACATAGTGAGACAACATCAGGAATTTTAAATGATATTGCTAGTGTTGCCAAAGTAGTTAAAGAACGTAATAAGATATTTATTGTTGATGCAATGAGTAGTTTTGGTGGTGTGGATATTGAAGTAGGGAAATTAGGAATTGATTTTATTATTAGTAGCGCAAATAAATGTATTCAAGGTGTGCCAGGATTTTCATTTATTATTGCAAATAAACAATTACTAATTGCTAGTAAAGGCAAAGCTAGAAGTTTATCATTGGATTTATATGACCAATGGGAAACAATGAATAAAGACGGTAAGTGGCGTTTTACCTCACCAACTCATGTAGTTCTTGCTTTTTCTAAAGCAATCGACGAATTGCTTGAAGAAGGTGGGATAGAAAAACGTAGTGAACGTTATTATACAAATAATCGCTTATTGATTAAAAAAATGAAAGAAATGAACATAGATAGTTATGTTGACTTAGCTTATCAAGGGCCGATTATTACAACTTTCTATTATCCAAAAGATAAACATTTTGAATTTAATGAAATGTATAATTATATCAAAAATCGTGGATATGCAATTTATCCTGGTAAATTAACTACAGCTCAAACATTTAGAATTGGAAATATTGGAGAAATTTATGAGGCTGATATATTGAATTTATGTTCAATTATTAAAGATTTTTTAGCGGAGGTAGCATAATGAGTAGAATTGAAGCAGTAATTTTTGATTGGGCAGGAACAACTGTTGATTATGGTTGCTTTGCACCTGTACAAGCATTTAAAGATGCTTTTAATGCTTATGGAATTGATCCAACTTTTGATCAAATCAGAGAACCAATGGGTATGTTAAAAATTGATCATATTAAAAGGATGTTGGAGATGCCAACAATTAATGAAGCCTTTAAAGCAAAATACAATCGTAATTATAATAAAAAAGATATTGATAAAATTTATGAATTATTTGAAGCATCATTAATGGCCGGAATTACTAAACATACTGATATTAAACCATATGTTATAGAAACAGTAAATAAACTCAAGGAAATGAAAATTAAAATTGGTTCAACTACTGGATATACTGATATGATGATGGAACCAGTTTTAAAAAGGGCTAAAGAACAAGGGTATTGTCCAGATTGTTGGTATTCACCTGATGCAACCAATCATTTAGGTCGTCCTTATCCATATATGATTTTTAAAAATATTCAAACTTTAAATGTTACAAGTGTTAAAAATGTAATTAAAGTAGGTGATACAGTTTCTGATATAAAAGAGGGCTTAAATGCAGGTGTAATTACAATTGGAGTAATTGAGGGAAGTTCAACTCTAGGATTAAATGAAGAAGAATTTAATAATTTAGATAAAATTAAAAAAACTGAATTAGTTGAAAAAGTTAAACAAATATATTTAGATGCTGGCGCTGATTATGTGATTAATAATTTAAGTGAATTGATTGATATTATTAATAAATATAATTAAAGAAGATGAGTAGTTTAAATATATTAAGTTTTTTAGTAAAGTAAGCATTTTGAAAAAAGAAGTACATTGACATTAGTATAAATTATCACTATAATCAAATAAGCAGGAAAGTGAGGGATAATCATGCAAATTTCAAGCCGTTTTACAATTGCAGTTCATATATTTGCGTGTATTGATACTTTTAAAGATGATTATAAAATTACAAGTGATTTTTTAGCAGCTAGTGTAAATGTTAATCCAGTTATTATTAGAAAAATTTTATCACAATTAAAAAATGCTGGACTTGTTGAAGTAAAACGTGGAAGTGGTGGGGCAACTATCGCAAAAGAACTTGAACAAATTAATTTTTATGATATATATAGTGCTGTAGAATGTGTAGAAAATGGAGAACTTTTTCATTTTCATGAAAATCCTAATAGTCAGTGTCCAGTAGGAAAAAATATTCATAATATTTTAGATGGAAAGTTAGTACAAATACAAAATGCATTGGAAAACGAACTAAAAAAGATAACATTAGCTGATGTTATAAAAGATACAAAATATTATATTTCTAAAGATAATAAATAATAAACACGCTGAAAAATTACAGCGTGTTTTCAATTTTATTTAAAATAAATAAAATGGTAAGCATAGTATATAATTCAATAATCGTATTAATGCTTCCAAACATGATAATAAGCATTATTAAAATTGTAATTAAACGATGATAAATTATATTTATTTGGTTATAAACATTATAATCAATTGGAATTAAGCGATTAATGATGATTTGAATTATTATTAAATATGATAATGAAGCGATGCTTGAAAGAACAATATGTAAAGTTGATAAAATATTTGTATTATTAGGGTCATACGGTAAATAACTACCTAATAAAATACAAATTAAGTTAAAACCAATTAATAATTTATCTAATCTAGTAATATAACTATAATTTAAAAGCTTAATTGTTTTAATCAATAAAAATATTGAAACAACAGTAATCCAGATAAGAAAATAAATACGCAAAGTAGGTTGATATGATAAATAAGTAAAGTTATTATAGAGCCAAGAAGTTTTTAAAGATAAAATAAAAGTAAAAAAAGCAATAATATAATACATAAATACCTCCAATGTCATTTTAATAAAAGCGTAAAAAGATGTAAATAAAAAAAGAAAAAATGCTTTTACATATGTATAAGATATTAAGGAGGAAAAAAAGATGAAAGCAAAATTAATAAATATTAATGCAAATGAAATAAGTAAAGTAAAAAAGACAAGATTTGAAAATGTGAAAGCAAAAATTAAAGTAAGTTATGATTATGATAAAAATAATTTATTAAATTTGAATTATTTGATTAAAGTAGGGGATAATAATTATGATTATTTAATTACAAAATGTCAGTATGAAATAAGTGAATATAACTATAATTTAGATGAAAAAATAGTTTTAAATCAGGCAATTGATTTGTTACATGAACGTATTGAAATGTTGTTAGGTTTATTAACTGAAGAGATGGGAATAAAGCTACAAGATTGATTTTTATCAGGCTTGTCACAAACCTAAATAATTATCATATTTTATATTAGAGGTGGAATATGTTAGTTTATATTAATCAAATGGATAATCGGTGTAAATACTTAGCCAAATTAATGACTAGAGATGGTTATGAAGTAGTAGATAATCAAGATAAATTACCTTCATGTATGATTGTTTATTTAGGTGTAGATGGTAAGGATTGTAAGCAAGATGATTTTGCTTTTGGCAGTGTTGTGTTTACATTGCTTAAAAATCAGCGTTTAGAGTATTTAAGTAAAATTAAGGGTTTTAAGTATCATTATTTATATAGTGATCAAACTTTTGTTTTAGAAAATAGTTATATTAGTGATGAAGCATTGATTGCATATATGATTATTGATAATGCGATTAGTTTGAATGATTCTAATATTTTAATTTTAGGTTATGGTAATTGTGGAAAAGATTTAGCTAGTAAATTGGTGCGGTTTAATGCACATATTTCTGTTTCAACGCGTGAAGAACATTATCGTAATGAAATTATTTTAAGTGGTTATCGATATCTTTGTCTAGAAAAACTTTCATTACATGGATTTGATTTTATTATCAATACCGTGCCTGACAATATTATTGATGAAAAAATGATGGATACTAAAGATAAAGATTGTCAAATATATGATATTGCATCTAAACCATATGGTTTAAGTAGTGAATTAAGAGATGTTAATTATCATTTATTAAAACAACTTCCAACAAAATATGCTTATCAAAGTAGTGCGTTAGCTTTATATAAAGCAATTAAGCGGGCAGTTGATAGTCATGTTGAAAAATAAAAAGATTGGAATTGGAATCACTGGATCATTTTGTTCATTGAAAAAAACAATGTATGTTTTAAATGAACTCGTGAAACAAAAATGCGATATTTATGTATTCGTAAGTGAAAAAATAGAAAATTGTGATACACGATTTGACCGAGCAAAAGAGTTAATTGCAGAAATTGAAAAAATGATTAATCGTAAAGTCATTGACGATGTTGTAAGTGCAGAGGTATTTGGGCCTAAAACGCCTTTGGATATCATGTTAGTAATGCCTTGTAGTGGTAATACACTTGCAAAACTAACTTATGGTATTAATGATAATGCAGTAACAATGGCTTGTAAATCAACTTTACGAAATGAAAAAAATGTTGTTTTAGCAATTGCAACTAATGATGCTTTAAGTAATTCAGGCAAAAATATCATGCAAATTTTAAATACTAAACATTTTTATTTGGTTCCAATGTATCAAGATGACTGTATAAAAAAACCTAATAGTATGTTATTTGATGAAAATCTAGTTATTCAAACTTTAGTAAATGCTCTAAATTATAAACAGCTGCAACCAGTTTTTGAAGGATGTAAGGATTAAAAAATTAAATAAATTGATGGAGAAATATTAATTTATTTCTCTTTTCATTTATTTTTTGTTACAATGTTTTTAGAAAGTATTAGCCAAGGATACTTTGATGTGTTAATATATTAAGGACTGTTTTTTGGACATAATAATAATGGAGGAAAAAATGAGAAAAGATATTGTAAAGATTTTACCACTTGGTGGGCAAGCTGAAATGGGTAAAAGTATGTACTGTATTGAAATAAAAGATAAAATTTTTATTTTAGATGCAGGATTTAGATTTCCTGAAATTAATAAGTTAGGGATAGATATAATTATTCCTAGTTTTGATTATTTAAAGGAGAATGCAAGTCGTGTAGTAGCAATTATTATTACACATGGTCATGATGATGTTATGGGGGCATTGCCATATTTATTAGAAGCTGTAAATGCACCAATATATGCTCCAGCATTAACTGCTGATTTAATTGATCAAATGTTAAAGCGTCATAAAAAACATAATAATTTTAAAATTAATTATCAATTAAATCGTGTTAAACGTAATGATTCAATTGAAATTGAAGGGGTACCAGTAGAGTTTTTCCCTGTAACCCATTCAATTCCAGGAAGTGTTGGTGTTGCTTTGTGGACTAGAGATGGCTATATCGTGTATTGTGGTGAATTTATCATTGATTTTGGAGCACCAGAAGGTTTTAGATGCGATATTCAAAAGATGATGGAAATTGGCAAAAAAGGAGTTTTAGCACTGTTATGTGAATCTTCTTATTCTAAAAATTCTGGTTATACTTCACCTAAACATAAATTAACTGATAAAATTGATAATATATTTGAAGATAGTGAAGGAAGAATTATTATTTCATCGTATGCACAAAACATTTTTAGAACTAAGGAAATAGTTGAGTTAACTAAAAAATATAATCGTAAAATTGTATTTTATGGACGTGATAAGTACGATAGTACAAATAGTATTGTAAGAATTGGTCAACGTTTGAAAAAAGCTGTAATTAATATTCCAAAAGAAATAATTGCTTTTTCTACTGATATTGGCAAAAAAGGAATTGATGATGATTTAGTAGTTTTATTAAGTGGAACGCCACAAAGAATTTATCATGATATCAATGATATTATTGATGGGGGCGATGAATATTTAAAACTTAATGAAAATGATACATTTATTGTTGCTTCACCAGTGGTACCAGGAACAGAAAAGATAGCTAATCGAGCAATCAATGAATTGTATAAAACCGATTCGAATATTCATGTTTTAAAAAATAAAGAACTTACTTCTATGCATGCTAGTCAAGAAGATGTTAAAGTAATTATCCAAATCTTTAATCCAACGTATTTTATCCCAATTAAAGGGGAATATCAGCATTTTATTTCAAACATGGAAGTAGCTATGAGTATGCAGGTTTTACAAGAAAATATTCCAATTATAGATAATGGCGAAATTTTAACATTTAAAAATGGTGTTTTGGAAGATTATCGTGATACAATTGAAGTCGAAGATGTTATGATTGATGGAATTGGGGTTGGTGATGTTGGTGATAAGGTTATTGATGATCGAATCCAGCTTTCTAATGATGGTGTTGTTGTAATTGGGGTAACGATTGATAGTAAAAAACGTGAAATAATTGCTAATACTGATGTACAATCAAGAGGATTTGTTTATTTAAAAGATTCTGAACATATCATTAAAGGTGTAATTGATATCGCTGAAAAATGTGTAGCTCAAATGAAAGGTGATTATACTTTAGAGGCAATTGAAGTACGCCAAGAAATAAAAGATAAGGCCAGTAAATATATTACTAAAGAAACAGGTAAAAGACCGGTTATTTTACCAATTATTATTGAAGTGTAAGATTGAATGCAACCATTCAATCTTTTACTTTTATTAGAATACATTATTATGCTATAATAGTTGAGTTAGGATAGGGAGTGTGAGATATGGCTAAAACAAAGCGATCAAAAAAATCAAAGCAAGAACAGCTAAGCGAAGCTTTACAATTTAGAATCATAACAGCTGTTTGTTTGTTTTTAGTTATTGTAGCTACGTTGCGTTTAGGTCCAATTGGTGAATATTTAAATTATATGTGCACATATATATTAGGCAATTTTGTAGGAATTGGATACGTAATTTTAATCGTTTTAGCAATATACGCTATTTATCATGCAAAATTACCGCGTTTAAATGGTCCAAATGCGGTTGGCTGTTATTTGTTGATTGCATCAATTTTAACATTTATGTCAGCATTAAACGATGATAATATGACTGGTATAAAAGTTATTAATCAATATTTTAATCAAGCCCCATGTAATCGTGGTGGTATGCTAGGGGCAATATTTTATGGTTTTTTAAGTGCTTTATTTGATAAAACAGGAGCATTAATTGCAGCTGGTTTTATTTTAATTATTGCTATTGCAATATTGAGCAGTAAATATTATGTAACTCATCGTAAAAAAAGACCTCAAAAAAAATCTACAAAAAAAGAAGTTAAGCAAAGTGGAAAATTCATTGATTTTTTCACAAAGAAAAAAGATGCTTTCTTTTTTCCTGATGAAGTATTTGAAAATAAGATAGAACCAGAAATAAAAGATACTACAAGAATTCATACAGTTCATTTACAAGAAGATGATAATGCTTCTTCAACTATGGAATTTGATGAAAAATCAATGACTTTAGAGATAAAAGAAAAAGAACCTAAAATTCATGATGAAACTTCAAAAACAAAACAAAAGATCAATAAAAATTATCGTTTACCTGCATTATCATTATTAAAAAATCCAGTTACAAAAAAATCTGGTGATAATAAAGGAAATGCTTTAAAAAAAGCTGATGCTTTAACTACAGTACTTCGAGAATTTGGAGTAATTGCATCTATTAGTGATATTTTTATTGGTCCATCAGTTACAAAATATGAATTGAAATTAGAAACAGGAACTAGAGTTAATAAAATTATTCAATTACAAGACGATATTAAATTAGCTTTAGCTGCTAAAGACATTCGAATTGAAGCACCGATACCGGGTAAAGCGGCAGTTGGGGTAGAAATTCCTAATAGTGTTGCTTCAATGGTTACTTTTAAAGAAGTAATTAAAGACATTCCTAAAGAATTACAAGAAAATAAATTATTAGTTCCTTTAGGTAAAGATGTTAGCGGAAAAACAATCTGTGCTCAACTTAACAAAATGCCCCATTTACTAATTGCTGGGGCAACTGGGAGTGGGAAATCAGTATGTGTAAATACTATCATTTGTAGTATTTTGATGCGTGCAAGACCAGATGAAGTTAAATTTATTTTAGTTGATCCTAAAAAAGTAGAGCTAACTAATTACAATGGAATTCCTCATTTGCTTACTCCAGTTGTAACAGATCCTAAAAAGGCAGCGGCTGTATTACAAGAAGTCGTTGTTGAAATGGAACGTAGATATGATTTATTTGCAAAGGCTAACGTTAGAAATATTGAAAGTTATAATAATTATGTAATGAAAAAAAATGAAGATATGCCATTAGATGAACAACTTGAAGTATTACCGTTCCATGTTGTAATATTAGATGAGGTTGCTGATTTAATGATGGTAGCAAGTAAACAGGTAGAAGATTGTATCATGCGTATTGCTCAAATGGCTAGAGCTGCGGGAATTCATTTAATTGTAGCAACACAAAGACCATCTACAGATATCATTACAGGGGTTATTAAAGCAAATATTCCTTCAAGAATTGCTTTTGCGGTATCATCTGGGGTTGATTCAAGAACTATTTTAGATACTACCGGTGCTGAAAAGCTACTTGGAAAAGGAGATATGCTTTTTTCACCAATGGGTTCGAGTTCACCGATTCGTGTTCAAGGAGCATTTGTCTCTGATGAGGAAGTTATGGCAATTTGTCATCATACAATTAGTCAACAGGGAGCCAATTACGATGAAAAATATATGAATGTTAAATTAAATACATCTACTTCTAGTACTCATTCAAAAGAAGAGGAAGAAGATGAAGAATATGAAATGTGTCGTAGTTTTGTTATTGAAGTTCAAAAGGCAAGTACATCTTTGTTGCAAAGAAAATTTAGAATTGGATATAATAAGGCTGCAAGAATTATTGATCAGTTAGAAGCTGATGGGGTAATAGGACCACAAATTGGTTCTAAACCACGTGAAGTATATATTCGCGGTTATCAAGAAGATGTTTAATAGAATATCTTTTTATACATTTTTGATAATTAAGTGAATTTGTGTAAATGTAATCACTTAATTAGGTTTTGATTTACTTAAGATGACATTTAGTCTATAATATTTAGGTAATAAGGAGGCAAGGAAATATGTTGAATTTTCGTAACAATATCCATAAAATTAAATTTTATGGAGCCTTAGAACAAGCAAAAGAGAAAAAAAATCAACAAGGTAATATTCTTACAAGACGTTTAATTATTTTACTTTGTATAGTAGTCACAATTTCATCAGTAATGGCTACACGACTTGCATATATCCAATTTAGTGCAGCTGATGAATTAGCGGTTAAACTAGAAAAATATGGAACTGCAACATATACAACAGATGCTCCAAGAGGAGAAATTGTTGATCGTAATTATACAAAATTAGTTCAAAATATTAATGTGATTTGTGCTACATATTATGCACCTAAAAAAATTACAAATAAGCAATTAAAAAAATCAGCAAGATTTTTAGCAGATACGATTAACTTTGATACATCAACAATATCAAAACGAAATAAAAAAGATTATTTTATTATTGCATATCCAAAATTAGCAGATGATTTAGTTAGTGATAAAGAAAAAAGTGAACTTCAAAATCAAGACAATTATGATGATGCACTTTTAAAATTACAAATTGAACGTATTAGCGATGAAATGTTAGATAAATATATGGATGAAGATACTTTAAAATATACACATTTTTATTATTTAATGCGAAGCTGTACTAGTGGTTCATCAATTTTAGCAGAAGGACTAACAGAACAAGAAGCAAGTATTATTGGTGAAAATGCCGATATTTTACCAGGAATCAAAATAACTACTGATTGGTCACGTCAGTATGTTTATAATAATGAATTTAGTCAAGTTTTAGGCAAAGTAACAACTAAAAAACAAGGTCTACCAGCTGAACAAAAAGATGAATTGTTAGCACTAGGATATCAAAATGATTCACGTATTGGAGTATCTGGTTTAGAAGCACAATATGAAGATATTTTAAGAGGTAGTGATAGTAGTTATACATTAAACTACGATGAAAATGGTAATCCAATTGTTACTAGTTCAAAATCAGGTATTGCGGGGTCAAATATCCGTTTAACAATTGATTGGCAGTTACAGCAATTTGCTGATCAATTAATAGAAAATGAATTAAAGACAATGAATAGTCAAAATAAATTCTTTAATAAAATGTTCTTTACCATGATTGATCCTTATACTGGAGAAATTTTAGTAATGTCTGGTAAAATGATTGATAAAGAAACTGGTGAGGTAACTGATTATGCTGCTGGAAATTATTTAGATGCCAATTTGATTGGTTCTACGATTAAAGGTGGAACATTGTATACAGGATTTAAAGAAGGTCTTATTACACCGGGAACTGTGTTTGTAGATGAACCAATTAAAATTAAAGGAACTGAACCAAAAAAATCATATCGTAATATGGGTGCTATCGATGAAGTCGATGCAATGGCATATTCATCAAACGTTTATATGTTTAGAATTGCAATGCTTTTAGGTGGTGCTAACTATGTATATGATGGTCCATTAAAAATAAATGATGAAGCTTTTGATATTTTAAGAAGAGATTTAGGTGAACTTGGGTTAGGAGTTAAAACTGGACTTGATGTTCCTTACGAAGAATTAGGAGTTCATCGTGATCGAAATAGAACTGGAGGTTTTTTACTAGATGCTTCAATTGGACAGTATGATACGTATACAAATATTCAATTAGCTCAATATGCAGCTACTTTAGCTAATGGCGGAAAAAGAATTAAACCACATTTATTATTGGATTCATATACTACTGATTCTGATGGAATAGCTAATGCTAATTATGTTGCTAAAACTGAAGTCTTAGATGATGTATCAGCTCAAACTACTGCCTTTAATCAAATAAAACAAGGGATGCGTGCCTGCGTAACTCGCAGTAATGGTACATCTAATAAGTATTGGTCTAGCAAACCATATGTTACATATGCAAAAACTGGGACAGCTGAAGATTATACAGGAACTGGAAAAACCGATTATCCAAACCACTTACAGATTGGATATATTCAAGCTGATGAAAATTCTGAACCAATCGTTGCTTTTGCCTGTGTTGCGATTCGTCAAACTGTTGCTTCTGATAATTCTTCAAGCTCTGCACCATATATTTCACAAGCAATTGTTGATGAATATGTAAAAAAGTATGGCTTAAATTGAAAAAAAGCTAGTAATTAGATTGAGACTGTGTTAATATATTTAACGGAAGTTTACAAATGGAGGTGTAACTAATGAGAGAAAATATAATTCTTAAATGTACTGAATGCGGTGAAGAAAATTACATTAATACAAAAAATAAAAGAAATCATCCAGATAGAATGGAAGTTAATAAATATTGTCCAAGATGTAATAAAAAAACTGTACATAAAGAAAAAAAATAAGCCTAACGGCTTTTTTTCTTTATAGGAGGATAGATTATGAAGGTAAAGACTTTATTATTAGGAAATATGCAGACTAATTGCTATGTTGTCAGTGATGATGATCATCATTGTTTTATTGTTGATCCTGGCGATAATGGTAAAAAGGTAATTAAGTATTTAAACGACAATGAGTTAATTTTAGATGCAATTTTATTAACGCATGGACATTTTGATCATATTGGGGCAGTTGATTATATATATGAACATTATCATTGTCCTATATATATTCATCAAGAAGATATTGCATTGTTGCATGATGCTAAAGCAAATCTATCAGTTTTTGAGGTTCCATTTATCGTTAATGCACCAGTAACAGCTAGTAATGAAAAAATGAAAGTTGGAAATTTTGAAATTAACTGGTTACATTTACCAGGGCATTGTCCCGGTTCTTCAATGATTTATTTGCCTAAAGAAAGTGTTATTTTTTCTGGTGATGTGTTGTTCAATGGTTCAATTGGAAGATTTGATTTTCCAAATTCATCAAAGCATGATACAAGTATGTCTTTAAGTAAGATTAAAGAATATGATTTTGATGCAGTTGTTTATCCAGGGCATGGACCTGCAACTTCATTAAAACAAGAACAAGCAAGTAATCCTTATTTATAGGAAATATTTAGCATATTAGTGATTGTTTATGGTATAATTATTAATGTGTCTGGAGGGATTGAGATGGAACTATACAATAAAGAATTATTAAAAAATTTAAAAGATGAAATTGGTGAAACTAATTATTACATGCCCAAAAAATTATTTGAAAATGTAATGTTTAGAAACATTCGTTTAGAAACTAAATTGGCTTATGTTGCAATATTAGATGTTTTATTAAAGAAACCTACTTATAATCAAGAAAATAAAGCTTTATTAAAAGTGGATAATCCTATGATTGTAAAAACATTAGCTATTTTAGCTAATAAAGAAGTTGATCAAAATAAAATTAATAAATATTTAGATGAATTAATGGAAGCAAATTTAATTGAAATGAATAAACAAGATATTTTTGTTTATTGTTTAAGCTAAGATGTTTAAGATATTAATAAAAAAATGGATTAAGAATTATAATGATGTAAATAATTCACAAGTAAGAGAAAAATATGGTACACTTTGTTCAACTTTATCAATAGTATGTAATATAGTATTGGTAATTTTTAAATTTACAATCGGGGTTATTACTAATAGTATTGCAATTCAAGCTGATGGGTTAAATAATTTATCTGATGTAGGCAGTAATTTAGCTTCATTATTTGGCTTTAAGTTAGCAAATAAACATCCTGATGAAACTCATCCTTATGGTCATGGAAGAGTTGAATATGTCGCAGGATTGATTATTGCTTTTCTTATTTTATTAGTAGGTATTCAATCATTAAAAGATTCAATTATAAAAATTATCGAGCCACAAAAAGTCACATTTACTTTTGTCGCAGTAATTATTTTAATTGTTTCAATTTTAATTAAATTGTGGATGGCATCATTTAATCGTTATGCTTCAAAGAAAATTAATTCAGCAACATTATTGGCAGCTAGCCAAGATAGTTTAAATGATGTTATTGCTACTTTGGCTACTTTAATTTCTTTGATTTTATCGTTATATACAGATTTTGCAATTGATGGCATAATGGGAGCAATTGTATCGCTTATTGTTTTAAAAGCAGGAATTGAAATATTTAAAGATACTGTAGATCCACTACTAGGAATGGCACCAGATAAAGATTTAATTAAAGATATTGAAAATTATATTTTGTCATTTCCAACTGTACTTGGAATTCATGATTTAATGATGCATGATTATGGTCCAGGTAGAAGATTTTTAACATTACATGTTGAAGTTGATAGTGGTAATGATATTATGATAGTGCATGATGAAATGGACGTAATTGAAAGAGCTATTTTAGATAAATATCATATTTTAACAACAATTCATATGGATCCAATTGATTCAAATGATATTTTAACTAATGAATTAAAACAAATTGTTTTAAAAGTTGTTAAAGATATAAATAAACAATATAGCATACATGATTTTAGAATTGTAACTGGGCCTACTCATACAAATTTGATTTTTGATGTTTTAATCCCATCAAATGATCAAATAAAACATGATCTTTTAAAAGAACAAATTAATGAAAAATTACAAAATATAAATCCAAATTATCAAACTGTAATGCAAATAGAACACAGTTTTGTATAAATAAAAAAGAGGTTTTACGAAATAACTTTATAAAGTTATTCGTTTAAACCTCTTTTATGCTCTAAAAATTATTTCTTCTTTTTCATACATCATTTTAGCACCAATCATTGCAATAATAACATAAACTACTGACCAACCTATTGTCATATATAAATGTGTATAATTTAACTGATTAAAAATAATCTCCTTAATTACAATAACTACATTTAAAATAGGAATATTCATCATTGTCGTTGAAACAGCGCTTGGTTCCATGTACATTGTAATAACAGAAAGTAATACAGGAACTAAAGTTACTGGTGTTAAATATGTATTTGCTTCTTTTAGTGATCGAGCATAAGTCGATACTAACAACATGACAGCAGAAATAAATATTACATATAGCACCGCTAATAAGATAATCAAAAGCATTCCTTGAACAGATAAATCAATTGAAAAAGCCATCATATCACTTAATCCAAATTTAAATGCCAGCAATAATCCAACAGCAGATAAAATTGATGTTATTGTTCCAAATGTTGCTGTAACAATTAGTTTTCCAATTAGAATCGAACTTCTTGAAACAGATGTAGAAAGTAATGGTTCTAATGTTCCACGTTCTTTTTCTCCAGCTCCTAAATCAGTTGCAATTGGAACAATTCCAGAACCAGAATATCCAATGATCATCATTGGGATTAACATTCCTAGCATCATTAATGATACACTATCAGCTTCACTATCTTTAGCATGCTCATTATAAGTAAATGGTTTTAAAATATCGCTAGATAAATTATTCTGTTCTAAATAAGCTGCCAAATAATTATTTTGGTAGTTACTAAACATTGTTTGTACTGTACTAATTGCTGTTAAAGCACGTTGTGAAGTTGTATCATAATATAGATCAACTTCAGGAGTTTTACCTTGAAGTAATAATTCGTTGATATCATTGGCAATAACATATGCCGTTATTTTTCCGTCATAAGCATCATTGATTGGATCATCGCTTTTAACTAATTCATAAATATTTGCTTCATTAAAAAGAGTTGATATTTCTGGATTATTGGTTTCTAAAACAATTTTATATTTATTGTCTTCACTAGGTGAAGCTAAATCGCTAACTGATGAAAAGATGAAAGTAAATAATAATGGCATAATAATAATTGGAATCACAAATGTCATTAATAATGTTTTTCGATCTCTTAAAATATCTTTAAATTCTTTTTTTACAATAGTCATTATATTATTCATCTTGCATCCCTCCAATACACTCAATAAATAAATCTTCAAGACTATCTTTTTGATAATCTTTTTTCAATTGTTCGATTGTCCCGCTAGCAACAATTTTACCTTTATGAATAATAATGATTCGATCACATAGTTTTTCTGTTTCATACATATTATGACTAGAAAAAACAATTGCTTTATTGTCTTTTTTACATTTTAAAATAAAATCATGAATAAGCTTACTTGATAAAACATCTAGACCAGTAGACGGTTCATCAAATAACATTACATCTGGTTGATGAATGATACTTCTTGCCAGTGATACTTTTTGTTTCATTCCACGACTATACTTTCCTACTGGACGATCAATATAATCGCTCATTTCTAACTCACTTGTAATTTTATTAACAGCTTGATCTGCTTCTAAATCACTCATCCCATTTAATTTTGCAAAATAAATCATATTTTCTCTTCCGGTTAAACGATCATATAAAGCCACATCACCACCAAATAAAATTCCAATTCTTTCTCTAATTTTATTAGGATTATCAATAATGTTATAACCATCGATCATAGCATTTCCAGAAGTTGGTTTTAACATTGTCGCTAACATTCTTAAAGTAGTTGTTTTACCAGCGCCATTTTCTCCTAGTAATCCAATAATTTCACCTGGATTTACTTCAAAAGAAACATTGTCGACCGCAGTTACTTTTTTGAACTTTTTTGTTAAATTTTCGACTCTTAACATATTTATCCCCCTTTATAGTATATAATTATTCTAAACTAAAAAAGTCATATTATCAAAGCATTTAGTAACTTTTAAATGTATCACTTTAATAAAATAGTACTTGACTTTTAAAAAAGTTTTAGTTAATATTATGTCAACGACGGTGAAAAGAAGAGTAGTTTATATTTCCTTTGTAGAGAGCCCTTGCTTGGTGAAAAAGGGTAAGTGGATATAAATGAAGATGGTCTTGGAGTTTTATAGGCGATATTTAGTCTATAACGGGTGCGCCCGTTAGAGCGCTAGAGTATGATGGTACTCGATGAGGTTATTATTGTGAGATAATAATGAATTAAGGTGGTAACACGGGTTATAACTCGTCCTTTGTCAAGGGCGAGTTTTTATATTATAAGGAGGATTTATGATTGAAATAAAAGAAGTGAGTAAAATTTATGATTTGAAAAATCGTAAAGTAGTAGCCGTTGATAATGTTTCATTATCAATTAATGATGGTGACATTTTTGGGATAATTGGTTATAGTGGGGCAGGAAAATCAACACTTGTAAGAATGATCAATCAATTAGAAACGCAAGATAAGGGAAAGATTTTGATTGATGGACATGAATTAAATAAACTGTCACCTAAACAGCTTAGACAATTACGAACTAAAATTGGAATGATTTTTCAACATTTTAATTTATTATGGTCAAGAACAGTTAGTGAAAATATTGAATTAGCTTTACAAATTGCTGGAATCAAAGACAAGCATAAACGCCAACAAAGAGTTAAAGAATTAGTTGATCTAGTGGGATTGACAGGGCGTGAAAATGCTTATCCAAGTGAATTATCAGGAGGACAAAAACAAAGGGTAGGGATTGCAAGAGCCTTAGCTAATGATCCAAAAATTTTACTATGTGATGAAGCCACTAGTGCTTTAGATCCTGATACAACTAAATCAATTTTAGATTTATTATTAGAAATTAATCGTAAATTAAAAATTACAATTGTGATGATTACTCATCAAATGGAAGTAGTCCAAAAAATTTGTAATCGTGTAGCAGTAATGTCTGAGGGGAAAGTTGTTGAAGAAGGTAATGTAAAAAAAATATTTACTATGCCAAAACACCCTGTAACTAAAAGTTTTATACGTGATATTAAAAATAATAATGAATTTGATTTAGATGTGTTAAAAAACATTTATTCAAATGGTAAGTTATTAAAAGTTATTTTTGATGAAAATACTAGTAGAACACCAATTTTAACTAATGTAATTAGACAATGTGATTCATTTATTAATGTAATTGAAGCTAATTTAACGAATACAATTGATAGTTCGTTTGGAATTATGATTTTAGAAGTTACTGGTGATTATGAAAAAGTAATTGAATTATTTAATAAATATCATGTTGAAGTGGAGGTGATGTAAATGAATGTTATTTTAGAAAATATCGATATAGATGCAATGATTAATGCCTTAGGTGAAACATTATTTATGACATTTGTTTCTTTGATTTTTGCAGTAATTATTGGATTAATTTTAGGAATAGCTATTTATTTAACGCAAGAAGATAGTTTATACCCTAATAAACCTGTTAATAAAGTTTTGAATTTAATCGTTAATGTTTTAAGAGCAATTCCATATATTATTTTATTGATGATTATTGTACCATTAACTACTGCTTTAGTAGGTTCAATGATAGGAGCCAAAGCAGCCTTACCTTCATTGATTTTATCAAGTGCACCATTTTATGGAAGAATGGTTATGATTGCGTTAAATGAAGTAGATAGTGGTACAATTGAAGCAAGTAAAGCAATGGGAGCTAGTAATTTCCAAATTATTACTAAAGTATTAATTCCTGAAGCAAAACCAGCTTTAATTTCATCAGTTACTGTAATGGCAATTTCATTAGTTGGTTATACAGCTATGGCTGGAGCCATTGGTGCTGGTGGGTTAGGTAATTTAGCATATTTATATGGAATGGCTAGAAATAATAATTATATTATGTATACAGCAACTATTTTGATATTGATTATTGTATTTATTATACAAATTATTGGTGATTATTTTGTAAGAAAGTTAGATAAGAGGTAGAAAAGATGAAAAAATGGTTATTAACAATTATAAGTTTAGTATTAGCAGTTACATTAACTGCTTGTGGTGGTAATGAAAGTGATGAAAATACTTTAGTAGTAGGGGCAACATCAAAACCACATGGTGATATTTTAGAAGAAGCTAAAAATATTTTAAAGGATGAATATGACATTGATTTAGAAATTAAAATTTTTGATGATTATTTTATTTTTAACCGTGCTTTAGATGCCGGAGATCTTGATGCAAATTATTTTCAACATCAACCTTTTTTTGAGGATTCTGTAGAAACTAATGGTTATGATCTCGTTAATTTAGGTGGTATTCACATTGAACCATTTGGATTTTATTCTAAACAAATCAAAAGTATTGATGAACTAAAAAAAGATGATGTAATTATTATTTCAAATTCTGCTGCTGATTATGGCCGTGTACTTTCTATTTTGGATAAAGCCGGAGTAATTGAATTAGATAAAAATGTAAAAGTTCAAAACGCAACAACTAAAGATATTGTATCAAATCCTTTAAATTTAGAATTTAAAGAAATCAAGCCAGAAATCTTAACTAGTGCCTATGAAAATAACGAAGGTGCATTAGTTGCAATTAATGGAAACTTTGCAATTGATGCCGGTTTAAATCCAACAAAAGATGCAGTTCTTTTAGAATCTGCTAGTCAAGACAATCCATATGTAAATATTGTTGCATGTAAAAAAGGTAATGAAAATGATAAAAAAATCAAAGCTTTAATGGAAGTATTAAAATCTGATCAAATTAAAGAATTTATTACTTCAACATATAGTGATGGTTCAGTAATCCCAGTAAATTAAAAATGGAGGCAAAAATGAAACGTAAATTTTTCTTTTTTGATATTGATGGAACATTAGCAGTAGGCGTACCTGGAAAACAATATATTCCTGATTCAACAAAATTAGCATTAAAAAAATTAAATGAAGCTGGTCACTTTTTAGCAATTGCTACCGGTAGAAGTTATGCTATGGCAGTTGATCATATGAAAGCATTAGGCTTTGAAAATATGGTTAGCGATGGTGGTAATGGAATAACAATTAATGGACAATTATTAGAAATCAAACCATTAGATTACAATAAATGTCTTAAATTAATAGATGAATGTAAAGAAAAAAACTTTATTTGGGCCATTTCACCAGATAATGAAATAAGAAGATTAGCCCCTGATAATCGTTTTTATGACTTTACTCATGATATTTATATGGATACAGTTGTTCAACCAGGTTTAGATCCTCGTGATTTTGACGAAATATATAAAGTTTATATTGCTTGTTTTAGTCCCGAAGAACAAAAACTAGAAACATTAAAAGAATTACCTTGGTGTCGTTTTCATAAAGAATATTTATTCGTAGAACCTGGTGATAAATCAGTTGGAATAAAAAAGATTGTTGATCATTTTAATGGTGATTATCAAGATGTAGTTGTTTTTGGGGATGAAAAAAATGATTTAAGTATGTTTAGTGATGAATGGACAAGTATTGCGATGGGGAATGCGATTGATGAATTAAAACAAAAAGCAACATATATAACCGATTCATGTGATAAAGATGGAATATATAATGCCTGTAAACATTTTGGATGGATTGAATAATAAAAATGTCTGATAAGTTTTAATAACTTTTTCAGACATTTTTTATTATTTTTGCAGGTACACCACCTACAACAGTATTAGCAGGAACATCTTTTGTTACAACTGCACCTGCTGCAACTATCGCATTATCTCCAATTGTTACGCCAGGAAGAATTGTTGCATGTGATCCAATCCAAACTTTCTTTCCAATATGAATAGCAGATGGAATATTATCTGTTCTTTGTTCTGGAAACAGACCATGATTAATGGTAGCAAGGACAACATGAGACCCAATTAAAACATCATCATCTATATAAATTCCACCATGGTCTTGAAAATGACAGCAGCAATTAATAAAAACATTTTTTCCAACATAAATATTTTTACCACATTCACTATAAAATGGTGGAAATATAGCAAAAGTATCGTCAACTGGTTTACCAATTATTTCAGAAAACAATTGACGTCTTATTTTTGCATCATGATAAGAATTATTCAATTGTGCAGTTTTTAACATCGCATCTTCTGCTAAATAATGCATCAGTTCATGTTCATGAGAACCCCCAGTGATAGCTTTACCTGATTTTAAATCTTCTAAAAATTTTTCAATCTCCATAAATATATTTCTCCTTTAAAAATTAACTTTGATATAATCAATATTTTAAATTATAATACTTAAACTAAACTATATGTCAATAATTAAAGCATATTATTTATTGCTGAATGTCACAATTTCACAATTAATTCACAAAATAATTT
>ERZ791922.501-NODE-501-length-24256-cov-3.068634_pt1 | contig 24256 bp, 19 predicted proteins | sample MGYA00510134_ERZ791922 | MGnify/ENA primary metagenome ERZ791922 (study PRJEB30046, sample SAMN00792101) | human gut metagenome | study: EMG produced TPA metagenomics assembly of the A metagenome-wide association study of gut microbiota in type 2...
GGTGATCAGCGGCTGCATCAATATGACCGGCGTGCTGAAAGTCAGGACTACGAAAGAGTTTGGGGACTCAACGGTGTCCAAGATCCTGGATCTGGTAGAAAATGCGAGTTCACGGAAATCTAAGTCAGAGGCATTTATCACGAAATTTGCGAGGATCTACACACCTGCTGTCGTATACAGTGCGGCAGCTCTGGCGGTCCTTCCTCCACTGGTGCGGATGTTCGGCATGGGGCTGGACGCACAGTGGGGGATCTGGATTTACCGGGCTCTTACTTTCCTTGTCATAAGCTGTCCCTGCGCGCTTGTCATCAGTATCCCATTGAGCTTTTTCGCGGGGATCGGCGGTGCCAGCAATGCAGGAGTACTGGTGAAAGGGTCAAATTATCTGGAGACATTGTCCCAGACAAAGTATGTAGTATTTGATAAGACGGGGACCCTGACGCAGGGCGTGTTCGAGGTCGATGAGGTCCACCACAATGAGATGGACAGGGAGAAACTTCTTGAATATGCCGCTCTTGCCGAGAGCGCGTCCTCACATCCCATCAGCAAAAGTCTCCAGCGCGCCTACGGGAAAGAGACCGACCGCAGCCGAGTGACAGATATACAGGAGATCAGCGGAAACGGCGTCATTGCAAAAGTAGACGGCGTGGACGTGGCGGCAGGAAACTCTAAGCTTATGGATAAGCTGGGAGTGAAATGGATCGACTGTCATCAGTCAGGAACGATCATCCACATGGCAGTGGGCGGCAGATATGCCGGACATATCGTGATCTCTGACATTGAGAAGCCGCATGCCAAAGAAGCAGTCCGGGCGCTGAAGCGGGCGGGCGTGGAGAAGACGGTTATGCTGACAGGAGATTCACGGAAGGTCGCAGAGCATGTGGCGGCGGACCTGGGGATCGATGAGGTCTATGCAGAGCTGCTGCCGGCGGATAAAGTATCCAGGGTGGAAGCGCTTCTGGCAGAGAAACCGGAGAAGGCAAAGCTGGCATTTGTCGGCGACGGCATCAACGATGCGCCGGTCCTCTCCCGGGCAGATATCGGCATCGCCATGGGAGCGATGGGCTCGGACGCGGCCATTGAGGCGGCGGATATCGTGCTCATGGATGACGATCCGCTGAAGATCGCGAAAGCCATCAAGATCTCAAGGAAATGTCTGCGGATCGTGTATGAGAATATCTGGTTTGCGATTGGAATTAAGCTGATCTGCCTTGTACTCGGGGCAGTCGGCATTGCTAATATGTGGCTTGCTATTTTTGCCGATGTAGGGGTGATGATCATTGCAGTGCTCAACGCGATAAGGGCGTTATTCGTGAAGAAATTGTAAAAAGGGAGGGTGAAAGGTTCTCGTATCCTGACACTGAACTTGCGGAATTAATTGTTCTTTTATTTGCTGTGGCTGCTGTATCTTGAGTGATTGTTGTACTGTTTGTGCTCAAAAGAAAAACCGCTTTATTAAAATGTGTAATTATGCTATTATAATTATGTGGTGACAAAATTTCTTGGAAAAGGGATTTTGTCACTTTTTTAGTGGGAGGAATGGACTTGAGCATACAGATAAGCAGGGGGCAAATGTGTGGAAAAAGCAGCAAGATGGAAAATATAAATCGGATTTATACTTTTTTTGCAAAGAGGATCGATAAATGCTGCTGTTTAATTATGTTTATACTGGCAGCCTTTATTGCATTAGATCTTGCTCCGGTCGATTATTGCTGCAAACTGGTGGAACAGATTTTTACATATGAGACCGGGGTTCTTGTTTCTGTAATATTGGTTATCTGGACATTTACCGCAACCCTGGTAATCTTTTATCTGGAAAGGATGGAAAACAGGCATTATGGAAACAGGCTGATTAAAATAATTCTCCACTCATATAGTGAGCATAAATTATACAAAATGGTACGCACTTTTATGGCAGAATTGCTGGTTCTGATACTGGCCTCTATTGCTGATTTTGAGATTACGCTCGTTATTTCGGCAATTATACAGTTTGCAACTATGCTATTTGTATTTCTGATGGTATGTATAGAAACATCTAGTGATCATTTTCAACAGGTAATGGCTGAAGAGTATAGTGCAGTGGCGTACGCAGATACTATGAGTTATAAAGATATAGAAAATGCATACAAAGATCTTATGGTTGTTAAAATGATTCGAAATCTCGACTATTCAAACCGCGATAGTGTTGAAGAGCTGGAAGAGATTCTTAGGAATAATTCTATAAAAAAGCAATCGGGGAATGTACGCAAATATATTAGCCGCAGGATAACAGCACTCATCCTGGAATCTGGAGGAAAGTCACAGGGAGTAAAAACACTGATATTGGAACTTTTTGCAGATGAGAATTATGATTTGGATGACAGAAAAGGAATACTGATGGCTCTAATGGAAAATGCGCTGCCTTCAAATTTTGAAATCTGCGAAATTCTTTTGACAATCAAAGTAGGGAAGAAGGACGGTTTACAAGGACAAACTATGGATCAGGATAAAAAGGAATTAGAACATTTGGAACAAAATAAACAATTATGTATTTGGTCCATAATGTTAAACTGCTATTTCGAGACGCATAATAGTAATGGATGGAGACATAGTTTTACAAAGGTATTATTTGAACTCCTACAAAATGATCTGGAAAACTGGATGTTTGATATTGCAATGAAATATGCGAAGGAAATTAGTAATGATTTTGAAGATCCAGATATGCGCTGGGCATCCGCAGCAACAGCTCTTTTTTGTATATAAGGAGGAAGTGATATGAAAGATATTCGGATCTTAACCCTGCAAAAGCAATATTACCTTGATTCTTATACAGTTCCAATGGAATGTCAGTATTCAACATGGGGATACTATGATGGGATCAGTATAAAGCAAATTGATGAAACAAAAGAATACAGCCAGCTATTTAAAAAGCGGTCGAAAGCGCCGATTTCGCAGATATGGTACAGCACAGGAGAACAGAACGGTACGCTGCAAGGGCGGTTTGGTAATCAAAATATAGGTGTGTTCAGATGCGTTTCGGAGAGTGAGGAAGAAAGAGTAGAACTGTCGTTGCGGTTTTGGGAAAAACAATCTATGATGCCGTTTTTCTCTTTGGGATTTTTGCAATTAAACAACAGAAAAGAATATGAAGCAGTAAGCAGAAAAATAGAAAAAAGGGGGAATAGTCTTGCTGGCGGATTTAACCGAGAGCAGTGTGAAGTTCTGGTATATTGTACCTATGATAATGCGGATCTTGTTGTTTTGCTTCATTCTAACAGTGTTATAAAAATGGAAGAGACCTTACGCGATATTGAGGCAATGCCAGATATATTATATATGCATTCTATTTTGGGTGTGTCCGAAGAATACTTGGCTGCATGTAATGAACGTATGAAAATATTGCGAAATTGGAGGAATACAACATGCTTTGTTGATGATTCTGTGATGCGGCTGGATATCCGGGGCGTGACTTCTGGCAGTCCAGAGGTTATTACAGAATTGAAATCAATATTGGATATCAGTAATGATAAATGGGATTTAAAGGGTTTTGATAAGGTAACATATTCATATATCACAGGTCATGAAAACATTTGCATCACATTTCGCGATACGGATATAAAAAGTCTGCTGGCTCTTCTGGTCCCTGGGGGATTTGCGACTCACCAGAATCCTGTATATGGACGAGGAGTGTATAATATCGAGACATCTGTTGCGATAAAAGAAGAGCCATGGGGAAAGATTCCAGGCAATAACAGCTCTATTTCTAATAACAATGAAAAACCGGGAATGTGCAGAACCTTGTTGGATAAATATAGAAAAATCCAGAGTGAAGTGAAAGAAAATGATGAAAGCTTGTACTCTTACTATCAGGCATTGATGCAGACTATCAACACACTTGATCAATATGAGAATTATAAAATGTCTCAAAATATTTTTTGGATGTTGTTTCCGGCAGTTTCAATGTTTGATAAATTATTAGATAGGGCATGGAAAAGAGATGATATTGACTATTATGAGAAAACGGAAAGCATAAAAAAATCTATTAAGCGTTTTTTGGAATCAGTAAACTCCGTTATTTATCATACAATCCATACTGATCAGATATTTCTTATGGTTCCAGGATATAGTGGGACTCCGTTTTCTATTCCTATAAAGCTTAGTCTGATGTATTTATGGTTCATCGATAAGACTATTGACATATTAAATGATAGTAACCACAAATATTCTTGTATACTTGCCCCTGAGATGGAGTCACGGCCTGTAACTAATATCATCAGCTTTGGGCTTCCACCGGAAGATCGGCTGATTTTGGTGCAGATGTCGCAGCGGTCTTTGTTTTTGCCAAGAAATCTGATGGTGGTCTTGAATCATGAAATAGGGCATTATGTTTCGGAACGCATGCGCAGTCGGTGGGCAAGATTAGAAGGCATTTCCGTTACGCTTGCATATTTTATAGCAGAATATATTTTTCCTGAAGAGTATGACGGAAACCCGCTTAACGAAAAGGATGCTGCTATTTTTGAAGTGATGAAATCAGAGATAAAAACAGAACTTCAAATAGATGCTTTAAATTTTATTCAAAAAAATAATAAAAAACAATTTGATGATGAAGAAAAAGTCCATGCAAATGTACTTTCTGAAAAATTATATGATGCTGTGTGGAATTATATCGGAACAGTAGATAAACAAGCTCACAAAATAATATTCAGCTTGCCCCCCAACATTCGAAATATAGTGGAGGAAAACGAAGAAGAGTTTACAGCACGGATGAGATATATTTATAAGGTTCAAAGAAAGCTCGACATCAACCGCACGAAAATGCTTGGGGACAAAAGAATAATCGACGTAATAGAACGGCTTATAAATATTTACAGAGAGGTCTTCAGTGATGTCGCTTCTATTGTTACACTGAATATTGATGAGGAGGACTTTAAAGAGGCCTTTCAAATTTCAGAGGGAATAAAGATCACAGAAGGAAATAAGCCAGAAGAACAGGCATTAAGAGAAAAAATTGTTAATGCACTTTTGAGTAAAAAGATAATTGAAAATAGAGTATCCCCATATTATGAGTATGGAAAAAAAGCTAGGAAGACTCTGGAAAATTTTTATAGTATAAAGGGAAACATGCAGGATAGAGTGATTGAAAATCTCTTATTTTATTGTTGGATGCAGAGAGAATTACTGGTATATGCAGAAACAGTTTATCAAAATATGGAAGACAGAGTTAACGAGGAATGCTGTTGCAAAAGTGTAAAGCAGGTTCGGACGCTGTTTGAGTTGTTTAAAGGTCAACCTGGAGTTGAGTGTTCTGAAATTTATCGGCATATCAATGATATAATAATTTCTTATGGAGAAAAAAGAGAAAGTGAGCATCAACGCTGGATAGATATAAATTGTACGTAAAAAAATACAATTTTTTAAAATTGACTTGACACGTATTATATAACAGTATAAAATTAGTAAAGACTCTCGATAGGAGGAGAGACCGGATGCAGAGGTATTTCAGAAATAACTACAGTACGGATGTTAAAATGGACACGGAAGTCAGATGGGATAAAGACAATTGGAATTCATTTTCCAGTGTTTTAAAATGTAAAAAAAATAGCAGAACAATGGATAAAGTGATTGGGGAAATTAATCCTGAAATAGAAAGACGGATGGGGAGGGGCAAATTTTAGCCACAGCATCTGCATTCTTAAAATAAAAGAGACGCTAGATTTAGAAACTCTTGACTATTCAAGGGTTTCTTTTTATAATAACATATGCGTATAAATTTACAGAGCAAAGGCGATAACGGAGACAGTAGATACCTTCCGAACGTCACAGCGAGCCGGGGGCGGTGCAAGCCCGGCACAAGTAGCAGGTTTTCGAAGATCACTCCCGAGTTGCGGCATCAGAAATGCAGGGGTTGCCGGCAGAGTAAGATCCGACGCGGGTCCCGCGTTAAGGGGCACCATATGCGAAGCAATACGGAAAACCAGCTTCAAGTATGTTGTAACAGGTGGTTAAAACGAGAGAACAGCAAGGCTTTCGTCCTTTTACAGGACGGGAGCCTGTTTTATTTCCAGAGCTCTCCGTTTTGATTTCATTCTCCGTCCCGAGCGGAAGCGTGTCCGAAATGGACATATCCTCGCCTTGGGCCAGACAGAAAGGAAAAACAGATATGTACAAGAAAGTATCTACGGATATGAATTTCGTCTCCAGAGAAAAAGAAGTTGAAAAATTCTGGGATGAAAATCATATCTTCGAAAAAAGCATCGAAGAGAGAAAAGGATGTCCGGACTACATTTTCTACGACGGACCTCCGACAGCAAATGGGAAACCGCATATCGGGCATGTACTGACCCGTGTCATCAAGGACATGATCCCGCGTTACCGCACGATGAAGGGGTATATGGTCCCGAGGAAAGCCGGATGGGATACCCACGGACTTCCGGTGGAACTGGAAGTTGAAAAAGCGCTGGGGCTGGACGGAAAGGACCAGATTGAAGAGTATGGTCTGGAGCCGTTCATCGATAAATGTAAAGAGAGTGTGTGGAAATATAAGGGGATGTGGGAGGATTTCTCCGGTACGGTCGGCTTTTGGGCTGACATGGAGCACCCTTATGTAACCTATCACAACTCGTTTATAGAATCCGAGTGGTGGGCTCTGAAGCAGATCTGGGATAAAGGGCTGCTCTACAAAGGCTTTAAGATCGTACCATACTGCCCGCGCTGCGGAACCCCTCTTTCCGCCCAGGAAGTGGCTCAGGGATATAAGGATGTAAAAGAGCGCTCCGCAGTTGTAAGATTTAAAGTAAAAGACGAGGATGCATACATCCTCGCGTGGACAACCACGCCGTGGACACTGCCGTCTAACCTTGCGCTCTGCGTCCATCCGGAAGAGGATTACGCAAAGGTTAAGGCTGCAGACGGACGCACATACTATATGGCGTGCGCCCTCCTGGATACGATCCTCGGAAAGCTCGCAGAAGACGGCAAACCGGCTTACGAGGTGCTTGAGACATATAAGGGAAAAGAACTGGAAGGCAAAGAATATGAGCCGCTGTACCAGTGCGCTGCAGACTCCGCGGCAAAGCAGAACAAAAAGGCATTCTATGTCGTATGTGATACTTATGTGACTCTGACTGACGGTACAGGTATCGTTCATATCGCTCCGGCATTCGGCGAGGATGACGCCAATGTCGGAAGAAAATATGAGCTCCCGTTCGTACAGCTTGTAGACGAAAAAGGAAACATGGCGGAGTCCACTCCATTTGCAGGATTATTCGTTAAGAAAGCAGACCCGGAAGTACTCAAAGACCTGGAGTCCAGAGGGCTTCTGTTCGACGCGCCGAAGTTCGAGCACAGCTACCCGCACTGCTGGAGATGCGATACTCCGCTCATCTACTACGCGCGCGAGTCCTGGTTCATCAAGATGACAGCGGTCAGAGACGATCTGATCGCAAACAACAATACGATCAACTGGATCCCCGAGAGCATCGGAAAAGGCCGTTTCGGCGACTGGATCGAGAACGTTCAGGACTGGGGTATCAGCCGTAACCGCTACTGGGGAACTCCGCTCAATATCTGGGAGTGCGAGTGCGGACATATGCACTCTGTAGGAAGCATTGCAGAGCTTAAAGAGATGTCCGATAACTGCCCGGACGATATAGAGCTGCACCGTCCGTACATTGATGCCGTGACCATTAAGTGTCCGAAATGCGGGAAAGAGATGCACAGAGTGCCTGAGGTTATTGACTGCTGGTTCGACAGCGGATCCATGCCATTCGCGCAGCATCACTATCCGTTTGAGAATAAAGAACTGTTTGAGCAGCAGTTTCCGGCGGACTTTATCTCAGAGGCGGTGGATCAGACGAGAGGATGGTTCTACTCCCTGCTGGCGATCTCCACTCTCATCTTCAATAAAGCTCCTTACAAGAACGTTATTGTTCTCGGACATGTGCAGGATGAGAACGGGCAGAAGATGAGCAAGTCCAAGGGAAATGCCGTCGATCCTTTTGACGCCCTGGAAAAATACGGCGCAGACGCTATCCGCTGGTATTTCTACATCAACAGCGCTCCGTGGCTGCCCAACCGTTTTCACGGGAAGGCAGTGATCGAAGGACAGCGTAAATTTATGGGAACACTTTGGAATACTTACGCATTCTTTGTTCTCTACGCGAATATAGATAACTTTGACGCCGCAAAATATACACTGGATTATGACAAACTGACCGTAATGGATAAATGGCTCCTTTCCAAGATGAACACCATGGTAAAAGATGTGGATGACAATCTCGGGAACTACCGTATCCCTGAGGCTGCGCGCGCCCTCCAGGAGTTTGTGGATGACATGAGCAACTGGTATGTCAGAAGAAGCCGCGAGCGTTTCTGGGCAAAGGGAATGGAGCAGGATAAGATCAATGCATACATGACGCTGTATACTGCGCTTGTAACCGTATCCAAGGCGGCTGCGCCGATGATCCCCTTCATGACAGAAGAGATCTATCAGAATCTTGTGCGCAGCATCGACAAGGACGCGCCGGAGAGTATCCACCTGTGCCTGTTCCCGGAAGTACATGAGGACCAGATCGATAAAGAGCTGGAAGAGAACATGGATCACGTCCTGAAGCTGGTCGTTATGGGACGCGCATGCAGGAATGCGTCTAATATTAAGAACCGCCAGCCAATCGGCCAGATGTTTGTGAAGGCGGCGTTCGACCTTCCGGAATTCTATCAGGAGATCGTCGCAGATGAACTGAATGTGAAGAATGTTAAATTTACAGACGATGTAAGAGACTTTACTTCATATACATTTAAACCGCAGTTAAAGACAGTCGGACCGAAATATGGTAAAATGTTAGGCGGCATAAAGGCTGCCCTTGACTCTGTGGATGGAAATGCGGCTATGGACGAAGTCAATGAGACCGGAGCGCTGAAGCTGGATGTGAATGGACAGGAGATCACGCTCTTTAAGGAAGATCTTCTTATCGATACCGCCCAGACCGAAGGATATGTATCTGAGAATGACAACGGCGTTACAGTTGTGCTGGATACAAATCTTACTCCTGAGCTCCTTGAAGAAGGATTTGTCCGCGAGATCATCAGTAAGATCCAGACAATGAGAAAGGAAGCGGACTTTGAGGTCATGGACCGCATCCGGGTGACATATGAAGGAACAGAGAAGGCAGAGGCAGTCTTCGAGAAATACGCAGGACAGATCAGCGGGGAAGTATTAGCTGACCAGGTTGTAAAAGCAGAGCCTTCAGGCTTCGTGAAGGAGTGGAAGATCAATGGTGAAGCGGTTACAATGGGCGTTGAAAAGGAAGGAAAATAAGGCAATGTTCAGCAAAAGATTTGAGAAAGAAACATTTAAAGAGACAGTAAAAGAGAATGTTAAAACACTGTACAGAAAAACGATCGAAGAGGCGACTCCGCAGCAGCTGTTCCAGGCAGTGTCCTATGCGGTGAAGGATGTTATCTTTGATGACTGGTTTGCAACCCAGAAGGCTTACGATGAGGCGGATGCCAAGACTGTGTACTACATGTCCATGGAATTCCTCATGGGACGCGCGCTGGGAAATAACCTCATCAATATGAAAGCATATAAGGAAGTCAGAGAAGCGCTTGACGAGATGGGGATCGATCTGGATGTGGTCGAGGATCAGGAGCCGGATGCGGCTCTCGGAAACGGAGGCCTCGGAAGGCTGGCGGCATGTTTCCTTGATTCACTTGCCACACTGAATTATCCGGCATACGGGTGCGGTATCCGATACCGTTATGGTATGTTCAAGCAGAAGATCGAAAACGGTTACCAGAAGGAAGTGCCGGATGACTGGCTGAAAGAAGGCAATCCGTTCGAACTGCGCAGAGAAGAATACGCAAAGGAAGTACGCTTTGGCGGCAATATCCGTTTTGAGAAAGATCCCTCTACCGGGAAGGATATCTTTATTCAGGAGAATTACGAGTCTGTTCTCGCGATCCCGTATGATATGCCGATCGTCGGATACGGCAACCATGTGGTGAATACACTGCGCGTCTGGGATGCAAAAGCGATCACAGACTTCAAGCTGGATGAATTTGACAGAGGAAACTATCACAAAGCAGTAGAGCAGGAAAACCTGGCGAAGCTGATCGTTGATGTTCTTTACCCCAATGATAACCACTATTCAGGAAAAGAGCTCCGCCTGAAACAGCAGTATTTCTTCATTTCTGCAAGCCTTCAGGCGCTGATCGCTAAGTATAAGAAGAAACACAGTGATATCCGCAGACTCCACGAGAAGGTGGTTATCCAGATGAATGATACGCACCCGACAGTGGCGGTTCCCGAGCTGATGCGCCTGCTCATCGATCAGGAAGGGCTGAACTGGGAAGAGGCATGGGATGTGACGACCAAGACCTGCGCGTATACGAACCATACGATCATGGCAGAGGCGCTTGAGAAATGGCCGATCGATCTGTTCTCCAAACTGCTCCCGCGTATCTACCAGATCGTGCAGGAAATTGACCGCCGGTTCCTCATCAGAGTCCGCGAGATGTATCCGGGTGATGAGAACAAAGTGAAAAAGATGGCTATCCTCATGGACGGACAGGTACGCATGGCTAATATGGCGATCGTCGCAGGATTCTCTGTCAACGGCGTGGCTAAACTCCACACGGAGATACTTGAGAAACAGGAGCTCAGAGATTTCTATCAGATGATGCCGGAGAAATTCAATAATAAGACGAATGGTATCACACAGAGAAGATTCCTTGCACACGGCAACCCGCTCCTGTCTGACTGGATCACAGACAAGATCGGAGACGGATGGATTACAGACCTGTCTAAGATCGCAAACTTAAAGCCATATGTAAACGATGAAAATGCAAGGCGCGAGTTCATGCAGATCAAGTATCAGAACAAGGTGCGGCTGGCAAAATATATCAAGGAACACAACGGCATTGACGTGGATCCGAGATCCATCTTTGACGTTCAGGTAAAACGTCTCCACGAATATAAGCGTCAGTTCCTGAACATCCTGCACATTATGTATCTGTATAATCAGATCAAGGAGCATCCGGAAATCTCCTTCTATCCGAGGACATTTATCTTTGGCGCGAAGGCAGCGGCGGGTTACCTGAGGGCAAAGGAGACGATCAAGCTGATCAACTCGGTTGCAGATGTGGTAAACAACGACCGCAGCATCAATGGAAAGCTGAAAGTCGTATTTATTGAGGATTACCGTGTATCCAACGCAGAGATCATTTTTGCGGCGGCAGATGTCAGCGAGCAGATATCTACAGCTTCCAAAGAGGCGTCAGGTACAGGAAACATGAAATTCATGCTCAACGGCGCTCCGACGCTCGGCACCATGGACGGCGCGAATGTGGAGATCGTCCAGGAGGTAGGAGAAGAGAATGCGTTTATCTTCGGACTGAGCTCTGAGGAGGTTATCAATTACGAGAATAACGGCGGCTACAATCCGCAGGACATTTACTTTAATGATTGGGAACTGAAGCGTGTGGTTGACCAGCTCATGGACGGCACATATTCTCACGGCGACCACAATATGTATAAGAACCTGTACAACTCCCTGCTTAATACACAGTGCACGGACAGGGCGGATATGTATTTTATCCTGAAGGATTTCCGTTCTTATGCGGACGCGCAGAAAAGAGTCGAAGAGGCATACCGCGACCAGCAGAGGTGGTCACGCATGGCGATGATGCAGACAGCATGCAGCGGAAAATTCTCATCAGACAGAACTATCGAAGAATATGTCCGGGATATCTGGCATCTTGAGAAGATCGAGGTTCCGTCCGGACAGGACGACTAAACAGGAGGCGGTTATAAATGGATCATGGCTATCGATATACGTATGAATATGATTATCCGGCCGGCAGCGGCATGGACGGTGTGTTTGGCGTGATCATGTCAGTGTACCTGATCATTCTCACGCTGGTGCTGATCTTTGCGCTGGTAAGCTATATATTTCATTCGATCGGGCTGTATACCATCGGAAAACGGATGGGGAAAGAATATCCGTGGCTGGCGTTCATTCCCTATGCAAGAGATTATTTTCAGGGCGAGCTTGCCGGAGAGATCAGGCTGAAAAATAAGGTGGTTAAGAATCCGGGGATCTGGAATCTGGTCATTCCGATCATATCCAGTGTTCTGGCCGGAATATTCATAGTTATCATTATGTTTGTCGCAGGCTTTGGAGCAGCCGCTCAGATAGCAGGCATTGGAGGCCTGGGAATCGCGGCGCTGCTCAGCATCCTGCTCTATATGCTGCTGATCGTTGCAGTCATCGCGCTCGGCGCTGCCCAGATGGTGCTTACTGTATTGATCAATAAGCAGATACTGGAGAGATTTACTTCAGAGAACATGGCGACCGTGCATGCGGTATTGGCGATAGCAGTGCCGCTTTATCAGGCTTTCTGTTTCTTCGTGATGCGGAACAGAGAATTCAATCCGGGAATGGAACCGAAGATCACACCTCCTCCGGTCCCGATCACTCCGATCACTCCGGGAGGACCTGGGACACCTGTAACGCCGGGGCAGCCGGCGGAGCCGGTCTCCTCTGAGAAACCGGTACCGGAGAAAGAGGAGATGCCGCTCTCAGAACCTTCATCAGCCGGAGATCAGAGTACGGGCGAGATCCATAAATAGAATGACAAAGGACAGCTCTTCATACAATAAAGTATGGAGGGCTGTTTTTTATGGATCGGTATACTATTGAGCAGAAAATGAAATCTGCGGCTGCATTCCTCGTGATCATTATCCTGCTTCCATATATCATATCTGTATTTGTGAACGGGGCGGACGCCGCGGCGGGTGATGGCAGCAGTTCCTTATATGTAAAGGTAGAAGTTCCGGATACGGAGGAAGCGGACGGCGTCAGGGAGATCGGATGGACAGATTATCTTGCAGGGATCCTCGCCAAAGAAGTGTCCGCAGATTTCGGTGAAGAGGCTATGAAGGCTCAGGCAGTGCTCATCAGGACGCAGATATACCGCGAACTGAGTGCTTCTGAGGATAAGGTACTCAGCATGGATTATATGACGCGGGAAGAGATGAAAAAACAGTGGGGGCAGGAAAAGGCTCCGGATTATTATGAAAAATACATACGCGCTGTGGAACAGACGGATGATACGGTCCTCGTGTACGGGGAGGGCTATGCATGGGCTCCGTTTCACCAGTCCAGCAGCGGGATGACCAGGAGCGCGTCCGAAGTTATGGGGACGGAAGAGTATCCCTATGTGGCCGTCAGAGAATGTCCTGATGATAAAGAAGCGGACAATGAAATCCAGGTTTTTACATTCTCTTATGATGAGATCCAGGAGGCGTGCCGCGATTTCCTCGTTGCTGCTGCTGACGGAGAACAGGCAGAGAAGGGATATACGTTTGCAGATTTTGAGATCAAGTCATATGATTCGGCAGGATATGTCAGCCAGCTCAGGATCGGGGATACGCTCTGTACAGGTGATCAGTTCAGGGATGCTCTGGGGCTCCCATCCAGTTGTTTTTCTTTCAGTGAAACGCAGGAAGAAGCAGATGCCGGCGGTGAGATGAAGATCACAACCACCGGGAACGGACACGGGCTGGGAATGAGCCTCTGGACAGCGGAAAAGATGGATGAAGAAGGAATGACATATGAGGAAATCCTTTCCTTTTTCTTTGAAGGCACTGAGCTTAAAAAAGATATCCAGGAGACAGAGCTGTTCTGACGGATCTGGTGGATAAGAAAAGTGCTGATTCGTAAGAGATCTTTTTGAATGTACAGAATAATATGGTCATTTTCTGGCAAAAATATAGCCAGAGGTGATGACAATGAATAAGAATGAAAGACCATCCTTCTTAAAAGGAAGGGGCGCTGCGGTCGGAGTCGTGATCTGTTTTGTGGCGGTCATTGCACTGGTAGGGGTATATACTTTCAATAACTATCAGAAGGACATTGACGAGCAGATGGCGAAAGCCGAAGAACAGGCAGAACAGCTTACAGAAGATAAGACAGAAGAGACAACAGCAGATGATATCATGCTGCCCGAAGCAGAAGAAGGTGCGCAGGACGGGGACGGCATGGGATCTGATACAGCGGATGAACAGGACGGATTGCTGGACAGTACAGGCGCCGAGGAAGGGAATGCCGGTGGAGCGGAAACAACGGGTACAGATACATCAGGTGTATGGTTCTCTGAGGACAGTGTCCTTACATGGCCTGTCAGCGGAGCAGTGATCATGGGTTACAGTATGGATCAGACCGTGTTCTTTCAGACACTGGAGCAGTATAAGTACAACCCGGCGATGATCATCGGAGGTGAAGTGGGAGAGACGATCACTGCGTCTGCGGCGGGGATCGTAACAAATATCGAGGAGACAGCCCAGACGGGGACAACGGTCAGCCTGGATATGGGAAATGGTTATACCGCAGTATACGGACAGCTTACAGATGTGCCGCTCTCGACAGGGGATTACGTCAATGCGGGAGAAATGATCGGAATCCTTAATGAACCGACCAAATACTATAGTGTAGAAGGACCGAATCTGTATTTTGAAATCCTTAAGGATGGGGAACCGGTAGATCCTATGAATTTTATGGAATAGTGTTATTCTTTGGAGAAAAGCAGACGGATCAGGCAATGTTTTGCCTGGGACCGTCTGTTTTTGATCAGATTTATCATACGCAACGGATTCCTAAATTATACGAAATAGGGTACAATAACAGGCAGGAGAAAATTAATTACAGACCTGCATATATATGATGCAGGTTACTGTGTTACGGACTGAGAGGTAATGGAAGATGAATTATACATATATTGCCAGATGCAGTGACGGGACTCTTTACACCGGCTGGACAAACGACCTCAAAAAGCGCATCAAAGATCATAATGAAGGAAGAGGGGCCAAGTATACCAGATCGCGAAGACCGGTCGAGCTCGTATACTTTGAGGAGTTTTATACAAAGGAGGAGGCTATGAGCCGCGAATGGACGATCAAGCAGATGCCCAGGAGAAAAAAAGAAGAGATGATACGCAATGGCAGAATATTGTAATGGAACGAATAAATACCCTTGATTTTATGTTGCGGTCAGAGGACAACGTTATGTATAATGAAAATAAAAAGGAGTAAGGATCATGAGAAAATTTATTGGGGTTGATCTCGGCGGTACAAATATACGCGCGGCAGTTGTATGTGAAGATGGCGGGATACTGAGCATGAAAAAGTGTGAGAGCCATCCGGAGCGCGGGGCTGAGGCTGTGATGGAGACGATGACTTCCCTTATCGAAAGCCTTGAAGGATATGAGGAGTGTGAAGGGATCGGTATGGGGATACCGGGACCCATTGATACAGTGCACGGAAAGATCATTGTATCCACAAACCTGCCGAAACTCATCGGCTATCCTATTGCTGATTACATACAGAAGCATTTTAAGAAGCCGGCGTATATGGACAATGACGTGAAGGTGGCAGCGCTCGGGGAAGCGGTGCTTGGCGGCGGGAAAGGCTATCCTATTGTCTATTATGTGACGATTTCTACCGGGGTAGGGGGCGCGCTGGTTATTGACAAAAAGGTGATAAGCGGTCAGAACGGACATGCAGGGGAGATCGGAAATATATGTATTGACAGGAATCGTGAAAAGTATAATATTTTGAATGTGGGAGCAGCAGAGAATGAGGCGAGTGGCACAGCTATCACCCGCAAGGGGCGTGAAGTATTCGGAGACAGGATATCGAATGCGGGAGATGTGTTTGAACTGGCGAGACATGGGGATGAGAAAGCGTTGAAAATCGTGGATGATATGTCATATGACCTGGCTGTGATGTTCAGCGCGATCGGACATATCATAGATCCGCATGTGTTTGTCGTAGGCGGAGGCGTGATGAAAGGCAAAGATGTCTTTTTTGAAAAAATGGAAAAATATTACAGGTCTATGATCCATGAAGGGATGCAGTCAGTTGTGTTTAAGGAAGCGGAACTGGAAGAACCTGGAATCATTGGCGCTGCTATGCTTCCAATGACTCAGAAATAAAAAACCGGGGAATATACGGTTGGCAGAAGCATTCCGCATATTCCCCGGGTCTTTTATTTTCCGTACAGTATTATCTATACAAGGTAGTACAATCTTTAGTAATTTTCAGCCTTTCTTTCGAAATAAGCCTTCGGGTGCGCGCATACCGGGCAGATTTCCGGCGCTTCATCGCCCTCATAGATGTATCCGCAGTTATTGCATTTCCAGCCGAGAGGAGCCTCATCTTTGAATGTTTTTCCCTGGCGGTAGTGGTCGAGAAGTCTCTGATAGCGTTTCTCATGCGCTGCTTCTACCTGAGCTACACCGCGGAATTTTGCGGCAAGTTCCGGGAATCCTTCTGTCTCGGCTTCCTCAGCCATCCTCTTATACATGTCTGTCCACTCATAGTTCTCGCCGGCAGCTGCATCGGCCAGATTTTCTTCTACATTCCCAATGCCGTGGAATTCTTTAAACCACATTTTGGCGTGCTCTTTTTCCTGATTTGCGGTTTCCTCAAAGATGTTAGCCATCTGTACGAAGCCCGCCTTTCTTGCGGCGGAAGCGTAGTAAGTATATTTGTTGCGTGCCTGTGACTCACCTGCGAATGCTTCCATCAGGTTCTTTTCTGTTTTTGTTCCCTCGTATTTTGACATAGTAGGATCCTCCTGTTTTTATTAGCCGAAGTATCTCTTCAGAAGTCCTGCGAATGCTTTGCCGTGGCGGGCCTCGTCTCTTGCCATCTCGTGAACTGTGTCATGAATTGCGTCAAGATTTGCAGCTTTTGCACGTTTTGCAAGGTCGAACTTACCGGCAGTAGCACCGTTCTCAGCCTCTACACGCATCTCAAGGTTCTTCTTTGTGCTGTCTGTAACGACTTCGCCGAGAAGCTCTGCAAATTTAGCGGCATGCTCTGCCTCTTCGTAAGCAGCTTTCTCCCAGTACAGACCGATCTCCGGATATCCTTCTCTGTGTGCAACTCTTGCCATTGCAAGATACATACCTACCTCAGAGCACTCGCCCTCGAAGTTTGCTCTCAGGTCAGCAAGAATGTCCTCGCTTACGCCCTGTGCAACACCTACAACGTGCTCAGCAGCCCATGTCATCTCTCCGGACTGCTCCTGGAATTTCTCGGCCGGAGCATGGCATACCGGACATTCAGCCGGAGCAGCCTCTCCTTCATAAACATAACCACATACTGTACATACCCATTTTTTCATGATCTTTGTCTCCTTTTCTTTTTTGAAATATATTTTTATGACTTTTTAATGCAGTCACTGCATTCACCGTAAAACAACGTGGAACTGGAAGTAATGACGCCGTCGAAATTTTCCGCCGCAAGTCGGTTAACCTCCTCGATACTGTGCATGTCCAGATCCAGATCCAGTAACCGTCCGCACTTTGTGCACAAAAAGTGATTGTGCGGTTCGAGCCTTCCGTCAAACCTGTCCCCGCCATTCGGCGTAGAGATCTTTACCGCTTCCCCAATATCTGTGAGAAGATTCAGATTCCTGTATACAGTGCCCAGACTGATGTTTGGGAAATCTTTCTTTACATGCAGATAAACCGTGTCAGCGGTAGGGTGCTCTTTGGTTGTCATAAGGTAATGTTTGATGGATTCTCGTTGTCTACTGTATTTCAAAGCTGCCAATGGGAATCCCCCTTTCATTTCTAAATGAGAACCGGTATCAAAATAATAACGATAACGATTACTGTAATTAAAATATAATACATGATTTTGATTTTGTCAACAATTATTTGAAAAAATAATTATTTAAAATTTATGAAAACAGAGATTCCGGCCTCTTTTAATAAGAAGATATAGACGCTATGCATATTTTCGCTAATATATTACAAAATAATTAACGAATGTGTGTAATAGAAAAGGAGAACACAACATTAATGCACTTTATATGTCGACCAATGTCAATGAGAAGCCAGGAAAATCAGTTGACAATGTGCAGTTCTGTTGATATAATGTTACCGTAACAAATTTAACAAATGTGTAACATTTAGAACTTCCTACAAAAGATAAAGACATGAAATAAAGGAGGTTTTATATGGATAAGACACACATTAAGCAAAAGGTGATCCTTTCTGCTGTGGCAGGGATGATCCTGATCCCGGGGAGGACGCTTGATGCATCGGCTGCCGGGAAAACAGAGGAACAGCCGTTTGTGCAGGCGGCGGGGATCGAATCGGTACTGGAGAAGTGTTATGAAACAGAGGTGAAGGATAATATCAATCTCTATCTGGTGCCAACAGAAGAGGGAGAGTATTTGAATATGGCATTTTCTGATACGGGAGACTATACCTATATCAGAAGTGCCCCGGATGAAAGCAGCGACTGGGTTGGAAAATTGTATCAGGATTCAGCAGCCCAGGTGCTGGAATATCTGGATGGCTGGACGAAGATAAAATCAGGATCAGCGGAAGGGTATGTGCCAGCTGATTCATTGATTACGGGTGAGGAAGCCTCCCAGCGGGCAGAAGAATATGAGGACCATACGGTCACGGTCACAGCGTATGCTCTGAATGTCCGGGATGGACAAGGGACTGAAGCGGATATCCTGACACAAGTCAGGCGGGGAGAAACGTATGAAGTATCCGGAGAGCCGGTGGACGGCTGGTATCCTGTCAAAGTCGGCGAGATAGACGGCTGGGTATCTGGAAGTTATGTGACAGAGGAGACTTCTTACTCCTATGGGGAGACAAAAGAGGAAGAAGCGGCAAGGCTGGAAGAAGAGGCCCGCAGGGCAGAGGCGGCGCAGGCGGAAGAAACGAGTGCCGTGGGGAGCAGCGCTGCCGGAGGAAGTATCACTGGCCAGGCGGTTATTGACTATGCATGTCAGTTTATCGGGAACCCTTATGTATGGGGAGGTACAAGTTTGACTGACGGTGCTGACTGTTCCGGCTTCGTCCAGTCAGTTTATGCCCATTTCGGTGTCAGCCTGCCGAGGACTACCTATGAGATGGTAAACTCGGGATACGCTGTCAGCTATGAGGAGGCGCTTCCCGGAGACCTGATCCTCTATGACGGTCATGTAGGGCTGTATATGGGAGACGGGACGATCGTCAATGCTATGAACGAAGCAGATGGTATCGGAATATGCAGCGCCACATATACAAATATTATTGCAGTAAGACGGGTCCTGTAAGAGAATGGAAAAAATTGGAGAAAAAAGCTGTACTTCAGATAAGGAGTGCAGCTCCTTTTTTCGACATAAGGAGCGCGGAAATAAGCAAAGTGCACAAAAATGTTTTTATTTGTAAAAAAGAGTCGAAATTATAGGAAATGAAGTTTTCAACTTATCCACATCACAAATCACGAAAAACGTGGAAAAAGTAAGGATTCCCACAAAGTTATCCACATTATCCACATAAAAACATGTGTTTTTGGTGAATTACTCAGGAGTAAAAAAAGAACGGACGTTTTGGTGAGTTGTCATGAAAATGTAAAATTGTCGAAAAAAATCGGATTCATTATTGACTTTTGAGTATTCAAAAAAACAAAAAAACGGGTGTGGACAATTCTGAAAATTCAGAAAAGAATGCACGGGTATCCGCTGTATAAAAGAAAAACATTGTTGATAATTTAATTGGCAGGGCTTATAATAATAACCACTGAAAATTATCATTTATTTATTAAGGAGGAAATAGAAATGGCTCAGATTTCTAAAGATACAAAAATCGGAGAACTTCTCAATATTTTTCCGGAGTCTGCACCGATCCTGATGGAGATCGGAATGCACTGCCTCGGCTGCCCGGCGTCTCAGATGGAGACACTTGAGGAAGCGGCAATGGTGCACGGCATCGACAGTACGCTTCTTGTGGAAAAGATCAACGCAGCTATGACAGCGGCAGGAAAATAATATTAGAGAGAAACTGTACAGAGCATAAAGAAATCCCCCGGCGGCCTGACTATAAATCAGGCTGTCCGGGGGATTTCTGATATCCGAATTTTATAATGCGGATAACTTTTGTACGGCATCTGCTGATACGATGATGTCACAGTGCTCTTCCAAAAAGGCGAGGATAGAAGGTTCAGCCTTTTCGGGTGAACTGTATTCGGAAAGCATGTTGCATATCTTGTTAAATTCGTTAGCGGAATGATCCGATGGCGCCAGAGCCAGTATATACATTCCGGTGCTTTCATCCTTGTATAATGTATTGGCGCCTCTGTATACCGGAGCGAGCAGGCGGGAAGCCCGGATCACGCTGTCAAGAGTCTCAAAAGAAAAGAGGCGTACTGTAAATGCAGGGACATTGGATTCCGGCGCAGAGGCGGGTGTACCTGCCGCCGCTTCCTTTACCTTGTTAAGGAGGTTAAGGAATTCATCCGCGCCCTGGAGCTTTTCAAGAGCCTCCAGATTCAGAGGATCTGTGTCGCCGGACGGAGTGAATTTAGAAAACCGCGTATCCAGTTCTTCCGGATCCTCGACCTTTGTGATGATCAGTACGATCGAATCTGCAGAAGAAGGGATTGCCTCTATCATCAAGGGGATATTCTCCGCTTCAAATCCAAAATCAAAGGATGCCTGCTGCATCATATCACGAAATAAAGATTTTGCTTTCTCAGTTCCATATGCCAGCTCGCTCAGCTTCAGATGGCGGGCTGCAAGATCAGCATGTGTCAGCGTACAACGAATCTGATTTTCATTGAGTTTCTCAATCTTCATACAATCACATCCTTATACTATATAAGATAATATGCACGCAAAATAAATTTGGATACATATTCTCATGATTAGTATAAACAAAAATCAAAAAGATGTAAAGACAAAATTACAGAGAGCCAGGTTATCAACGAATCCACATTAGTTATGAACAAAAAACACATTGAAAACCAGAGAACGCAGCTCTATAATGGCACTTACAAAAGATGGTATCCCTGATAAGTAAATACAATGCGAAAGGAGAGAAGCAGAGGAAATGAGAAGCCGCTGTGGATCAAACTGTCTTTTGTCCCGCCGCCGGACCGAGAGTATGTCACGAGTACTTCCTTATGGTGATACAGGCGGGGTACACTATTTATCACGATCCGCAGAGGAAAGGAGTATATGCCGGATGAAAATGGATGAAACAGTTTACAGGGATATGTTTACAGAACTGGAGGGATATGAGAAAAGAGGCATCGATATCTCGCTTGACGGATATCATGCCAGCGCGCTCCAGATCGTAACTGCCCATATGATGAAGGAAGAAGGTACATATATGCGCGATTATGACATTGACCGGGATGGATGCATCGAAGCGCTCAGGTTTACGGATATTAATGAACACAGCCGGGCGGAGAATACCCCTTGAAGCCGGACGGGCTGTTGCATGTGTATTTTTTGAGCTGTTTAAAATCTCCTGAAACAGGCAAATTATTAATGACGTATAATGAAAATATGTTATAATGATTCCTGATAGGAGGTGCGGCATGGACGAAAGAGGAAGAAAGGGCGCGGCTCCGGGACGGACCGGCACAGGCGGTGCGCGAAGGAGACCCCCTGGAAGAAACGCCCAGAGACCGGAACGCAGCGGACCCGGCGCGAACAGGCGCGCGGGCAGACGGAGCAGCAGAGCGAGGAGAAGGCGGCGCAATGCAGCCATAAGATGGCTGATTTTTATTATACTGATCATAGCAGCGGCCGGAGGTTTCGTGTTCTGGAGAAAATACGGCCCATCAAATGAGAGAGCTGATCTGAACCAATATTATGAGCTGGAAGCGGAAGACGACGTTGCTGTGGTAGTAAATAATAATGTGGTCAGAAGAGGGACGTCAACGATGGAGGAAGGGGCTTCTGAGGCGCCATCACCAGGAAAGATAATTGACGGACAGTATTATATCGAATACTCTGTTGTTCGGGACCGGATCAATAAGCGGTTTTACTGGGATCCGAATGAGAATGTCCTGCTGTATACTCTGCCGGGAGGCAGTGTTTCGGTAGAAGTCGGCAGCAAAGAATACACAGATATAACAGAGCGGAAGAGCGAAGAGTATGTGATCCTGAAGACAGAAGGCAGTACAGCATATATTGCACTTCCATTTATCCAGGCATATACAAATATGGAATATGCGGTTTATGATGATCCCGTGCAGAGGGCTGTCATCACATGCGAGTGGGGGGAGACTCAGACGGCCAGTATTAAGCGTGATACTCAGGTGAGGTATCAGGGCGGAGTAAAGAGTCCGATCCTGACGGATGTAAAAAAATCTGATAAAGTGACTGTGCTGGAAGATGAAGATGACTGGATGAAGGTCGGGACAGAGGACGGATTTGTCGGTTATGTCCGGACAGGAGACCTCAGGGATATCGCAGCAGAGACGACGTCCAGAGAGTTTGAGGAGCCGGTTTATACGAATATCAGTAAAGACTATACGATCAACATGGCATGGCACAATGTGTCCAACGCAGATGCTAACAGCTATATACTGGAGACAATCGCAGGGACGAAAGGACTTACGACTATAGCGCCTACGTGGTTCAGTCTGAGTGATACAGAAGGAAATGTGGCTTCCCTCGCTGATCCGGATTATGTTAACTATGCACACCAGTCCAATCTTGAGGTGTGGGCGGTGCTGAGAGACTTTCATGGAGGGATCAATTCCTATGACGAAACATATGAGGTGCTCAGCTATACATCGAAGCGGACAAGGGTTATCAACCAGGTGATCGCTGAAGCGCTCCAGTCCGGAGTGGATGGCATTAATCTGGATTTTGAACTTATCTCTACGGAATGTGGAGAGCATTATGTTCAGTTTGTCCGTGAGCTGTCTGCCAAATGCAGGCAGAATGGACTGGTATTCTCAGTAGACAATTATGTGCCCCAGCCATACAATGAACATTATGATATCGAAGAACAGGGCGTGGTTGCAGACTATGTAATGATCATGGGCTACGATGAGCATACAGATGGATCTTACCAGGCCGGCTCTGTGGCATCTATCGGTTATCTTGAGGACGGCATTGCAGAAGCGCTCAAATCAGTGCCGGCTGAGAAGCTGGTGGCCGGAGTCCCATTCTTTACGCGTTTGTGGTTTGAAACTCCGAAGACAGAGGACGAGCTGGCCGCGGAAGCGGGAACGGAGGCTGCATCGTATCCGAACAATGTGACGAGCTATGCATACGGAATGGATGAAGCGGCAGAGGTCGTGTCGGCAGCCGGGGTGCAGCCTGAATGGGATGACGCGGCAAAACAAAATTACGCGCAGTGGGAGGCTGATGGCGGCGTCTATAAGATCTGGCTGGAAGATGATCAGTCTCTGGAAGAAAAGCTGAAAGTGATCAAGGCGAATAACCTTGCCGGTGTGGCTGAATGGAGCCTGGGCATGGAAGATTCCGGTGTGTGGGATCTGATCCTTCAGTATGTGAACTGAGCAGAAAACAGACAGCAGACTCCTGTTAAAACGCATATAGCATAGAAAGAGACATCCCTTTTTTGCATATACATTGATATATGTGAAAGGGGGATGTTTTTATGTTAAAAAAATTAGGTACTGTCGCGGCGGCAGTCGCTCTGATCGGTTTGATCTTCCTGTGTCAGGCAGGCGGAGCAATATTAAAGAAGGGGTTTGCTGAGGGGAAAGAGACATCGGGAAGAGCGGCAGGAAAAGAGGGATATCTGGTCATAATCGATGCCGGGCACGGCGGCCTGGATGCGGGAAAAGTCGGAGTTAATGGAGAGGAAGAAAAGGAGATAAATTTAAATATTTCTTTAAAAATTGAGAAATTATTAAAGCAACAGAAAATTGAGGTGAAAATGACACGAACAGAAGATGAACGCCTTGCAGAAAGCCAGGTGGAGGATCTGAAAGCGCGTACAGATTTTATGAATAAAGAAAAACCGGATCTTGTTATCAGTATTCACCAGAACAGTTATCATGAGGAGTCGGTGAGCGGAGCCCAGGTGTTTTATTATACGGATTCCAAACAGAGTGAGCGGGCAGCAGGGTTCATTCAGGAGGCGCTCAAAGAGATAGATCCCCAAAATACAAAAAAAGCAAAAGGAAACAACACATATTATATACTGAAGAAAACAGAAGTGCCGGTGGTGATCGCTGAATGCGGATTTTTGAGTAATTACGAAGAGGCAGAAAAACTGGCGGATGGGGAGTATCAGCAAAAGCTTGCAGAGGCGGTTGCAAAGGGGGTCGTGCAGTATTTAGAGGGGGAATGAGAAGAAAGCGTATAACGTGCATATGAATTCTGAGTGAGGCTGACGGGATATAAAAGAGTTTTTTTTTGATGGGAATAATGCTATAACCTGACTTTTGCAGATAAAATGAATTAAAAATGGCCGCAACCCCAGTATTTAT
>ERZ791922.504-NODE-504-length-24079-cov-3.511863_pt1 | contig 24079 bp, 19 predicted proteins | sample MGYA00510134_ERZ791922 | MGnify/ENA primary metagenome ERZ791922 (study PRJEB30046, sample SAMN00792101) | human gut metagenome | study: EMG produced TPA metagenomics assembly of the A metagenome-wide association study of gut microbiota in type 2...
GTTTGATTATGGCATAATATATACAGTTTTTCAATATTATATATTATTTTTATGCTATTTACACAATACACCTTGAACGCTTACACTTTTCCATTCTCTCTAAGTCACAACCACCACTTCAAGTGGTGGTTTGGGTTGGCCCTCATAAGGACCGATTACATGCGCGCCCAAAAGGGCGGGTATCGCAAGCGTTGTCACTGGTCCGCTTATAAAGCGGTACTACTTGAATCTTCTTTTCTCGATTCTTCTGCTTGCTCTCTTATATATTTCTTTATTGCATCTTCTGTGATATTACCAATTGTTGAAACGTAATATCCTCTGGCCCAGAACGCTTTATCCCATTTGCTCTGCAATTCTGGATGTCTGTCATATATCATTAGCGTACTCTTCCCTTTTAAGTACCCCATAAATTTTGAAATACTATACTTGGGCGGAATGGCTACGCTTAAATGTATATGATCTTCGCATACTGCGCCATCTATAATCTCTACATCTTTATATCTGCATAATGTAGAAATTATATCTCTTACATCTGCTTTCAACTTTCCATACAGTACTTTCTTTCTGTATTTCGGAATAAAAACTATATGGTATTGGCATTTCCACCGTACGTGTGATAAACTCTTATTGTCCATTTGGGACCGCCTCCTATACTAATTTTTGAGTTTGGCTTGCGACACCATTCTCATTTTAGCATAGGAGGCTTTTTATTGATATCTTACACGCTCCTGCTTACTCCATTCTCCCCAGCATAGCTGGGGGATTAGGCTTTTCATTCAGATAAGGGAAGAACCGGGTTTAACCCAATCATGCTGTATGCTGTTGTCACCTACGCAAACATGCGGGGGATCCGGTCTGTTGACCGTATTGTAGACTTATGCCAGAGAGATCTTGCTTTTATCTGGCTGACCAAAGGACAAAGACCTCAAAGAGATGTTTTTTATGATTTTAAAGGGAAAAAGCTGACAGGAGAAGTCCTGGATGAATTGAATTACCAGTTTATGCGCCGTCTGGAAAAGGAAGGTCTTATCACGCTGAAAGAGCTCTACATTGATGGGACGAAGATCGAAGCAAACGCAAACAGATATACGTTCGTCTGGCAGGGCAGCCTCAACTATCATCTTGCCGGCCTGCTGGACACCATAGATGCTCTTTATTCAAAGTATAATACGTTTCTGCTCGAGAACGGGTACGGTCCCAAATACGACCTCGGGGATGCCCGAATGTTTGTGATCGAAGGAATGGCCAAAGTCCGGAAGGTGATTGAAGAAAACAGGAAACGTAAGCTGACAAAACATAAGAAGATCTCCAATAACACCATCATTGAGATTGATCATTGCTCCCCGCTTGAGATCCTGAAGCTGCAGAAGAACCTGATGCGGATTGCGGAAGGAGAAGGGATCGGATTCGTTTACGGGAAAGGAAAGCATAAACCGGAAATCGAGAAGCTCTACGAGGAACTGGAAGAATGCGGGACCCGCCTGATGGAATATAAGGAATGTTTTGAGATCATGGGGAAAGACCGCAACAGCTATTCCAAAACAGACCTGGAAGCAACATTCATGCGGATGAAAGAAGACCATATGATGAACGGGCAGTTAAAACCGGCATACAATGTCCAGATCGCAGTAGAGAACTACTTCATTATCCACGGATATGTGAGCAATGACCGGACAGACTATAATACGCTGATCCCCGTTTTGAAAAAGCACCAGAATGCGTTTGGAGATACATTGGAGGCGGTGACTGCCGACAGCGGCTACTGCAGTGAGAAGAACCTGCTGTATCTGAAAGAGAATGAGATCAAAAGCTTCATCAAACTTCAAGACCATGAGAAGCGGAAGACACGGGCATACAAAGAGGACATCGGAAAGTATACCAACATGACATACGCTGTCTTTGAAGATGAGCATTATTACATCTGCCATGACAGAAGGGAGCTGCGCCATATCCGGACGGAAAGCAAAGAGATGGACGGCTATACCCAGACGGTGGAAGTATACGGCTGTGCGGACTGCAGTGGCTGTGAGCATAAATCCAAATGTCTTTACAGATACAATGCCCAAAAGAATCCAGACCGCAATAAAGTCATGAAGATCAACGAACGGTGGGAAGCGCTGCGGGAGGAAGCCAATGCGAATATCCAGAGTGAAGAAGGGATCCTGAAACGCCAGACACGATCGATCCAGACAGAAGGGCACTTTGGAGATATCAAAGAGAACGAAAACTTCCGACGTTTTAATTACCGTTCGGCGGAAAAAGTGTATAAAGAGTTCATGCTGTATGCAATAGGCCGGAACATTCTAAAATACCACCGGTTCTTGCATCATGAAATCGAGAAATACGAAGGGAAAAAGGAGCAGAAAGCCGCTTAACGGATGGAGCGCCCCTTACAATCCAGAACAGGGGGCTTTTGCGCCCTAAAATACGAGGGACAAAAAGAAAGAGACAGTCCGACAGAAAATTCGGTTCCTAAAAAAATCTGAATTCTCTGGGATTATCTCTTTCCTGCGTGTCAGGGGTTAAAATTCGGTATTAACCGACTTCCCCTTTCGCTGTTATACACAATACATCTTCAAAAAACGGCAATTTCCCTTCTCATACCTTGGTCCACTCAAATCCATAAGTCACATCATACAGTATTCCCTGAGCGGCATCATAGGTGATTTCCCGGTCTTCACCGCCGTCAACAGATTTAAGCACATAAGCAGTAATGCCGTCTGACACTGTGGCAGTATTATCTACAGACATCTGATATGTGGTTGTCGTAGTCTCACCATTGTAGGAAGACATCTCCCTGATTGTGACCGCTCCTGACGGCTCAACTGTCATGGATGTCCTGAGTCCGCCGGCAAGCGCCACATACGAATAGTCGCCCGCAGGGAATCCTGTCTCCTCTGCCTGGTTGTTTTGCTCTGCTGTATCTCCCCCGCTTTCACCGCTGTCTGATGCATCATCCATCTCTTCAATGCGCACGATCCGGTACAAACCATCCTGAGCCGGAGTCAGCACCGCCTTCCTTCGCACCGTTTGGCTTGATGGATCTCCTCCCATGGAGTTACGCTCATACGTATAATAAAGAGTCATCTCTGACGCCGTATATTCTCCGGAAGTAATCTCCGCCTCTGCTGTGTAACTAAGCGATGCAGGAGCAAACCTTATTTCATTCCCCTCCACATCGATTCCAAATTCTTCATTATCATCATTTTCTTCCGTGAAACGATAATCGGTAAAGGAAGCAAACAGACGGTTGACATCGTCCAATGAAAATCCCGGAACCCAGTTTTCATCTACTCCGTAGCTTTCTATCGGTCCGCCATAATCGCTGGATGCCGCACAAAAGCAGTTCAGGAAATTTCTATAGTCTTCTTCTGTAAACCCGCCCTCCGGTATCTCCTGCGGACCATAACCGAGGACAAATCCCATTTCTTCTTTCGTAATATTTCCCGCGATCAGATTTGTATAATCCCCATCCTGCATAGCCTGCGGAATATCCGGCTCCTCCTGAGGCTGCTCTTCCTGAGATTGTTCCTCCTGTTGTGACACCGCCGGGTCTCCTTTATCTTTCATCGCCTGTGACACTCCAAAAATTACCGCGCCGGTCAGACTGACTCCGACTATGACAACCGCCGCTTTTACAGCTGCTGTGTGAATCACGCCTGCTTTTACCGCAGCCGTCTTTGCAGCCTGGCTTCCGGCTCCCGCCAGTGTGCCTGTTCCCGTCCGTGTGCCGGCTCCCGCCTGACTGCTGTTCCCGGCTTCCGGCTGCATACTTCCTGTGTCGCCTGTTTGAGGTGCGAACCGGAAAATAGATGAAGCCATAGAGCGCCCTGCGGCTTCCAGTGTTCCATCGGCAATGAGTTCCTCTTTCCGGGCACGGAGCAGGTAAAGCAGCAGCGGCAGCGGAGCCGCGCTGTACAGCTTGTATCCTTTTTTCTGTAAATCTTCCGCCTTTTTCTTCAGATTCCTTCTCCCATAATTCAACCGGGATTTTACTGTATTTTCCGAGCACCCCAGCACATCCGCGATCTCACTGATGGAATCCCCCTCGATGTGGAACATCAAGATACACATCCGCTGTTCCTCTGAAAGCGAATCAATCAATTCCCTCACTAATTCCCGGGTTTCCTGTCTTGTATAAGAAAGCTCCGGCTGAGTTTCCACACTGTCGTCTTCAATCCGGTATTCAAACCTCTCATCCTCGTCTTCATCCTGCATTTCAGAAAACAGCATTGGATTCTTTTTCACCAGTACATTTTTCGCCGTATTGGCCACGATCCGGCCCAGCCACGCCGGAAATGTCTCCGGCTCTTTCAGTGTATCCAGCTTTGAAAAAGCTTTGATATACGCGTCCTGCACGACATCCTGTGCCGTCTCTTCATTTTTCATATACTGAAGGGCCAGATAGTATTTGGTCTTATAGGTATTTTCATATAAAAATTCAAACCCTCGCTCTTCTCCTGCTTTTGCAAGAGCAACTGCCTCTGTATAATTCATTTCTTTCCTCTTCCTGCTGTTTAAAACAAAGCTTTCTTTTGTCCTGTAACATATTTTTATTATAATCACCGATCCAATCACCGTCAATCTCTGGATACTTGCGTGTAAATAACAAGCAGAACTCACCTTTTAAAAATGCAGGAAGAGAGCAAAATGTAAAAAATTTTTATTTTTTATAAAACTTTTCGCGTCTTTGATCTGTCTTGATTTCAGGAGGTGAGAAATTGAAAACATGAATTTTATCAGGTGGTTCATTGAATTAGTAAAACGGGACATGGAGGCATATCCGAAAAAAAGGAAAAGAAAAGCAAGATATATACAACTATATTAAAAAGAAACTAAAAAAATAAGATATCAGGAGGAGAAACAAGTGAAAAAGAAATTTATGAGATGTATATCTTCAGCACTGACGGCGGGACTGCTTGCCGTAACGCTGTCAGCATGTGGAGAAACACAAACAGAAAAAGAAGCCCGTGCAGCTGATCCTGTTGAACTCACTATCAATGTAACCGCTGACAAAGAGTGGGATGAGAATTCTACCCCTGCCATTGCCCACATCACAGGAAATGACCAAGGCAATACCGATGTTGACTTCTACCATGCCGTAACGCCCGGATCTGGCGGAAATGAGGGGAATTCCTCTATAGTTCTCGATGACGGAAGCTACACGATCGAATTTATAAGCCCTGTCAATCAGGATGGTTCTGTTTACGAGACAGAACGCGCGCAGAATATCAGTGTTGACGCTGATATTGAAGCTCCTCAGTCCGTCGATTGTTCATTGACACATATTCCCGCCGGGCAGGTGACTGATGAGATGCTGCAGGATATCATAACCCGGACTGAAGAGGCAGTCGGGAATGGAGATGAGACTCTCACAGGCAAGACCGGTCAGGATGTTCTTGCCAAACTGGAAAACAATATCACGGTCAATCCAAATATCTCTGACGAGACCGCATCGGACACATCAGATACCAGGGCTGATAAGGACAATGAAGCTGCATCCGCCGCTGAAAAAGACAACAACAGCGATTCCGGCAGCACATCTCAAAGTAAAGCCTCCAATACAGCCGGCAGCAAAAGCAGCTCTTCAGGCAATACAGCTTCTGGCGCTTCTGACTCGGACAGATCTTCAAACCAGTCTTCAAAACCTGCCCATACGCACCAGTGGAAAGACCATTTTGCTCAGCGGTGGGTATCAAACTGGGTGACTGTGGAAGACACCCCGGCCCAGACCATAGAGGGAGCTCAGCTCTACACTGAACAGCCTGACGGCACCTGGGTCAGCAACGGTGAAACCTACTGGTTTGAGAACGGTTTCACTCATGATGACTTCAAGGTTATTCTGAAGAACAAGATAAAGAATGAAGGGTACATTGGAAATTATGTAAACCGGACCAAAACAGTCCCCGCCGTAACACATGAGGAGGATCAGGGATATTATGAAAAGTATGTCGATTATCAGTATTGTGATTGCGGTGCTGAAAAAGATGCATAAACAACAACCAGTAACAATTAATATTTATGAAATCAATTTAGGAGGAAGAATAACATGAAGAAGAAATTATTGAGAAACGTATCTTTGGTAATGATGACTGTATTACTTATTGTCTCATTATCAGCATGCGGGAAATCAAAAGACAGCAATGGAACAACAACTAATACGTCAGACACGGCTATACCTGTTTCAGAGGCTTTCTCGGAAGAGGGAATATGGTTTTATTCCAATGAACCTGTGACAAAAGATGCAGTAATACACGCTATACTAGTATTTGACGGGAATGGAAACGTTACGCGTTACGATACAGAAAACCTTAAATTTGGCGACTTACGGGATTTATCTGAGGATGAAATTCTTGAACTTGCAAAAGAAAAAGATAAAGAATCATTCGAACACGAGATGCAGTCTATCGCAGATCAGGGTGATTATGTTATTGAAGAAATAGAACGTAGCATAGAGTATTCTACTGATCCAGAATTTATTGCTGAAAGACAAGAATCTCTAACTGCAAATCAATTAATGAGATCTAAGGCTGAGCCTTCTGAATATAAAGAACCTCAGGCGAATCCTTTTACATTGAAAATCGAAACAGACGGAACAGGTAATCAAACTGCTAAAGAAACAATAGAGTATTCATATACTAAGATTTGTTTTACCGGAGAAATGACTTATTCTTTTAATACGAATTTAACTATGGAGCAAGGAGAAGAATGGACACCTTACAGAGAAACTAACTCAACAATTACCTTGTATCCATCCGCAGGAACTATGACAGTGTATGATATGCAATTTATATCAAGTGGTTATCTTTCACAAAAAATTGAAGGTGAACATCCCGGCTTTGTCCTAGATACACCTGATGCAGAAGGTGTCAAGGTAGATTAACAACTAAGAATTACCGGGGCACCTTTGGGGCACCTTTTTATAACATAATATAACAATTTATAAAAGTACCCGATTGAAAAAAGCCCGCATTTACAGGCTTTATAAGAAGTTATAACACGATATAATCAAACAGTATAGTCCCTCATTCCTTTAGATAACTTATAAAACGGCGAAAACCCGTCAGTACAGCACTGATGGGTTTTCGATGTGTATAAGCATCTGTATATCAGTTATCCGCAGGGGCATTTCCCGTTTTCTCAGCATTTCTGCATTAACCGCACATAAAATTCCACAGTCTTGACTAGCGTCTCGATAGGAACCCTCTCATTATTTCCATGTATCATCCCGCGCTCTTCCTTGGACAGCTTCATTGCCGAGAATTTATATACATGGTCCGTGATCCGGCAGTAGTGCCAGGAATCGCTGCACGCCATCATCAGATATGGCGATACGATCGCATCCGTCCATGTATCTTTCACTGCCTGACAGAGCCTGATATATTCCCCGCAGTCAGTATCAGACTCTGCCGATGGATTTCTCCCTTCAAACACCGACACTTCTATATTCGGATTATTAATAGTCTTCTCCAGATATGCTTTTGCAGATTCCACGGTATCTTTCCCCAGCAGACGCAGATTCATTCCAACAGAAGCTGCCGGCGGGATTACGTTAAATGCTTTTCCGCCCTGCATTTTTGTCACCGCGCATGTGGTGCGCATCATTGCATTCAGCTCTCCTCCTGAAGCCCTGCAGACCTTATCAAAAACTCCTTCCAGGCACCATAGATTTGCAAACAAAATCTTATATGCGAATCCGGAATGTCTGCCCAGAATATCCAGCATCTCTCTTACCGGCTTTGTGAGCTGTCTCGGGAACGGATGATTTTCCACATCCACCACAGCCTGAGCCAGCTCGCCTGCAATAGTATGCACCGGAGGCATGGAGGCATGTCCTCCCCTGCTCTTTGCTTTAAACTCAATATTGGTAAGCCCTTTTTCCGCGATACCGATCAGTGCACACTCCCGTGTTACGCCGGGAAAAACATTCTCAACGACCGCTCCGCCTTCGTCTACTACAAGAGCCGGACGTATCCCCCGCTTTTCAAACAGGTCCACGATCGCCGGACAGGATGGTCCGTTGATCTCCTCCTGCCCGGAAAAAGCCAGGTAAATATCATGTTCCGGGACAAAACCTTCTGTGATCAGTTTCTCCGCCGCTTCCATGATCCCGCAGAACGTCCCCTTAGTATCCAGAGTTCCTCTTCCCCAGATCACGCCGTCTTCCACGATTCCTTCAAACGCAGGCTTCTCCCACTGCGATTCCTCCACAGGCACTACATCATAGTGCGACATTAACACCACGGGCTTTTCCGCCGATTTTCCCTTCCAGTGATACAGCATGCCGTTTACGCCGACGAACTCCCGCGGGCATTTTTCATGCACTCCGGGGTAAAGCTGCGGGAGCAGATCCTGGAATTTCTTAAACTCCGCCTTGTCGATCAGGCTCTCATCATTGTATGAAACCGTCTTACAGCGGATCATCTGCACCATGTCATTAACAATCCTGTCATTGTCCAGCTCAATCCGATCCCCGGAAGGCGTGAGTTCTTCATGCGGTTTAAACATTGCCGCCCTGATAAGAAGTACTGCCAGAAAAATTATAATAATTGCAAGTATTATAAATAAAATAATCAAAATTGTGCAACTCCTTTCCCCAATGGGGTCAGACCCCTGTTAAAAGGGGTCTGACCCCGTCGCCATGAATATTCTGATATTTTATAATTTTCCTTTTTTATATAATATTCTCGCCGCGCCGATCGCGATAAGCGCGCCAACCGGAACAAGCACTCCCACCGAACCAGACAGCGACGGCACAAGCAGGAAGATGACTACCATAAACACCAGCGGCGCGATGGAAATTTTCCAGTTTTTGCTCACATACACCACTGCCAGTCCTCCGAACAATGCAGGCAGGATGTTATCAAAGGCAGGCTTCAGTGTTGGCGAGTTCAAGATCGGGGTAAGCGGTACGAGCAAAGCCACCCCCACCGCAATGATCACGGTAGTAACGATCGAAGATGTCGCCACCGCGATCGTGGAAATTACCTCTCCTTCCTCCGAGCCCGGTTTCACCCTGGCATTTTCCATTGCGGTCAATGCCGCCGGCACTTTCAGGTTGGTAAGGTTTCCTGTAACGAACGCCAGATAAGAGCCTGCCGTGCCGAGCATGGGAACAAAGGTCAGAACCTCGATCAGTCCCACTGTCCAGAAAATAGGAGCTACCCCAATCAGCCCTTTCACCACCGGCACGATCCCCGGCCAGGCATCATAATAAATGCACGCAGCGATCGGATAAGCAAAGATCATCCCGAGCGCGCTCAGGATCCAGATTCTTCCATATACGTGTGTCATTTCTTCATAACTTCGATTTCTATCTTTCATTTTTCTTATTCCTCCTTTCCGCTTCCTACACAATCATGGGAGTGATCACTACCGCGAATGCCATCGCGCAAAGCATACTGATGGGAAGCGCATAGTTTTCCAGCCACTTCATGCGGCAGATTTTGACGAGGATCCCGCAAATTCCCATGACCAATGTCGAAAACAGCAGGACAAAAATCGGTATCCACCCAGCCAGTCCTGACCGGATATCAGCAAACACCATCCCCAGAAATGCCGAGATCATTCCGAGGAACAACGCAGTCATAAGGATATCCCCCCACTTGCTATCCTTGTTCTTAATCTTCATCAGTCCTCCCTGGATCTTCTTGATAAAAAGAGGAACCCAGATCAGTCCCGGGAATATTCCCAGCGTCATAACCCATGCGATCGCTGTATATACCTCCGGGTTCGTGATCGTCTCGGACAGCGCTGTTATCCCAAGGGCATTGGCTGTCGTTGTCGCAGCCGGCAGTTCATATGTGATAGCCCCGATCACGCTGAGACGCAGCCATGGCAGCGGAAGTCCCAGAAATTTAGACAGGGTAATCACGCCCAGAAGGATAGATACCGCAGGGGCAAATGTAAAGACCGCTGTGGAAATGATGGTCTTTCTTATCTGTTTCATGTCCATTCCCAGGCTTTTCCCTCTCTTGTATGCCCTCACAAGGAAAAACACAGATTGAGCGATCACGAAGATAATGACCAGCCCGGCAAGGATAAATAGAAATGTACTGTTTGGATCAAACATAGTTTCCCTCCATTCTCATTCTCTTTTATTTACGACCGCCAGGCAGACCAGGTTACTTTGCAGCGCCCATTGATCCCCTGCCCGATCTGACCTTATTCTATCATGGCAGCCCTGTGAAGTCATCCTGTTTCTTCCGCGCTCCCCTCTCCCTTCTTCCCGCAGAAATAGCATCAAAAAAACAGTGCACCGCGCCGGACTTTTCCATCCATCTGCAACTGCACTGTTTACATTTCATTATATCAAATTATATATGCTTCTCAAACCATCCCAACAGATCCTTATACACCTGATCCCGGTCCGTCTCATTCAAAATCTCATGTCTGTCTCCCGTGTACAGCCTGAGAGTCACATCCCGTATCCCGGCAGCGCGGTATTTCTCATAAATCTTGCGCACTCCCTTTCCAAACTCTCCCACCGGATCGTCAGCGCCGGACACAAAGAGTACTGGCAGGCCCTTTGGGATCATATACACGCTTTCTTTTCTCTGTATTCCGATCATCCCGGAAAATACATTATAATAGGCATTCACCGTGAACATGAAGGAGCAGAGCGGGTCAGCAACATACATATCCAGGTTCTCATTGTCGCTGGTGATCCAGTCAGCGCGGGTACGCGCCGGTTTAAATTTCTTGTTATATGCGCCCAGCACCAGGTTATCTACCATCTTGCTCCGATAATGCCAGCCTCTGAACGCTGCCATCACTCGGCAGAGCCTCTTCCCGAAAAGCAGGGCAGCCTTTTTGTGGTCTGCCACTGTCCCCATCAGCACAGCCCCGCTCAGACCGTTTCCGTACATCTGGATATATTGCCTGAGAAGCGACGAGCCCATACTGTGTCCGAGCATAAAATAAGGTACGCCCGGATACTTTTTCTCCGTCCTCTGCCGAAGCGTATGCATGTCCCCGAGCACACACGCGTTTCCATACTTTTCATTAAAGAAACCATACTCGGATTTTGCCTGTATGGATTTACCGTGCCCGAGATGATCATTTCCCACGACATAATAGCCTTCCCCGCACAAGAACTGCGCAAACTCGTCATATCGTCTGATATATTCCACCATTCCGTGGCAGATCTGAAGGACAGCCCTCACTTCACCTTCCGGCTTCCACTCTATTGTATGGATCTCCGTATTGCCGTCCTTTGATGGGAAATAAAACTCGTCTCTCATGTTACTCACTTACCTGTCATCAAGATTTATGTATTCGCGATGAGGCGCGAGAGCCTTGTACGCCGGACGTATGATCTTGTCTACATTCTTGAGCTCTTCCAGCCTGTGGGCACTCCAGCCTACGATCCTTGCCGCCGCGAAGATCGGCGTGTACAATGCCGGAGGAAGATCCAGCATACTGTAAACAAGACCGCTGTAAAAGTCCACATTCGCGTTGACGCCTTTGTACATCCTGCGTTTCTCGCCAATGATCTCCGGCGCCATATGCTCTACCTTTTCATAGAGGGCATATTCTTTTTCGTGATGTTTTTCTCTTGCGAGCTGTTTCACGAAGCGTTTAAATATATCTGCACGGGGATCTGAAATGGAATAAACCGCATGTCCCATCCCATAAATAAGCCCCTTCTTGTCGAACGCCTTCTTGTCAAGCAGCGCTTCCAGATACGCTCTGATCTGGTCTTCATCCTCCCAGTCCGTCAGATGCGCCTTCATATCCTCAAACATCTGCGTCACTTTCACATTCGCTCCGCCATGCTTCGGTCCCTTCAGCGAAGCCATGGCAGCCGCCATCGTTGAATAAGTATCCGTGCCGGAGGAGGTAACCACGTGCGTTGTAAATGTAGAGTTATTTCCGCCGCCGTGATCCATATGAAGCACAAGCGCCATATCGAGGATCTTCGCCTCAAGCTTTGTATACTTTCTGTCCTCGCGCAGCATCATCAGGATATTTTCTGCTGCGGACAGCTCCGGTTTCGGTGCATAAATATAAAGGTCCTCGCCCCTTCGATAATTGTATGCATGGTAGCCATATACCATAAGCATCGGGAACTGGCTGATTAGATTCAGGCACTGGCGCAGAACATTCGGAATGCTCGTATCATCCGCTTTTTCATCATAGGAATAAAGCTGCAGTATACTCCTCGTGATGCTGTTCATCATATCATGGCTGGGAGCCTTCATAATGATATCGCGCACGAAGTTCGGCGGGAGCATCCGCCTCTCCGCAAGCATTGCCTGGAAATTTTTGAGCTGCTCCTTATTCGGGAGTTCCCCGAACAGCAGGAGATATGCTGTCTCTTCAAATCCCGGATGTTTTGCAGCCAGAAATCCCTTTACCAGATCTTTGATATTATACCCGCGGTAATAAAGATTACCCTCGCACGGTACAGACTCGCCGTTGACGATTTTTGTGGCGCAGACATCGGAAACATTAGTAAGCCCCGCAAGGACACCCTTCCCATTCAGGTCACGCAGCCCCCTCTTCACCTCATATTTGGTGTACAACTCCTTATCGATCGCATTATTTTGTTCACACTCTCTCGCAAGTTTTTCGATTTCGGGAGTTATATCGAATAAAATGCTGTCAATATCTTTTGCCATGTGACCTTCCTCCTTTTTCTCCGTATGATCTTTATATTATACTAAAAATAGCATAATTAAACAATAAACTGACTATTAAATATTTATGAATCAGCCCAGCCTGTCCGCTAATGCCGCAAACTCATCCAGCGTCAATGCCTCTCCCCGGATGCTTGCTCCTTTCCCCAGGGTGAGTATCGCCTCCTCGATCTCTTCTTTCGTAAAATCAAGCTCCGGCGAATTTTTCAGCCCGTTTGCAAGTGTCTTTCTTCTCTGATTGAAGGACGCCCGTATAATGCGGAACATCAGCTTCTCATCCTTCACTTTCACAGGCGGTTCCTCGTGCAGATCCAGCCGGATCACAGCGGACCCCACCTTCGGCCGGGGCATAAAACAGTTCGGCGGTACATTTGCCACGATATAAGGGCTGGCATAATACTGAACCGCGAGCGACAGGGCCCCGTAGTCCTTAGATCCCGGTCCTGTCTGCATCCGGTCCGCCACTTCTTTTTGCACCATAACTGTTATACTCTTTACAGGGACATGCTTCTCAAACAGCCCCATAATGATCGGGGTGGTAATATAGTACGGCAGATTTGCCACGACCTTGATCGGTCTGCCGCCGTTCTCCTCCTCCGCCAGCTTCGCAATGTCCACCTTCAGCACATCTTCATTGATCACCCGTACATTGTCATACCCGTCCAGAGTATCCTCAAGTATCGGGATCAGCGCCCGGTCAATCTCCACCGCGATAACTCTGCGAGCCGCGCACGCCAGATATTGAGTCATAGTCCCGATACCCGGACCAATCTCCAGCACACAGTCATCCCCGCTGATCTGCGCCGCCCGGATTATCTTATCGAGCACATGAGTATCGATCAGAAAGTTCTGTCCGAATTTTTTCTGAAACACAAAATTATATTTCTGCAGCACCGCAATCGTATTCTGCGGATTTCCTAATGTCGGCTGCTTCATTTTTTCCTCCTCTCAAAATTGTCAGACAACTTCAGCAAAAGGGGTCAGACCCCTCTTGGGAGGGGTCTGACCCCTTTTATCCGCATTTTCTGAATATTCTACAAACCATACAACTCCCTGCTGTTCTTTTCCGTCTGTTGTATGACTTCTTCAACCGTTTTCCCTTTCAGCTCTGCAATTTGTTCCGCCACATAAGGCAGATACAATGAGCAGTTCCTCTTTCCTCTGTATGGGACAGGAGCAAGATATGGACAGTCCGTCTCCAGCACGACAGACTCCAGCGGGATCTCCTGTACAACCTGTTTTAATTTCTTTGCGTTTTTGAAGGTCACTACTCCGCCAACGCCGATGTAATATCCCATCTTCACATATTCCCGCGCCATCTCCGGGGAATAGGAATAGCAGTGAATAACCGCCTTCATACCGGCGGCATGCTTCTTCATGATCTCAAACGTATCTGCCGCCGCCTCCCGGCTGTGGATAATAACAGGCATATTCTTTTGCCTCGCCAGGTCAAGCTGGCGGACAAACCATTTTTTCTGAATATCATGCTTCTCTTTATCCCAGTAATAATCCAATCCGATTTCTCCCACGGCAACGATCTTATCAAGGTCCAGCAGATCCGACATCCTTGAGAACTTCTCTTCATCAAGAGAACCTGCCTCATCCGGGTGTACACCGATCGCGCCATACAGGAAAGGATACCGCTCTGTCAGCCTTACAATCTTGTCCCAGGACTCAACTGTGGATCCCGCATTTACGATCAGACCGATCCCCCCCGCTTCCATGCTATCCAGCAGTTCCTCTCTGTCTGTATCAAATTGTTCATCATCATAGTGTGCGTGCGTGTCGATTATCATAATCTCTCCCTCAGCGCTTTACAAAATATTCTTCATACCATACAAGGAATGTATAGATAGTCCATACCTTTCTCCAGTTGTCTGAATTACCTCCCACATAGTCAGCAAAGATCGCATTGATCTCGTCCACGTCGAAAAATTTCTCCGCGATCTCACTGTTAAAGAGCCTTCTCACATCCCCGTTATACCGCTCGTCCGCCATCCAGATTCGGATCGGTACGATAAATCCCAGTTTCTTACGGAACGCGATCTCCTCGGGAAGCACCTTTGCCGCCGCCGTGCGCAGCGCCACCTTATTCTGCTCTTCATTGACTTTATATTTTGACGGCATCCTGGACGCGATGTCAAAGATCCTGCGGTCAGTCAGCGGCATCCGGATCTCCAGCCCTGCTGCCAGGCTCATCTTGTCCACATTCAGGTAAATATCTCCCTCCAGCCAGATCTGGATATCCACATCTGACATCTTTGTCAGCGGATCCAGCCCCTCTGTCTCCTCGTAGATCGGACGTGCAATCTCGATCGGAAGGACATCCGGATCATATTTTTTGAGAATACGTTTTTTCTCGTCCTCTTTCATGATGTTCGTGTTGCCAACATAAAACGTCTTCAGATTCTCGCCGTAGCGCTCTGCATTGCGGTACATGTTGTATCCGCCGAAAAACTCGTCCGCCCCCTCGCCGGAATAACAGATCTTCGTATGTTCCGCCGTGGCGCGGCATGCAATCGCAAACGCGATCGCCGACGCGTCTCCCAGAGGCTGCTCCATATTGTACATCACATACGGCACGATCCCGAAATATTCCTCCGGCGTGATCAGGCACCGTGAATTCTTCCTTCCCAGGATCTCCGCTGTCTGCCTTGCCAGCCCCGACTCATCAAAGCGCTCTTCCTCATATCCGCAGGAATCCGTCATCTCCACATCAGACATTGCCAGCACATAGGAGGAATCCACTCCGCCCGATAAGAATGACTCCGCAGTCTCATCAGCGGTTTTCACCTCCGGCATGATCTCCTTCAGAGTCGTATGGATCTCATCAGCCCAATCCTCAAGCGTCCGGCTCTCATCTGGATGGAAGGCAGGTGTCCAGTAGCGCGTGATGCTCAGTTTTCCGCCCTGCCATACCAGATACCTTCCCGGCATGAGTTTCTTAAGCCCGCGGAAGAATGTATTCTCCCCCGCCACATAAGTCAGGCTCAGATACAACTGGAGCATTTCCTCATTGAGATCTTTTACAAACCCCGGCTGCTCCATGATCTTCCGGATCGTAGTGCCGTAGAGAAGGTTTCCGTCCGCTGTCTCGTAGTAGTAAAACGGCTTGGTCCCGAACTGATCTCTCAGGCAGAACAGCTTCTTCTCATCTTCATCCCACAAGGCAAACGCAAACATGCCGTGCATGTGATCCGCCATCTCATACCCCCATGTCTCATATGCACGGACGAGGATCCGCTCCTCCCGTTCTTCTCTCGTAAGCGTAAGCGGAATCTCAAGCCTTTCGCACAACTCTTCCCAGTTACGGATATGACCCCGGTACTCTTTTACTGTTATCATAAGTACTCCTCCTGTTTCTTTATCTTCCACAAAATATTTCACTGACTGCTGAACAACTCTGCGCCGACAGGAGCCTGCGCGCCCGCGGCGCTGTCCTTTTTGTATTTTAACATATCGGATATCTGCTGTAAATCTGTACTCTTTTCCTCTCCATCTCATCTTATTTTAACAAAAATGTAAAAAACTATTGTCTTTCCCGGCGTTTATGCCTATTCTATTAGAGGAGCTACTTAAATTATAAATAAGAAGAGGTATACGAAATGAAACCGATCAAAGAAGGAAAAGTACGTGAAATCTATGACAACGGCGACAGCCTGATCCTTGTTGCCACAGACAGGATCAGCTGTTTTGACGTGATTCTGAAAAACACGATAACAAAAAAAGGCACTGTGCTTACACAGATGTCCAAATTCTGGTTTGACATGACTTCTGACATTCTGCCGAACCACATGATCTCAACAGATGTTAAAGACATGCCGGAATTCTTCCAGCAGCCGCAGTTCGACGGCAACAGCATGATGTGCCGGAAGCTGAACATGCTCCCCATCGAGTGCATTGTCCGCGGCTATATCACAGGAAGCGGCTGGGCAAGCTACCAGAAAGACGGCACCGTGTGCGGCATTAAGCTGCCTGAGGGTCTCAAAGAGTCCGACAAGCTGCCTGAACCGATCTACACACCTTCCACAAAGGCAGAGATCGGCGATCATGACGAAAATATCTCCTATGAGCAGAGTATCGAACACCTGGAGAAAGCTTTCCCGGGCAAGGGTGAGGAGTATGCCGCAAAGCTGCGCGATTACACTATCGCTCTGTACAAGAAATGTGCGGATTACGCTCTGACACGCGGTATCATCATCGCTGACACGAAATTTGAGTTCGGTCTGGACGAGGACGGAAATATCGTGCTCGGAGACGAGATGCTCACACCGGACAGCTCCCGCTTCTGGCCGGCAGACGGATATGAGCCGGGACACGGACAGCCGTCCTTTGACAAGCAGTTCGCACGTGACTGGCTCAAGGCAAATCCGGACAATAACTGGACACTGCCGGATGACATCGTTCAGAAAACGATTGATATCTACCTGCAGGGATATGAGATGCTCACAGGGAAAAAACTGGACTAAACGGGCTTTCGCCCTGGAATCGATACGCCGTGCGCAACTTCGATTCCGCTCCGCTTCATCTCAGTCGCGGGCTTTCGCCCTATGTAAAAATAGAAACAGGACCCAGGAAGAGTGCAAGCACTCTTCCTGGGTCCTGTTTCTATTTTTACGCACGGCTCATTGCCATCACGAAAGCTCTAACTTCCCGGTGTATAACTGGTAATACGTTCCTTTGAGTTTGAGGAGGTCTTCATGGGTTCCCCGCTCAATGATGCGTCCGTGTTCGAGGACCATGATCGCATCACTGTTGCGGATGGTGGACAGCCTGTGGGCGATTACGAATACGGTACGGCCTTTCATCAGGTTATCCATACCCTGCTGTACGATCTGTTCTGTCCTTGTATCAATGGAGGATGTCGCCTCATCGAGGATCAGCACCGGCGGATCGGCAATAGCAGCCCTGGCGATCGCGAGGAGCTGCCTCTGTCCCTGGGAGAGTTCTTCCCCATCGCCGCTCAAATGCGTGTCGTATCCGTTTGGCAGCATGTTGATAAATCCGTCCGCATGGGCGAGTTTTGCTGCCTTATATACCTCTTCATCCGTTGCGTCCAGTTTTCCGTAACGGATATTTTCCTTGATCGTGCCTGTGAACAGGTGTGTGTCCTGAAGCACGATGCCAAGAGAATGTCTCAGGTCAGCTTTCTTGATCTTGTTGATATTAATATCATCATAGCGGATTTTTCCGTCTGCCACATCATAGAATCGGTTTATCAGGTTGGTGATCGTTGTTTTTCCCGCACCGGTCGAGCCGACAAAAGCAAGCTTCTGTCCCGGCTTAGCATACAGAGTCAGGTCATGGAGCACCATATGATCCGGTGTATATCCGAATGTCATGTCATAGAACCGCACATCGCCTTTCAGCTCTGTGTATGTGATCGTTCCATCCGCCTTATGAGGGTGCTTCCACGCCCACATTCCGGTACGCTCTTTGCATTCTGTGATATTGCCGTTTTCATCTTTCTTCGCATTGACAAGGGTTACATAACCGTCGTCAACCTCCGGTTCCTCATCCATCATATTGAAGATACGCTCTGCTCCGGCAAGCGCCATAATGATAGAGTTAAACTGCTGTGCAATCTGCATGAACGGCTGTGTAAAGCTCTTCGTAAACTGAAGATAAGACGCCATAACGCCCAGCGTGATATTTCCGATGCCCATTACGGAAAGGAACCCGCCGAACACTGCCGTAAGCACAAACTGCAGGTTCCCGAGATTACCGATGATCGGTCCCATCATGCTTGCAAATGTATGCGCTCTGGACGCACTGGTAAATAAGCGTTCATTGAGCTCGTCAAACTCTCTCTCCGAAATCTTCTCGTGGTTAAACACTTTCACGACACGCTGGCCGTTCATCCTCTCTTCCACAAATCCTGTGATGTCTGCAAGATCAAGCTGCTGGCGGATAAAATATTTTCCGCTGTTGCCTGCGACCAGTTTTGACACCATGGTCATCACAAAGATCATGATCACTGCAAGAACTGTCAGCACTGGACTGAGCACCAGCATTGAGACGAAAGTTACCACAACCGTAAACACCGACATCAGCACCTGCGGTATGGACTGGTTGATCATCTGACGCAGAGTATCTGTATCATTGGTATAAAGACTCATGATCGAGCCGTTTGTATTTTGGTCAAAATAGCGGATCGGAAGCGTCTGCATACGCTCAAACATTTCATCACGGACACGCTTTAATACCCCCTGCCCGATCACGACCATCATCCGGCTGTACACAAATGTGGAAATCACTCCCAGAAGGAAGATCGATCCCAGCACAGCCAGCGCTGAATAGAGCTCCGTGTAATCCGGGTCTGTCTGCCCGATAAGCGGGATGATAAAGTCATCCAGAAGGAATTTCAATGACAATGATACTGAAATCGAAGCAATAGAGCTCATCAGGATACAAAGCAGCACTACAACAAACTGTACCTTATAAGTACTGGTCACATACCCCAGCAGACGCTTTGCTGTCTTGATCGTTCCCTTTGTGACCGCGGGACCTCCGCCCCGCCTCTGTTTGATCTGATCACTCATCGTCAGCGCCTCCTTTCACCTGTGATTCATATACTTCCCGGTAGATTGCATTCGTCCTGAGAAGCTCTTCTGATGTACCGATGCCGTTGATCTCACCGTTATCCATAACAATGATCACATCTGCGTCCTCAACGGAAGAAATCCTCTGCGCGATAATGATCTTCGTCGTATCCGGAATCTCCTCACGGAATGCCTGACGGATCAGCGCGTCCGTCCTTGTATCCACAGCGCTTGTAGAATCGTCAAGGATCAGGATCTTCGGTTTCTTAAGCAGCGCCCTTGCGATACAGAGCCTTTGTTTCTGTCCGCCGGACACATTGTTTCCGCCTTCCACGATCATCGTATTATAACCGGCAGGGAACTCCTGGATAAAGCTGTCCGCCTGCGCCAGCTTGCAGACTCTCTGAACCTCTTCATCACTGGCATTTTCATCTCCCCAGCGGACATTCTCATAAATGCTTCCCGTAAAGAGAACATTCTTCTGGAGCACCATGGACACCTGGTCACGCAGCACTTCCAGATTGTAATCCCTTACATCTACTCCGCCTACCTTCACGCTTCCTTCCGTCACATCATACAGCCTCGGGATCAGCTGCACCAGCGTTGACTTCGCGCTTCCCGTTCCGCCGATAATACCTACGATCTGACCGCTCTTTATATGCAGGTCAACGTCCTTGAGAGAAAGGTTGCCGCCTTCTCCGGCATAGCTGAAGTTTACATGCTCAAAATCAATGTCTCCGTTTGCAACTTCTTTAACCGCGTCAGCCTTATCCTGCATCTCCGGCACCTCTTCCAGCACCTCTGTAATACGGTCTGTGGAAGCTTCCGCGATCATGATCATTATAAATACAAACGTCACCATCATCAGGGACATGAGAATCTGGAGCGCGTACACAATAACACTTGTCAGCTCTCCGGTCTGCATCGAACCGCTTATAATGCTCTCTCCTCCGATCAGCACCATAACGATAACGACTGTATATACGGCAAACTGCATGATCGGCGAGTTCCACGCTACTATCTTTTCGGCCTTCGTAAACAGCTTGAATACTATGGTAGATACTTTGCCGAATTTCTCCACTTCATGATCGCCGCGGACATATGCTTTCACAACTCTTGCCGCGTTTACATTCTCCTGCACTGTATTGTTCAGTACATCATATTCGTCAAACACCTGGACGAAATGCGGATGCGCTTTCTTGGCAATAAAGATCAGCGCAATACCGAGAACCGGCGCCACGATCAGCATAACGATCGCGATAGGCATACTGATCGTCATCGTCATGATCAGAGACAGCACGATCATGATCGGCGCTCTGGCAAGCAGGCGGATCGTAAACATATACGCCATCTGTACGTTAGTGATATCTGTTGTCATCCTGGTCACAAGACTTGACGTTGAAAAATGGTCAATGTTCCCAAATGAAAAATCCTGTATACGGTAAAAGATATCATGGCGCAGGTTTTTCGCATATCCCGAGGAAGCGATCGCTCCGAGCTGTCCCGCCTTTGCCCCAAAGGCAAGCGCCAGCATAGCCATGACGATGAGCAGAAGACCCATCTTTATAATGTAAGCCATATCCCCTTCCATGATCCCGACATCAATGATCTTTGCCATCAGCAGCGGGATAAGGACTTCCATCAGAACCTCCAGACAGACCAGCACCGGAGTCAGGAAGGATTCCCGTTTATATTCCCTGACAGAACGAAGTAGTTTCCTATTCATGGTCTTTATTCTCCTCTCCTTTTTCCTTATTATTATAATTACCAGACAAATCCTCTGAAGCCTTTCCTCCGGCATCTGTCTCTGTGCCGGCATTTCTCTGTTCATCCGATGGCTTTTCATTCTGTGACAGATTCAAAGACATCTTCCCCAGCACTTCCAGGCAGATTTTCAGCTTTTCCGGATCGATATCCCATACGAGGAGTTCTTCCATATATCGGATATTCTCCAGGATACGCTCTCTGACTCCCTCTGCTTTTGACGTAGGGGTGATCTTTTTCAGCCTTGCATCCCATTCCACAGCCTCCCGGGTTATGAACCCGTTTTTCTCAAGGAGCTGAAGTGTGCCCGTAGCTGTCGATCTGCGGATCTGAAATTCCTGTTCCACGTCTTTTTGATAAATTTCTTTTTTCAACGACTGAAACAGGATATAGTGCAGTATGTGGCGCTGCATATTAGTGAGGCTGTCATTTTCCTCCTCAGCACACATCTGCCGTTTAAGCTGGTGAGAGATCGTATTGATCAGCCTGCCCACATCCTGCGGGACGCCGTTCCCCCACTCTTCCGCCTGATTATCCATGCCGCATCCACTCCTTTATACAGGTTCAAAATTATTTGTTCGGTAACTAACAATCAGTATATGCAAATAGATTTTTATTGTCAACACACAAATCTGATTTCCCCGGATTTTGATCACTCTGTCCTTATTACCCTCCTGCTGCTTTTACTTCATGCGCATTTTTTACATCCCATCTTGAATTTTTATGCCGTTTTAACGAAAATCTTACACTTTTTCCAGTATAAGTATAGAAATGTCACAAAAAAAATTGTATAATAAAACGCACAAAGAATGAAAGAGAGGGCTTATTATGAAGCAAAACAACATGTTAGCCATGATTTTAGCCGGCGGCCGCGGGTCCCGTCTTCATGACCTGACGAAAAAAGTGGCAAAACCGGCTGTTTCATATGGTGGAAAATACCGCATCATCGATTTTCCCCTCAGTAACTGTGCCAACAGTGGAATTGATGTTGTAGGTGTCCTGACACAATATGAATCCATTCTCCTGAACAGCTATGTCGCAGCGGGACGCCGCTGGGGTCTGGACGCAAAGGACAGCGGAGTATATGTACTGCCGCCGCGTGAGAAGTCTGATGCCAATCTGGATGTATACAGAGGAACGGCTGATGCGATCTCACAGAATATCGATTTTATCGATACATATTCACCGGAGTATCTCCTGATTCTCTCCGGCGACCATATCTATAAAATGAACTATGCGAAAATGCTCGCATATCACAAAGAATGCAAGGCAGACGCAACGATCGCCGTCATCGAAGTTCCGATGAAAGAGGCAAGCCGTTTCGGTATCATGAACACTAATGAAACCGGACGTATCGTTGAATTCGAAGAAAAGCCGGAACACCCGAAGAGCAACCTTGCTTCCATGGGTATCTATATCTTTAACTGGAAGCTGCTCCGCAAAATGCTCCTTGCAGATATGAAGGATCCGAATTCCAATCATGACTTCGGAAAGGATATCATCCCCGCACTCTTAAATGACGGCGGCAATCTGTATGCGTACAAATTCAAAGGCTACTGGAAAGACGTAGGAACTATTGATTCTCTCTGGGAGGCAAATATGGATCTCCTTGACAAGAACAATGAGCTTGACTTAAATGACAGCACCTGGAAGATCTATACAGAGGATGTTACAGCACTTCCCCAGTATGTAGGCTCAGAAGCAGTCATTGACCGCGCATTCATCACACAGGGATGTGTTGTTGACGGTGAAGTAAAGAATTCCGTCCTGTTTACAGGAGCTAAGGTAGCGGCCGGAGCAAAGGTCATCAACAGTGTCCTCATGCCGGGAGCCGAAGTCGCAGAAGGCGCAGTCGTAACCCGCGCGCTTGTCGCAGACGGGATCAAGATCGGCAAAAATGCCGTGGTCGGCAGCGCTGACAGCAAGAATATCGAACTTGTGGCAAAACGTGTAAAGGGGGATGAATAATATGAGTAAGGCATTTGGAATCGTTAATTTTGCCGGAAATCACATCCAGGTTGACGGTCTTCAGGCATATCGTCCGGTAGGTGCCTTTTCTTTCCTCGGCAGATACCGCACGATTGATTTTCCTATCTCTAATATGAGCAACAGCGGAATTGATAATATTGAAGTATACGTCCGCAGAAAACCCCGTTCCCTGACAGAACATCTCGGGACCGGACGTCACTATAATATCAACTCCAAACGCGGGCAGCTCAATATTATGTACACAGAAAATAACCACATCGGCGATATTTACAGCACGGATGTCGCTGCATATATCGAAAACATGGACTGCATCGAGAGGATCCACCTTCCCTATGTAGTCATCGCGCCGAGCTATATGGTGTATACAGCAGATTACAGCACATTCCTCAGCGAGCATATCGAATCGGGAGCAGATATCTCAATGATGTATCACTCCGTCGACAATGCAAAGGAAGCATTCCTCAACTGTAACACACTCAACATCAACAAACAGAAGGGTGTCCTCTCTATTGAACCGAACCACGGAAATGCAAAGAACAAAAATATTTCCATGGATACATATGTAATGTCAACTGAACTGTTTATCAATCTGGTTAAGAAGGCTCACAAGACATCCTCAATGTATACGTTTGCCGATATCCTCAACGAAGAGTGTGAAGAGCTCGATATCCGCGCAGTCTCCCACAGAGGATACTTTGCGGCAATCTGTGATTTTAACAGTTATTATCATGCAAATATGGATCTGATCGACTTAAAGCACGCTTCAGATCTCTTCAGCCCGGACTGGCCGATCTACACCCGTACGAATGACTCCTGCCCGACACAGTATTTCGAAGGCAGCAAGGTAACATCTTCAGTTGTATCCAACGGCTGTCTGATCGAAGGAACAGTAGAGAATTCCATCATCGGAAGAGGCTGTGTCATCAAACCGGGAGCAGTTGTAAAGAACTGTGTTATTTCCGCTGATGTTGTCATCGGAAAGGGCGTTCATGTAGAGAACCTTGTCGTTGATAAGCACGCAAGGCTGATCCGCGGCAAGAGAGTCATCGCGTCTCCGGACAAACCCGGATACATCAAACGCGGCGATACACTGTAAATCTGCATTTGGCTGTGCGGACTTCCGGTCGGATGAACGTAGAAAAC
>ERZ791922.505-NODE-505-length-23874-cov-3.503925_pt1 | contig 23874 bp, 14 predicted proteins | sample MGYA00510134_ERZ791922 | MGnify/ENA primary metagenome ERZ791922 (study PRJEB30046, sample SAMN00792101) | human gut metagenome | study: EMG produced TPA metagenomics assembly of the A metagenome-wide association study of gut microbiota in type 2...
AGTGGATTAGCTAAAAAATATGACGGAGCCTTCAATCTAAGATTTGATGATACGAATCCAACCAAGGAAAAAACAGAATTTGTTGAATCTATCATTGAGGATGTAAAGTGGATTGGTGGAGATTTTGAGGATCGCCTATTCTTCGCTTCCGATTATTTTGAGCAGATGTATGAAGGTGCAGTGAAACTTATCAAAAAAGGGAAAGCATTTGTCTGTGATTTATCAGCAGAAGAGATAAGAGAGTATCGTGGTACCTTAACAGAGCCAGGAAAGAATAGCCCTTACCGTGATCGTAGCGTGGAAGAGAACCTTGATTTATTTGAAAGAATGAAGAACGGCGAGTTCCCAGATGGTTCGAAAGTGCTTCGAGCGAAAATTGATATGTCATCTCCAAATATCAATATGCGTGATCCAGTTATTTACCGTGTAGCGAGAATGACACATCACAATACAGGTGATACCTGGTGTATTTATCCGATGTATGACTTTGCCCATCCAATTGAGGATGCAATCGAAGGAATCACACATTCCATTTGTACTCTTGAGTTCGAAGACCATAGACCACTTTATGATTGGGTAGTACGTGAACTTGAGTATGAGAATCCACCGAAACAGATTGAGTTTGCAAAGATGTATTTAACGAATGTAATTACCGGAAAGCGTTATATTAAGAAATTAGTAGAAGACGGTATTGTAGATGGATGGGATGATCCAAGATTAGTAAGTATCAGTGCCTTAAGAAGAAGAGGATTTACACCAGAATCGATTCGTATGTTTATGGAGCTTTGCGGTGTTTCAAAGAGTAATAGTTCTGTAGATTATGCAATGCTTGAGTATTGTATCCGTGAAGATTTAAAGTTAAAAGCAAATCGTGTTATGGCAGTTTTAGATCCAATCAAATTAATAATTACGAATTATGAAGAAGGACAAGTAGAGTATTTAGAGGCAGCAAATAATCAGGAAAATGAAGAGATGGGTACACGAGAAATACCATTTAGTAGAGAGCTTTATATTGAAAGAGATGATTTCATGATAGAGCCTCCTAAGAAATATTTTCGCCTCTTCCCTGGTAATGAAGTTCGACTAATGAATGCTTATTTTGTAACCTGTACCGATTATAAGACAGATGAGGCTGGTAATGTTACGGAAGTGTACTGCACTTATGATCCGGAAACAAAGAGTGGTTCTGGTTTTAATGCAAGAAAAGTGAAAGGTACGATTCATTGGGTATCTGCACCGCATGCAATCAAAGCAGAAGCCAGACTATATGAGAATCTAGTAGATGAGGAAAAGGGTGTATATGGCGAAGATGGTTCTGTTAATCTTAACCCGAATTCTATTATAGTCAGAGAGTGTTACGTTGAACCAAGCGTACAGGGTGTAAAAGCATTTGATAGATTCCAATTCTTAAGAAATGGATTCTTCTGTGTGGACTGTAAAGATTCCACAGAGGAAAAACTAGTATTTAACAGGATTGCGTCACTAAAGAGCAGTTATAAGCCTGCATAAGGAGGGAATGGCATGGCCAATTTATTTTCTGGGTTAGAAGCAATGGGGCTAGGAAAGCTTACCAACATGGAAGTGTATGAAGCGAATGAAGGGCAACAGGGGAAATCAGAGCAGGAAGAAAAGCCACAGATTACCGAGGCAGATTTCATCTTTGATAAGACCTATACTTGTCCTGTGTGTGATAATGAGTTTAAATCTAAGACTGTGAAAACGGGAAAGGTTAAGTTGGTATCTGCAGATACGGATTTACGCCCGAAATATCAGTTAGTCGATTCTTTAAAATACGACGTAGTGGATTGTCCGGTATGCGGTTATGCAGCGCTCAATCGTTTCTTTAATTTTATGACTTCGCCGCAAGCAAAATTAATTAAGGCTAACATTTCTACAGTTTATAAGGGTGCAAAATCTAGTGGTGATATGCTAACATACGATGAGGCTATTACAAAGCATAAGCTTGCTTTGGTTAACACCATCGTAAAAAGAGGAAAGTTAAGTGAAAGAGCATATACTTGTTTAAAAACAGGTTGGTTAGTACGTGGGAAGAGAGAAACTCTTCCTACTACGACACCAAACTATAACAAAGTAGTAGCACAGTTAGAGGCCGAAGAAGTTGAATTTTTAACAAAAGCTTATGAAGGATTTTCAGAAGCTTACTCAAAAGAAAATTTCCCAATGTGTGGTATGGATGAGGCTACCATTACATACCTTCTCGCTGATTTAGCAAGAAGAACGGGAAAAACAGAGGATTCACTTCGTTATATCTCTAAAGTAATTGTATCAAGAGATGCCAATGAACGTATCAAAGAAAAGGCAAGACAGCTAAAGGATTTGATGAGTAAGTAGAATTACTGAATGACAAACAAATTATTGTTAAAAAGGGACTAAAGCGCTGAATTTTGAATATGTTGAAAAAATTTTCAACATCTTATTTTATGACAAGGAAAAGTTCGTGAAGCGTGCTTTTTCTTGTTTGTATTCGTGCTAAAGCACTTAGTTGGGAGCTGTTATGAAAGAGCAATTATATACCATACCAGTAAATGATGCATTCGACAAAGATTGTGAATGCCCTGTTTGCGAGATGTATGAAACTTTACAAAAGAATGCGATTGATTTTACCATGGGGCCTAGCTACATGGAGGACGATGTTCGTATGGTAACGGATCAAACAGGTTTTTGCTCCAATCATATCAAGTTACTGTATGAAAATCAGAATCGTCTTGGATTAGCGTTGATGCTAAAGACACATATGGATCGGTCTATCAAAGAGACAGAAAAGCTGCTACAGCAAAAGCAAGCAACTGGTGGAGGATTCTTTAAGAAAAAAGAAGGACTTCATCCTGTTGTCGATTTTACTAGAAGTTTAGAACACTCCTGTTTTGTATGTAATAAAATACGAGGGATGTTTGAGCTTTACCTTGCTTCTTTTTTCTATCTATACCGTAAAGAAGATGAATTTAAAAAGAAGTTTCGCACATCAAAAGGTTTTTGCACTAAGCATTTTGGTATGCTTTATGATTTGGCAGAGAAACACTTAAATGGTGCAGTACTAGAAGAGTTTCGTTCAGAACTTGGCACTCTTTATGTAGACAACATGAAGAGAGTGAGAGATGACTTAGAATGGTTTACGGATAAATTTGACTACCGTTATGTCAATGAACCGTGGAAGAATTCAAAAGATGCTCTTCCAAGATCAATCAGAAAGACCAATAGTGTTCCTGTAGAAGATAAATAAGTAAGAAGATAAATAAGTATAATAAATGATAATTAATGATAATAAATTTATGATTCAGAGAAATAAATTTATGAATATAGATTTACTACAACCATAATAAAAGAGGACAAACAAAAAGTTTCAAGAGGAGAGGAATAAGATTCACTCAAGTGACTTTTGCTTGTCCTCATTTTATATTAGAAGGAACTTAATTAGGATATCCAATGAAGCTTTCGAAAGAACTTTTTGATAAATGGTAAACGAAATAGGAAAAAAGCAATCGTTGCTCCAAGAAGATTTATAATCAAATCATCGATATCTAAAATACCTAGGTTAGTAATAAATTGTGCTAACTCAATTACAATAATCATTGTAAACATAACACAAGCAAAGGGGAGATATTTTCTAAGTTTCTGAAATAACACAGGCAGAAAAAATCCCATTGGTGCAAATGCAAGTAAATTACCGTAAATATTGGTGCTTATAATCCTTGGATCGAGGGAATCAGAATTTTTAAAATAGCTTATCAATGTATGAAATGGTATAAAGTTTGTACCTGATGTAATACGTTCAGTGATATTACTAGTCAGGGCATAATCAAAAAATCTATGTCTACTTGTAAATAGTAGATTAAGAAGGATAAGGCAATAAAACACAAAGACTAGAAATAGTCCGGCTCTCATAGAATACTGTTTCCATTGAATCTCTTCAAAAGAACTGGAAAGAAGTGATGATGACAACAATGAGAGTAAGGTGATGCTAAATAAGCCTAAGAAGACGCCACCTGGATCATATGTAACGCGAAAGCTCAGTATTTCAACAGCGGTAACTAGGATAAGGCCAAGACAAAGTAATCCAAAAATAGCGGAAAAAGTGCGCTTAATTATTTTTATAACCATGTAGTTTCCTCTCAATCATATGTAGTTGTTATTTTACTTGAGTTAAGATTAAAAGTGTTTCGTATATTAATGGTATGTAAAGTATGTTCTATGTTAACAATTATATCATGGTAATCATTTAATGTAAATTCTTAGAAACTATATCGTAAAAAGAAAATATCAAGTAAATTTGCTACTTGCATAGGAATAATACTGGTATAATATATGAAAAAGTGTAAAAAAGTGAGAATATAAGAGAATATAAAAGTATATACTAGATAAGTAGGGTATTTGAAACGTTTTGATTAAAAAAAGAAGTTGCACATTGAAGTAAAATTTACTAATATATAGTCAACGATTAGCACTCAAACAGAGTGAGTGCTAATAACTGGTATCAACAGTATTAAAGGAGGAAATAAATATGAGATTAGTGCCATTAGGAGACAAGGTTGTATTAAAGCAACTCGTAGCAGAAGAAACTACAAAGTCAGGTATTGTATTACCTGGTCAGGCAAAAGAAAAACCACAACAGGCAGAGGTTGTTGCAGTTGGCCCTGGTGGAATGGTAGATGGAAAAGAAGTTACCATGCAAGTTAAAGTTGGCGACAAAGTTATTTATTCCAAATATGCTGGAACAGAAGTGAAATTAGAAGAAGAAGAATTTATCGTAGTAAAACAAAACGATATCGTAGCTATTGTAGCAGATTAGTACGGATAAGGTATGATCCATATTATATAATATGAATTATATGAAACGTGAAAGAATAATCAGATTATCATAAAATTAAAATTTTGGAGGATTACAAATATGGCTAAGGATATTAAATATAGTGCAGACGCCAGAGTAGCTATGGAAGCTGGAGTAAATAAGTTAGCAAATACAGTAAAAGTAACTCTAGGACCAAAGGGAAGAAACGTAGTTCTTGATAAGTCCTTTGGTGCACCTTTAATTACCAACGATGGTGTTACTATTGCGAAAGAAATTGAGTTAGAAGATGCATTCGAGAACATGGGTGCTCAGCTTGTAAAAGAAGTTGCTACAAAGACAAATGACGTAGCAGGTGATGGAACAACTACCGCTACTGTTCTTGCTCAGGCAATGATTAATGAAGGTATGAAGAATCTTGCAGCTGGTGCTAACCCAATCATCTTAAGAAAAGGTATGAAGAAAGCTACTGATTGTGCAGTTGAAGCAATTAGCAGTATGAGTGCAGGCATTAACGGTAAAGATCAGATTGCTAAGGTTGCTGCAATTTCTGCTGGTGATGATTCCGTAGGTGAGATGGTTGCAGATGCTATGGATAAGGTTAGCAAAGATGGCGTTATTACCATTGAAGAGTCTAAAACGATGCAGACTGAGCTTGACTTAGTTGAAGGTATGCAGTTTGATCGTGGATATGTATCTGCGTACATGGCAACTGATATGGATAAGATGGAAGCAAATCTTGATAATCCATATATATTAATCACAGATAAGAAGATTAGCAACATCCAGGAAATTCTTCCTGTGCTTGAGCAAATCGTTCAGAGCGGTTCTAGATTATTAATTATCGCTGAGGATATTGAAGGTGAAGCGTTAACAACATTAGTAATCAATAAGTTAAGAGGAACTTTCACTGTTGTTGGTGTTAAGGCTCCTGGCTATGGTGATAGAAGAAAAGCTATGTTACAGGATATCGCTATCTTAACTGGTGGTACTGTAATCTCTGACGAACTAGGTCTTGATTTAAAAGAAACTACATTAGATCAGCTTGGTCGTGCAAAATCAGTTAAGGTCCAGAAAGAAAACACAATCATCGTGGATGGTGAAGGAAATAAATCAGAAATCGAAGCAAGAATTGCTCAGATCAAGGCTCAGATTGCTGAAACAACTTCAGAATTTGATAAAGAGAAATTACAAGAGAGACTTGCTAAGCTTGCAGGTGGTGTAGCTGTAATTCGTGTTGGTGCTGCAACAGAGACTGAGATGAAAGAGAAGAAGCTTCGTATGGAAGATGCTCTTGCAGCAACAAGAGCAGCAGTAGAAGAAGGTATTATTGCAGGTGGTGGATCCGCTTATATCCACGCTTCAAAAGAAGTTGCTAAGCTTGCAGCTAAGCTAGAAGGCGATGAGAAAACTGGTGCTCAGATTATCTTAAAGGCATTAGAAGCTCCATTATCATGCATTGCTCAAAACGCTGGTTTAGAAGGTGCAGTTATTGTTAATAAGGTTAGAGAAAAGAAACCAGGTGTTGGTTTCAATGCTTTAACAGAGAAATATGTAGACATGGTAGAAGATGGAATTCTTGATCCTTCCAAGGTTACAAGAAGTGCTCTTCAGAATGCAACCAGCGTTGCTTCCACTTTCTTAACAACAGAAGCAGCAGTTGCTTCCATTAAAGAGCCAGCTCCAGCTATGCCAGCAGGTGGCCCTGGCGGAATGGGTATGATGTAATTTGATTAAGAACTAGAAAAATACGATATTTATCATTTTAGAATCCATGTGTGCATACAAACACACATGGATTCCTTTCTAAGTAAAAATAACTCTCACATGATAAGGACATCCAATCTATTCATAAAAAGCAGATACTTATAATGGTAGCTTTTTAATAATGATGTTCTTGTTTTTTACATAGGGGTTAAGGAAAGGTAACTTCGTCAGAATTTGTTACTTACACCTAATCTGTTACTTACACCTAATCTGTGAAGGATTAGTTAATTCCTTAAAAGATAATAAAGTTCTTTATCTTTTATAAAAAATTTAGTATAATAAAATGTAGCAAGAATCATGATTTCTCCTATCCGTAAGATACTTTAGGGGAACTCATACGGAAAAATTGACATAGGAGGATTAGGTAATATGAATGAATCTTACGCAGAAGCTGGCGTGAAAAGAAAAAAATCAGCAACGACGCTTATGATTCAAATTGCTGCGGTATTTGGGATTTTAGTAGTGTTCTTTGTGGGAGGAATGTTTTTAGGTAGTATTGCTACTTTTATAGCGTCAGTATTAGTGGTACTTTGTGTATTCTTTTTCCCTAGAATGAACTCTATAGAATATGAGTATGTATTTTGTGATGGACAATTAGATTTCGATAAGATTATGGGTAATGCAAAGAGAAAAACAGCTCTTCGTATTGATTTTGATAAGGTTGAGATAATGGCACCAGCAAAATCCCATTCTCTAGATAGTTATAACCATATACAGCAATTAAAGGTGAAAGACTTCTCTTCACAAAATCCAGAAGCTAAAGTTTATGCGATTATTGTTCGTAAGGATAATGAAGTGAACAAGGTATTATTTGAGCCAAATGAGAAGATGATTGCATGTATAAAGCAAAAAGCTCCTCGTAAAGTAGTTGAGGTTTAATTTTTCGAAAAAGGAATTGCAATTTTATATTGTGATTACGAATAGATATTGTGATTACTAAGAGATGGTAAAGATGATGTTACTTTACCATCTTTTTATTTATGACAAGGAAAAGTTCGCGAAGCGTGCTTTTTCTTGTTTGATTATTGGGACAACTGATTCTAAGAACATGAGTTATCCTTTTATGAAAGAGAAGAAATATATATTGCAGCACTTTTTCACTTTATAACAGTAATGTATTACTAAAAATATCAAGTTTTTGTAAAGGTCTTGACAAGATCTATAAAAATGAGTATACTTGTGAAAATTATTATTGTCCGCAGGCAAAAGATCCAAGGTAATTTCGAATCTTTTGGCTGATTTTTTATAACCTGCGGGATGGTTTATTCTACTGCAAACGGAGTAAGATGATTCGAAATGGATACAATACTTACGTACGTTTGATACCCTAATTATTAATTTACTATAAAGAAAGTGAGGATATTTGAAATGGGAGCAATTATCGGTGAAGGAATTACCTTTGATGATGTACTGCTTGTTCCAGCGTATTCGGAAGTGATACCTAATCAGGTTGATCTTTCCACACAATTAACTAAAAAGATCAAGTTAAATATTCCTATGATGAGTGCAGGAATGGATACGGTTACGGAACATCGCATGGCTATCGCTATGGCAAGACAAGGCGGAATAGGTGTTATTCATAAGAATATGTCAATCGAAAGTCAGGCAGAGGAAGTAGACAAGGTAAAGCGTTCAGAGAACGGAGTTATTACTGACCCATTTTCATTATCTCCTGAACATACGTTACATGATGCGGATGAATTGATGGGAAAATACCGCATTTCCGGTGTACCAATTACGGAAGGTAAGAAATTGGTTGGTATCATTACAAATCGTGATTTAAAATTTGAGACTGACTTTAGTAAAAAAATTAAGGAATCTATGACAAGTGAAGGCCTTGTTACAGCCAGAGAAGGTGTTACTTTAGAAGAAGCAAAGAAAATTCTTGGACAAGCAAGAAAAGAGAAGCTTCCTATAGTTGATAAAGACGGTAACTTAAAAGGACTTATTACAATTAAGGATATTGAGAAAACAATCAAATATCCTTTAGCAGCAAAAGACTCCATGGGAAGACTTCTTTGTGCAGCGGGTGTTGGTGTGACAGCAAACATTCTTGACCGCGTGGATGCATTAGTAAAAGCGAAAGTAGATGCAATTGTAATTGATACTGCTCATGGACACTCTGCTAACGTTATAAAGGTTGTTAAGATGGTACGCGAAGCTTATCCAGAGCTTCAGATTATTGCTGGTAATGTTGCAACTGGTGAAGCAACGAAGGCATTAATTGAAGCAGGAGTTGACTGCGTTAAGGTCGGTATCGGACCAGGATCTATTTGTACGACACGTGTTGTTGCAGGTATTGGTGTTCCACAGATTACAGCAATTATGAATGCTTATAGCGTTGCAAAGGAATATGGAGTTCCAATTATTGCAGATGGTGGTATTAAGTATTCTGGTGATATAACAAAAGCTATCGCAGCAGGTGCTAATCTTTGTATGATGGGAAGTATCTTTGCAGGTTGTGATGAAAGCCCAGGAACATTTGAATTATTCCAAGGTAGAAAATATAAAGTATACCGTGGTATGGGATCAATTGCAGCCATGGAAAATGGAAGTAAAGATCGTTATTTCCAAGCGGATGCTAAGAAATTAGTTCCAGAAGGCGTGGAAGGACGTGTTGCTTACAAAGGAACTGTAGAAGATACGGTATTCCAGTTAATGGGTGGTCTTCGTTCTGGTATGGGTTATTGTGGAGCGAAAGATATTGAAACTTTAAAGGAGACTGGACGTTTCGTAAAGATTTCCGCAGCTTCCTTAAAAGAAAGTCATCCACATGATATTCATATTACGAAAGAGGCTCCAAATTATAGTGTTGACGAATAATTAAGATTGCTAGAAATAGGGGCTATAATTTTAGCATAGAAATTTAGCATTGTTATTTAGCATAGAAACAATGGAATTCGAGTTTTATAAACGAGATATTTATTGTTATAAATAAGAAAAGCATGCAGAAAAATAGGATTGACAATAAGCTTTGTCAAAAATATTTATCCTGTATGCTTTTTTTATTCATGACAAGGAAAAGTACGTGAAGTGTGCTTTTTCTTGTTTCAAATAAATATTTGTATGAAACGAAACTCAATGCAGATTTATGGAGCAGATGGCATCACAAATGTTTTAATACAGTCTATTATTATTGCAATTGAAAGATTTATATGAAATAATAGAAGAAAATTGATGGTGCAAAACCCGCACCTTATATCAGAATCTGCTTTGCATCTTTTGATAAGTTTTATTATAATTCAGATTTAAGAAAGTAATAAATTCTTATTTTAATTAAGGAGGATATCGATGTGTTAACAGAAAGAGAATGGAAGCAAAGAAAAAGAAAAATACTAAGAATGAAACAATATACCGTTATAGGTCTCGCAGTCGCAATCCTTATCGTTTTATTATTAATTATTTTTACATAAAACATAATATAGAGGGTAAAAATAATTGTTATTTCATTAAGTTGAAATCAAATATAATGAAATAATTGTTAAGTGTAAATGGTTAACTTGGCATACAATACCTCGTAAGTTTAAGCCTAATTGGGAGATAATGAGTAATGAAGTAGATTGTTATCGAAATTAAGCTGAACAGGAGGCAATTTCTATGTTTCATTTTCGCGGTGTGAAAGGATTATTTTATTATAACCGTTGTATGATAGTTTTACTCGTTGGTTCATTTGCATTGCTCTCCTATGGCTGTAATAAACGTTATGTAGAAGGTCCTGAGCAAGGAAATAATATATGGGGATTTGGTAATAAGGTGGAATTGCCTTATGAAAATACGTATAAGGAAGAAAATGCAACAAATGCGGTAGAGAATTCTTATACATTTTATTCTGCCAAAGAGTTTGAAGCAATGATTTTGGAATCATCAACAGTAAGAGGTGATGATGTTTATTCTTCTGCATACCAAGAAGGAGCTTTAAAACAACTAAAGACAGTAAAAGAAAGTAAAGTTTATACCATAGAAAATCCTTTATTTATACAAAATCCATTTGGAACCAATTCAGATGGATTGTATGTTTATGTAGGTTCACCGTCGCAAAAGGTTAGAATAAGCTATATCATATCAGTTCCTACGGAATCGATACCAGACTTTGGAGAGAACCTTTATATTAATCGTACCATTGGAACAGAAGTAGAAGGTCAAATCATAGGCCTTATGGATGGTCAAAGAAATAAAATAGTGTTAAAAATTACCGACTTAAATGGAACAGTGATAAGCCAAAAGGCATACTATTTTGATATCACATCCACTCATGCAATAGAAACAAAACTAAATACGCAATATGGAGAAAAACTAACCTTTACAAGAGGTTTATTTTCCTTTTTTCATAAAGATGGAGTAAATTCTAGTTTTTTATTTTACGATAATCACGGTGTGTTAAGAGCAAATATCCCAACAAAGTATCAAAGTGAGAATCCTAAAGTTCTTCAGGTTAAAAATGAGATTTTTTATGCAATCAAAGAAAATGAATATGTTTTAGTGAATAACCTTGGAAATGTAACCAATCGATATACTTGGAATGGCGATGGAAAACTTTATGATTGTGAATACGATGAAGTAAATAATAAAGTAATATTTTTAGCTAATACCGATGAAAGTTCGATGATAAGCAGAGGTGTAGGGCTTGATATAGCAAAAGGTGAATGGAAAGATATTATTAATTTTGAAACTTTGCTATCGAAAGGAAAAGCGAACGTTAAAACAGAAGAAGGAGATAGAAAGGATTGGCTTGATCTAACTAGTATTCAAATATTAGACGGAAAAGATATTTTAGTTTGCTCGAGAGAGTTATCTATGATAATACGTATTAATAACTTATATACGGGGCCTGTTGTTCGTTGGATTATCAGTGAAGATAAAAAATGGAATAGTAGTGAATATGAATCCTTTCTTTTGTCAGAATCGGGAGAGAAGACTTCAAAGAATTCTATTGACAGCATGTATGCTGGAACCAATCGAAAGTTAGGTGCAGGTCAGATTTATTTATCCTTTATTAATTACGAAAACATGGATGTTACGAATAATACGAAGTATTCTGTTTTTTATAAATATCTTGTGGAGGAAAGCCAGAACCGATATCGCTTAATGCAAAAGGTCATTTTTCCATATCATAAGGGTCAATGTAGTTCCATGCTTTATGGAAATCATATTATCTTATCTTTTGATGCAGAAAAACAATTTTTTGAATATGATGATAAAGGAAATATCGTAGCGACTTATCAGATAGGAAATGAAAAATCTTTTTATAAAGTTTATAAATACACTATGGATCGATATTGGTTTTAAAACAAATTTAAAGATATAAAAATGGCACCTACTTAATAATTATCTTTATTAAATAATAATAAGATAGTTATTAAGTAGGTGCCTTGTGTTTTATATGTAAATTAATTACTTTATTGAAAGATATTCTACAATCTAGGAGATAAAAAAACTAATAATAGTAGTTCATTTTTGGTTTTAAAAGCGGTGTAATATAGTTTTTCTTTTTTTGATGGCGGTAGCAAAGAAACAGAATAAGGCTACCAACTAATACAACGAATATGATAATCAATGCACATTGTAAGAAAAACATTTCTGGCAACAGGGTGATGATTGGGTCAGTATAAGGATCAAAAAGCCAGTCATCATTTCGAAAAAATATTTTATGGAAGATAACAAAAGCAGTCTCAAAGTCAATCGAACAGCCTATTAACGTAATAATCGGTAGTACTATGGCTGTGATAGAAGATACCTTTAAATAACGGTATTTATTTTGCTTTTTCTTCCATACAATAACACCAATTAGGAAAAGAGTACTAATAAGAAAAGTAATATAAAATAAATTAAATATTACTTTGACTTCTTCAAAATGAGATAAGCCGGAAACAGAGGACCTTAAGGATGGAAACTTTAACACCCCATGATAAAGAGGTGAACAATAATCTATCAGTGCATTATAATTTGCTTTTATCTCATTGATAGAAAGTCCCGAGGTTTTATCTAAATCAAACCAGTGAATGTTTGCATAATATAGCGGTCTTAAATTGATTGCGAGGATAAGACCCAAGGAAATAAAAAATAAGGTCCATACTACACCGATACCGATATCTAAAATTAAATTCTCATTCTCTTTTTGGCTTCGTCTCGTATACTTATTCATACTAACCTCAATTCCGGCGCTTTCGATTTTTTCTATAACCGTAAGTTGAACAAATTTGTTATTTCAACCAAGCTTCCTGTGTATATTATTTATACTAGCACCAATATAATATGTTACTCTTTTTAGTAGAAAGATAAGTTAGCTGCGTACTATGCTTACTAAGGTATGTTCCTTCTCTTATTTTACCTACATAGATAAACACATTATATTATAAAAATTTAATAAATTCAACCTAAGGAAATTATGCTTTCGTATCAAAAGTATAGCAGCGGTATAGGATATCTTCCTCTTCTTTTAATAACAGGCGATCCATAGGGGTTTGTTTCTTCTTCATTTCTTCAAATTCATAGGTAAGACCGTAACCCATTTCTATTAAGGCATCTGATAGTTGATTGATATGAGTACTGACTAAATAAAGGGACTCTTCTCGTTCCATACTTAGGGTAGCATGAACGGTTTTGTTTCGCAATCTAAGATGGATGTCCATTTCTCCTAAATGAGTCATAGATAAATGTAATAAAACATGAAGGTTTTCTTCTCCTTCCTTTTTTTGTCGTCTCTTTGTATAAAAGAAAAGTTCACTATTCGTTAAGTCTTTTGTAAGTTTAACAGGCAATTGTACGTAACCGAGAAATTGATTGACCGATTTCATAAAATCAATCTGATCCCTTAGATACTGAGTCTGTTCTTTGGCTTGATGAAAAGCTTCAGAGTTTGTATTTGCTTCATTTCTCTCAAAAAATGTCAATAGGCTTTCTAGGTCATGAGTTAACTTACGATAAAACTCTGTAGGCCCTTCTTTTTTTGTAAAGTCTTTTAGCTCAAGAGTAAGTTTTGAGAGCAACTCAGATTTTATCAACTTCTGATATTCTGGTGACTTTAAAAGCGCATTGAAGGAAGGTGGTATATTATTTCCCTGCGACAATGTAATTGACAAAGAATCTTCATTTTGTAGGGAGGTCATATTACCAGAATCCAGAAGCTGTTTCATTAAGTTGGTGATAGAATCATTAAAGTTATAAATGGAATCATTGCTATCTTTAAGAGAAGCTAATGCCTCTTTTGGTAAGACATTAGATAACAACAAAAAGAGATTCTCCTGCTCATTTTTTGATAATACATCACTTAGTAAGGTTACATTGGTATTTATTTCTGGTGTATTCGATAACAACTGCTTTAATTCCGGGTGATCAATAAGGTTTAAATTGTTATCATTAGCGGCTTTAACTATTAATTCACGAAATTCAGAAACTGTAATAGAAGGATCAGTTAAGTGCTTTACTACCTGTTCTGGTATATCCATGGATGTTAACGAGTGAGTTAGCTGCTGCATCTCTTCATTTGAAAAATGAGTGGATAAAAGAGATTGATATGGAATAGAATGTTCTACCTTATCATTTAGGAAAAGAGATAATAACTCATGGTGAAATCCTTCTGATAGAGCAGATTCTTCTGATATAAAACCAAGGAAGGAATCAATCAAATGCTGTGACTGAGAAAGAATCGAATGATTGTTATTTTGGAAGGATTCCATCTGGTTGATTGTCTGCTGTGTGATTGGTAGTTCTAGCTTTTTCATAAGAATTAAGGTTTCAATCGAGGTTTCTCGAAAAGTTGCAGATAATTTCAAGATGTCCAGAATACTATATTTATTAATAGATAGTTCTTGTCGTAGTAATTCCTGTACAATATGAATGTTACGTTCTGTTTTAGGAAGTGAAGCCTCCATAAGGGCTTTCTCTATTGTATAATTCGAGTCATAGGTCTTTTGGGAAGAAGTTGCTTGGGATAAACTATCCGAGGCAGTGGGTACCGTGACTTTACCCTCTGTTTCTTCACTTGGCGTTTTGGAAGCAGTCAGAGTAGTAGATTGGCTTACTCCGATGAAATTAGATGATGTGATTGATTGATAGTCCATAAGGCTACTCCTTTGCAGTATTTTTATATAAGAAACGATATGAGTTATGCTTTCTTTTATAACAAGTAAGATACATAAAATCCTACCTATTGGTAATTGTTATATCGGATAAAAGCTGAGATTATATAAGACCAGTAAGAAGACGTTAAGAGAGTTAAAACATTATAAAAAACTGGAAATGAATAAAAAAAGTATTGCGTAATGAGAAAACCTGTGATATTATCCTTTTACGAACAAAGGCGTTCTTATTGCAATTAAGCAGTGAGAGCGCCTTCTTTTTTTATCGGGATGTAAGTGCGAAAGAAATATTTGTGTTATTTTTTTTCTCTAGCATAGATATGGATATTCAAAATATCGACACAAAAGCTATAAAGAAAAGAGGTAGGATTCGGATGGATAGGAAGGAAGAGGTAAAGCGTCATAGGCAAGGACTTTATGATCCTAGATTTGAACACGATAACTGTGGTATCGGTGCTATTGTGGATATCAAAGGTAGAAAAACACATAGTACAGTTGCCGGAGCGTTAAAAATTGTAGAGAATCTAGAACATAGGGCAGGAAAAGATGCAGAAGGTAAGACCGGGGATGGAGTTGGAATCTTACTGCAAATTTCACATAACTTTTTTAAAAAAGAAGGCAAGCAATTAGGAATTGAACTAGGTGAGGAAAGAGACTATGGAATCGGAATGTTCTTTTTCCCACAAGATGAACTAAAGAGAAACCAAGCAAAAAAGATGTTTGAAATCATTGTAGAAAAGGAAGGTCTTAAATTCTTAGGTTGGAGAGTGGTACCTATCCATCCAGAAACTTTAGGCCATCAAGCGCTTTCTTGTATGCCTTGTATCATGCAAGGTTTTATAGAACGTCCAAAGAATGTAAAACAAGGCTTAGATTTTGACCGAAAACTCTATATTGCAAGACGTATCTTTGAACAGAGTAATGATAATACCTATGTTGTGTCATTATCCAGTCGGACCATTGTGTATAAGGGAATGTTTTTAGTGAAGCAGCTAAGGTCTTTCTTTGCGGATTTACAGTCTAGGGATTATGAATCCGCCATTGCTGTGGTACACTCTAGATTTAGTACAAATACAAATCCAAGCTGGCAAAGAGCTCATCCAAACCGCTTTATCGTGCACAATGGTGAAATTAATACGATCCGTGGAAATGCTGATAAGATGTTAGCCAGAGAAGAAACCATGGAATCTAAATATCTTCATGGTGAATTTCATAAAGTGCTTCCTGTAGTAAGTACCGAAGGTTCTGACTCTGCCATGCTTGATAATACGTTAGAATTCCTTGTAATGAGTGGTATGGAGCTGCCTCTTGCTGTTATGATAACGATCCCAGAGCCATGGGCGAATGATGTAAGTATTAGTCAAGAAAAACGTGATTTCTATCAATATTATGCCACAATGATGGAACCTTGGGATGGTCCTGCTTCCATTCTATTTAGTGATGGAGATATCATGGGGGCAGTACTTGACAGAAATGGATTACGTCCGTCACGTTACTATATTACAGACGACGACCAATTAATCTTATCTTCTGAGGTAGGTGTCCTTGATTTCCCACCAGAGAAAATTAAGAAAAAAGAGCGCCTTCGTCCGGGAAAAATGTTATTAGTAGATACCGTAAAAGGCAGTCTTATTGATGATGAGGATCTAAAGAATCTTTATGCAACTCGCCAACCATACGGAGAATGGTTAGATAATAATTTAGTGAGCTTAAAAGAACTACATATACCAAATCAAAGAATTGAAGAATATTCAAACGAAGAAAGATCAAGACTTCAAAAAGCGTTTGGATATACCTATGAGGATTTTAAGACTTCCATCTTACCAATGGCTGCAATCGGTTCGGAGCCAGTATCTGCTATGGGAGCGGACAGTGCTCTTCCTGTATTAAGTAAACAAAATCCACCACTGTTTCATTATTTTAGACAGCTTTTTGCGCAGGTAACCAATCCACCAATTGATGCGATTAGAGAAGAAATCGTTACCTGCACCAGCGTTTATATCGGCGAGGATGGTAATCTTTTGGAGGAGAAGCCTGAAAACTGCAAGGTATTAAAGATTAACAATCCAATCCTAACAAACACTGATCTTCTAAAAATAAAGAATATGAAAGTGGATGGATTTAAGGTAACGGTATTACCTATTACCTATTATAAAAATACTTCCTTGGAAAAAGCGATTGACCATTTATTTTTAGATGCAGATCGTGCGTATAAGGATGGAGCTAATGTATTAATCTTATCAGACCGAGGAGTAGACGAAAATCACGTAGCAATTCCATCACTTTTAGCAGTAGCTGCGATGCAACAGCATTTGGTTAAGACGAAAAAAAGAACTTCTGTTGCTATGATATTAGAGAGTGCAGAGCCTAGAGAAGTACATCATTTTGCTACCTTACTTGGATATGGAGCTTGTGCAGTCAATCCTTATCTTGCCCAATTAAGTATTCGTCAGATGATCGATGAACATCTGCTAGACAAAGATTATTATGCAGCAGTGGATGATTATAACAGTGCAATCTTACACGGTATTGTAAAGATTGCCTCTAAGATGGGAATTTCAACGATTCAGTCTTATCAAGGTTCTAAGATATTTGAAGCAATCGGTGTAGGAGAAGATATTATGGAAAAATATTTCCCTGATACCATAAGTCGAATTGGTGGAATAACCCTTAAGGATATTGAACATCAGGTAGATGAACTTCATACAAAGGCATTTGATCCACTTGGACTTTCTGTAGAGTTATCTTTAGAAAGCTCCGGTAGTCATAAATACCGTAGTAACAAAGAGGAGCACTTATATAATCCACAGACCATACATTTATTACAACACTCCACAAGAACTGGAGATTACAAAGTATTCAAGCAGTATACCAAGGCAATCACAGAGGAGGAGATGGGGATCAATCTTCGTGGTTTGCTAGACTTTAACTATCCGGAATCTGGATTAAAAATAGAAGAAGTGGAGAGTGTAGAAGAAATAGTGAAACGTTTTAAGACAGGTGCGATGTCCTATGGTTCGATTTCACAAGAAGCTCATGAGACACTTGCGATTGCAATGAACCGACTGGGTGGAAAATCAAACAGCGGGGAGGGTGGAGAAAGCTTAGAGAGATTAACTCTTGGGAAGGATGGTATCAATCGCTGTTCTTCAATTAAGCAGGTAGCATCTGGAAGGTTTGGTGTTACCTCACGTTACTTAGTCAGTGCGAAGGAAATACAGATTAAGATGGCGCAAGGGGCGAAACCAGGGGAAGGTGGTCAGCTTCCAGCAGAGAAAGTTTATCCTTGGGTAGCAAAAACCAGACATTCAACCCCAGGAGTTGGGTTAATTTCACCACCCCCACATCATGATATCTACTCGATTGAAGATTTGGCTCAGTTAATTTATGACCTTAAGAATGCGAATAAAGAGGCTAGAATTTCTGTAAAATTAGTATCAGAAGCTGGTGTTGGTACGGTAGCAGCAGGTGTTGCAAAAGCTGGTGCAGGTGTAATCTTAATTTCAGGTTTTGATGGAGGAACTGGTGCAGCGCCAAGAAACTCTATTTACAACGCTGGATTGCCATGGGAGCTTGGGCTTGCAGAAACACACCAGAACCTAATTGCGAATGGACTTCGTACTCGTGTTGTAATTGAAACGGATGGTAAGTTAATGACTGGGCGTGATGTATTAGTAGCGGCATTGTTAGGAGCAGAAGAATTTGGGTTTGCTACAGCACCGTTAGTGACACTTGGCTGTGTCATGATGCGAGTTTGTAATCTCGATACTTGTCCAGTAGGTGTAGCAACTCAGAATCCAGAACTTAGAAAAAATTTTAAAGGAAAGCCAGATTACGTTGAGAACTTTATGCGCTTTATTGCACAAGAATTAAGAGAATATATGGCGAAGCTTGGAATTCGTAGTGTTAATGAGTTAGTTGGGCGCACAGATTTATTAAAACCTAGACAGTTAAAGGATAATTCTCATGCACTTAAGATTGATTTATCGAATATTCTTAATTCTAAATATTCTGATAAAACAAAGAGTTATGCGTTTGATCCTAAGAAAGTCTATAATTTTGAACTGGAAAAGACCATGGATGAACGGGTATTACTTAAGAGATTAAAACCATTCATGGAGAAGAAAGAACCAAAAACACTAGAAGTAACGATTACAAATATTGATCGTACCTTTGGAACTATCTTAGGATCTGAGATAACGAGAACCTGTGGTGACTCCTTGGAAGAGGATACGTATGTAATCCGTTGCAACGGTAGCGGTGGGCAAAGCTTTGGAGCATTTATTCCAAGTGGTTTAACCTTAGAATTATCTGGTGATAGCAACGATTATTTTGGAAAGGGCTTATCTGGAGGTAAATTAATTGTTTATCCACCAAAGGGCAGCATATTTAGAGCAGAAGACAATATTATTATTGGAAATGTAGCACTCTATGGAGCAACCAGTGGGAAGGTCTATATTAACGGTGTTGCGGGAGAACGCTTTTGTGTTAGAAACTCTGGAGCTATTGCAGTAGTAGAAGGTGTCGGTGACCATGGTTGTGAATACATGACTGGTGGAAGAGTTGTTGTCCTTGGATGTACTGGGAAAAACTTTGCAGCTGGTATGAGTGGGGGGATTGCTTATGTTCTTGATGAAGACAGCAACCTTTATAAAAAGTTAAATAAACAGATGGTTGCCTCTGAATCAGTAAACGATAAATACGATGTACTCGAATTAAAGCAGATGATAGCAGACCATGTGATGTATACAAATTCTCAAAAGGGTAAGATGATTTTAGATAACTTTAAAGAATACTTACCAAAGTTTAAGAAAATTATTCCTCATGATTATCGCAGAATGCTCCAAATGATTGTCCAGATGGAAGAAAAAGGACTTAGCAGTGAGCAAGCGCAAATTGAAGCCTTCTTTGCCAATGCAAAGAAAGTGTGATATCAGTGCTTACATCAGTAATGTTTTTAAGGAGGATAATACGATGGGGAAACCAACAGGATTTATAGATTATGAAAGACAGGATAGTATTGCTGTGAAACCAAAAGATAGAATAAAAAACTTTGGTGAGTTTCATATCCAGCTATCCATGGAAGAAAGAAAAAAGCAGGGTGCTAGATGTATGGAATGTGGTGTACCATTTTGTCAATCTGGAATGATGATTGGCGGTATGACTTCCGGCTGTCCATTACGTAATTTAATACCGGAATGGAACGATGCGTTGTATCATGGAAATATGGAGCTGGCATTAGGTCGATTATTAAAAACAAATAATTTTCCGGAATTTACTTCTAGGGTATGTCCAGCACCATGTGAATCGGCATGTACTTGTAACATTAACACGAAACCAGTCGCAATTAAAGAGAATGAATATGGAATCATAGAATATGGATATGAGCATGGACTTATGAAAGCAAAACCACCGAAAGTTCGAACCGGAAAAAAGATAGCGGTGATTGGATCTGGTCCATCTGGTCTAGCAGCAGCGGATCAGTTAAATCACAGAGGTCATCAAGTGACTGTGTTTGAACGAAATGACAGAGTTGGCGGTTTGTTAATGTATGGTATTCCGAATATGAAGCTTGAGAAGGAGATTATTCTTCGTAGAATCAATAGGATGGAAGAAGAAGGGGTATCCTTTGTTACTGGAACAGATATCGGAAAAGGGGAAAAAGCTCAGACTTTATATAAAGATTTTGATGCTATTGTTTTGGTATGCGGAGCTTCTAATCCAAGAGATATCAAAGTACCGGGCCGTGATGCAGAAGGAATTTATTTCGCTGTTGATTATCTTCGTACTGTAACGAAAGCATTATTAGATGGTACTTTAACAGACGAGAAAGTGATGATGGCAAAAGGGAAAAAGGTAGTTGTCATTGGTGGCGGTGATACTGGAAATGACTGTGTCGGTACAGCAATAAGGCAAGGAGCAAAATCCGTCTTACAACTAGAGATGATGCCAAAACCACCCGTTACCCGTAGTGAAAACAATCCATGGCCAGAGTGGCCTAAGGTCTTAAAGACAGATTACGGTCAGGAGGAAGCCATAGAAGTATTTGGGAATGATCCACGTGTATATCAAACAACAGTGAAGGAATTCCTCAAAAATAAAGAAGGAAAACTAAGTAAGCTAAAGCTAGTAAAACTTGAAAGCAAAAAAGAAGAGAAAACGGGACGCTTCCTTATGGAGGAAGTGGATGGAAGTGAATATGAAGTAGAAGCTGACCTTGTATTTATTGCGGCAGGATTCCTTGGTACTGAAAAATACGTTACAGATGCCTTTGGTGTAGAACAAAATGAGAGAATGAATGTAAAAACAGAGATGGATAGTTATGCAACAAATGTAAAAAATATATTTGTTGCAGGGGATATGCATCGTGGACAGTCACTGGTAGTCTGGGCTATCTGGGAAGGCAGAGAGGCAGCTCGTGCAGTAGATTCTTACCTTATGGGTTATACCAATCTATAATTAATCATTAAGTCATTACCAATACTCAAAGATATGGGTAAGATAGCATTAAAATATTCAATCAAAATTAGTTTTTATTTTCTTGAGAAGCGGAGGATAGTATTAAAAATGTTTTGTTAAAGAACAATAAAAGAGATAAGTAGGAGTTATAAAAGTTCTCTACTTATCTCTTTTTAATTTATTATATAAAATGCTTATTCTTAGTGGATAAACTAATTAATCAAACATCACTCTCTTACGAAATCCAAGATGGCTAAAAAAGCAATAATAAATGATAAATAATAAAGAGGTAATCACCCAAGTAAGAGGATAACTAAAGATAACGGTAATGATACTTGGGGATGAAGGTACTGCAGTATATAGCCATACAATTCGTAAAGCACAGACTCCTAGACAAGTAATAATCATTGGAACGAAAGCATCGCCAATTCCACGCAGTGCAGCTGCTAAAACCTCAATACAAACATAGGTGAAGAAGGTTGGCGCAAGAAAATGTAGTATTTTCATACCTATCATTAATACGGTTTGATCGTCTGTAAATAGTCGGTAAACATAATGGCCAAAGAAGTATAAAACAATACTAAATAAGATAGAAATCCCAAAAGCTAAAACAAGTCCAACTTTAACACATTTATGAACGCGTGAGATTTTTTGTGCCCCGTAGTTTTGACCGATAAATGTAGTTACAGAGATTCCAAGAGCTCCAATTATCATCCAAAATAATCCATCAATTTTGCCATAAGCTGTCCAAGCAGCAACGGTATCAGTACCAAAAGAATTGATAAAACTTTGAATAATCACATTGGATATCGAGTACATCACGGACTGTAACCCAGCGGGAAGACCTATCTTTGTAATTCGTTTTAAAATTGGCATCTCAAAGTGAATGCATCTTGGTATTAAATGATAGGAAGCTTTCGTCCGTAATAAAGTCATAACTACTAAAGTAGCACTTACGAATTGAGAGATTATCGTGGCGATTGCAGCACCAGCGACTCCCATATGGAAAACCCCAACAAAAAGTAAATCCAATACAATATTTACAAAACAACTGATGATTAGAAAGTACAAAGGCCGTTTCGTATCGCCAATTGCTCTTAAAATACCGGAGGCTATATTGTACACTAAATTTGGAATAATACCAAGAAAGTAAATTCTTATGTATTGTAGAGATAGTGGGTAAATATCATCCGGGGTATTCATTGCAGTTAACATCATGGGAGACAAGCATAATCCAAGAATCATTAATACAATTCCACCACTAATTGCAAGGGCAAATGAAGTATGGACTGAATTTTTAACTTTCTCTTCTTCCTTGGCACCGAAGTATTGCGAGATAATTACAGTAGCACCAGAAGAGAGGCCAACGAAAAAGCCTACTAAAAGGTTTATTATGGTTCCAGTAGTACCACCTACTGCTCCGAGTGCTCGCTTCCCAACAAAGTTCCCAACGATAATTGCATCTGAGGTGTTATACAGTTGCTGAAAGAAGGTGCCTAAGACAATTGGAAAGAAAAATAATAATAGTCGGGTAAGGATTGGACCTTCCGTAATAGCATTTTGGTAACTTTTCGATTTTAACTTTTGCATAGGAATACTCCGTAAGTAATATTATAAGAAACAGAGGTATTATAGCACCACAAATAATAGAATACAATGAGTAATTTATGAATGGAATTTTATTTATCTTAAGGAAGTTTATACATCTTTCAGTTTATTTCTCTTTTGGAATATGATATACTTTCAGTTAGAGCTAATGGACAAGAATTAAGGAGAAAGTTATGGCAGATTATTGTATAGTAAGTGATGTGACGTTGGATTTAGTTCAGGACATCGTAGATGAGTTGGATGTAAACATTATCCCTATGGATTTCCACCTAGGTGATACGCCGTATACACACTATCCAGATGAAAGAGAATTAAGTTGTGAGGAGTTTTACAAACGATTAAAAGCAGGAGAAAATTCTGTGACTAGTCAGATTAATCCTGTGGTCTTCGAAAATTTTTTAACTCCAATCTTAGAAAGTGGAAAAGACGTATTATATATTGCATTTTCTTCGGGATTAAGTGGTACTTATAACACAGGTAGGTTGATGTCAGAAGGATTAAAAGAGAAATATCCTGATAGAAAAATAATCTGTATTGATTCCTTATGTGCCTCCATTGGTGAGGGGTTGCTTGTTTACCTTGCGGCAAAAGAAAGACAAAAAGGTAAGTCGATAGAAGAAGTAGTAAACTTTGTGGAAGATACAAAAAGAAAGTGTTGCCATTGGTTTATGGTAGAAGATTTACACCATTTAAAAAGAGGTGGCAGATTAAATTCCTTAGAGGCTATGGTAGGAACAGCGCTTCGTATTTGTCCAGTATTAAGTGTGGATAAAGAAGGAAAATTACTGGTGGTATCAAAGGTAAGAGGTAACAAAAAAGCAATAGAATACCTTGTAAATCGCTTAGAAGAAGATGGAATTGATACAAATAATCAAACAGTGATTATTGGTCATGCAGCTTGCCCTGATTATGCTAAGGCATTAGCAGATATTCTAACTGAGCGAGGATTAGTAAAGGATTACTTGTTTTCGAATATCGGTCCAGTCATCGGATCTCACACAGGTGCGGGTATGTGTGCGCTAACATTTGTTGGAGAAAATTATAAATTTTAATAAATATAGGTTTTAAAAAGAAATAGTTATTTTAATAATAAAAGAAATAGTATTTTTAATAATAAAAGAAATAGTAAGCTTAAATAATAAAAGAAATTGTAAAATT
>ERZ791922.517-NODE-517-length-23325-cov-3.148131_pt1 | contig 23325 bp, 17 predicted proteins | sample MGYA00510134_ERZ791922 | MGnify/ENA primary metagenome ERZ791922 (study PRJEB30046, sample SAMN00792101) | human gut metagenome | study: EMG produced TPA metagenomics assembly of the A metagenome-wide association study of gut microbiota in type 2...
TTATCCTTTAACTGTGCCATCAGCTGCGCATCCTTCTCTGCATCCTTTCCTGCGGCCGCATAGATCAGCCTCTCCAGGTTGCTTGAAATCAGGATATCCATAGACGGAGACGACGTCAGGATAAACTCGCGGTTTCTGTCGTATACGCCTGTCTCAAAGAAATCAAAGAGCACCTTGTTTTCATTAGAAGCACAGATCAGCTTTCCGATCGGCACTCCCATCTGTTTTGCATAGTATGCAGCGAGAATATTACCGAAATTTCCTGTAGGAACCGTCACATTGAGTTCCTCTCCCTCTGTGATTTCCTCATTTTCAAGCAGCTTTGCATAAGCATACACATAATATACGACCTGAGGCACAAGGCGGCCAATGTTAATCGAATTTGCCGATGAGAACTGATATCCCGCTTCCGCAAGTTCTTTTTCCAGCTCCTTGTCCTCGAAAATCTCTTTGACTCCGCTCTGGGCGTTGTCGAAATTACCGTGGATCGCCACCACAGAGGTATTATTCCCCTTCTGGGTCACCATCTGCAGCTCCTGGATCCTGCTCACTCCGCCTTTGGGATAAAACACGATGATCTTTGTCCCCGGGACATCCGCGAACCCTGCCAGCGCAGCTTTGCCCGTATCTCCCGAGGTCGCTGTCAGGATGACAATTTCCTTTGTGACATCATTTTTCTTTGCCGCTGTTGTAAGGAGATGCGGCAGAATAGAGAGCGCCATATCCTTAAAAGCGATCGTCGCGCCATGAAACAGTTCCAGATGATACGTATCTTCCACCTTCACAAGGGGGGCGATCACCTCCGTATCAAACTTGGAATCATAAGCGCTGTTGATACAGTGCTTCAGCTCTTCCTCTGTAAAATCTGTGAGGAACTGCTTCATCACCTCATATGCAGTTTCCTGATAAGACATTCCTTTAAGCTCTTCCATCGTCACATCCAGCTTAGGGACATACTCCGGCACGAAAAGCCCTCCGTCATCGGCAAGCCCTTTCAGGATTGCCTCGGATGCCGTGACTTTTTTCTCTCCATTTCTTGTACTGTTGTATAATAGATTCATCATTCTACCTCTTTTTCTTTCTCCTTACCCGTCTGAAACTTGACAAAAGCACAGACTGCACGGACTTTCTGCTGCATGGTATTATATCACAGGTCGCATTGGTTAGCAATTTAAGAATTCTTCCGCCTTCCGTTCAAAATGATGGCCGCGATCCCGCACACTGCCATCAGCATAGGATAGACCAGATACGGAAGCATATCAAAGGGAGTCAGCCCTGTCAGCGTAGCCGCGGACAAAAGCTGCGCCCCATAGGGGATCAGCCCCTGCCCCACAGAAGTAAACATATCGAGCAGCGATGCGGAACGCTTCGGATCCACGCCGTATTCATCGCTGATCTCTTTTGCAATGGGGCCAGACATCACGATGGCGACTGTATTGTTCGCCGTACACAGATCCACCAGGAAGGCCAGCAGAGCGATTCCAGCCTGAGCGCCTCTCTTTCCCCGTATCCTGCTCCGGATCAGTTCCAGGATAAACTGGATTCCTCCGTTTGCCCGCACAAGAGACACAATGCATGCCACGATGATCGAAATCACTGTGATATCATACATGGAAGTCACGCCGTCCCCCACTACGGTAAACATTTCCGAAAGGACAATATTTCCAGCCCCCACCCCAACAATGAGAGAAATAACGATGCCGCCGATAAGCACCACAAATACATTGATCCCGATAAGGGCTCCCACAAGGACTACGAGATATGGCACTACCTCAAGGAGATTATAATCGCCGATTTCTTTGATCTCATAGCTCATTCCTCCGGTGACGAACCAGAAAAATACTACGGTTATCACTGCCGCAGGGAGGACAATGAGGAAATTTGCCTTGAATTTATCCTTCATCTCGCAGCCCTGTGTCTTGACAGCCGCGATCGTGGTATCCGAAATCATGGACAGGTTATCTCCGAACATAGCGCCGCAGACCACTGCCGCTGTGCAGACTGCCATTGAAAATCCGGTCTGTTCGCTGATTCCTGCCGCAATCGGGGCAAGGGCCGCGATGGTCCCCATGGATGTACCCATGGACACAGAAATAAAGCATCCGATCACAAAAAGCCCTGCCACCACAAAATGCGCCGGAATCAGAGACAGCCCCAGATTCACAGTGCTGTCCACTCCGCCGGCTGCTGTCACTGCCCCGGAAAATCCCCCGGCGCAGAGAAATATCAGGCTCATTGTAATAATATTTTCCTCGCCAACCCCTTGGGCGATCAGCCGGATCTTATCCTGGAATCCCACTTTCCGATTCTGTAAGAACGCCACAAAAAGAGCGATCAGAAACGCTACGATGGCAGGCATGGCGTAAAAATCGTTAAATACAATGCCCGCGCCAAGAAAGATCACGAGAAAAACACCGATCGGCAGAAGCGCTGACGCTTTTCCTTTTATCTGCTTTTCACTGGTCATAAACTTTTCCTTTCCATAGCCGAAAAGGGGTGCCGCACGCCTGCACAGCATCCCTTCCGCTCTATTTCCTGTTACTTTTTCTTACTGTTTGTATAATTCACAAGTCCGCCTGCAGCGATCAGCTTCTGCATGAATTCCGGGAACGGCTGTCCCTGGTATTCTGTGCCCTTCGTGCGGTCATAAATCTTTCCACTGTCAAAGTCAACTTCCACCTCGTCGCCTGCTTCGATCCCCTTCGCCGCCTCCGGGCACTCGATGATCGGAAGGCCAATGTTGATCGCGTTGCGGTAAAAGATCCTTGCAAATGTCTCGGCAATGATGCAGCTCACGCCCGCTGTCTTCAGGCAGAGCGGCGCATGTTCTCTGGAGGATCCGCAGCCGAAATTCTTGTTCGCCACGATCAGGTCTCCCGGTTTAACCTTCTTTACAAAATCCGGATCAATATCTGCCATCGCATGGCTTGCAAGCTCCTGCGCGTCGAATGAGTTCAGGTATCTTGCCGGGATGATCACGTCTGTATCTACATTGTCTCCATACTTAAAAACATGTCCCTTTGCTCTCATTTCTCCTCACCTGCTTTCTCCGGATTTGCAATATATCCTGCGATCGCGCTTGCAGCAGCCACTTCCGGCGACGCAAGATAGATCAGGGAATCCACATGGCCCATACGTCCTACGAAGTTTCTGTTCGTTGTGGACACGCATTTTTCGCCTGCCGCCATAACTCCCATGTGTCCGCCCATACACGGACCGCAGCTCGGTGTGTTGACCGCGCATCCCGCGTCCACGAAGATGTCCAGCAGCCCTTCCTTGATGCATTCTTTGTAAATCTTCTGTGTCGCCGGGATGACCATGACGCGCACATCCGGGTGTACGGTGTGCCCCTTCAGGATTGCCGCCGCTTTCCTCATGTCCTCCATGCGCCCGTTTGTACAGGAGCCGATGACAACCTGGTCGATCTTGATCGGCTCCATCGCCTCCACTTCGTCGATGGTCTTTGCATTTCCCGGAAGGTGTGGGAATGCGACCGTCGGACGTACTTCGGAGAGATCGATCGTGATAACTTCATCATACTGTGCGTCCTCATCTGCCTCGTAGATCGTGTACGGCTTTTTCGAATGCTCTTTCATGTAGGCTTCCGCTTTCTCATCCACCGGGAAGATCCCATTCTTTGCTCCTGCCTCGATCGCCATGTTCGCCATCGTGAAGCGGTCGTCCATGGACAGGTTCGCGATTCCGTCTCCGGTGAACTCCATGGATTTATAAAGTGCGCCGTCCACACCGATCTTTCCGATAATATGGATGATAATATCTTTTCCGCTCACATATTTTCCCGGCTTTCCTGTCAGGACAAACTTGATCGCGCTCGGCACCTTGAACCAGATCTCGCCGGTAGCCATTCCGGTCGCCACATCCGTCGTCCCCATTCCTGTTGAGAATGCGCCGAGGGCTCCGTATGTACAGGTGTGGGAATCCGCTCCAATGATACATTCTCCCGCAACAACAACGCCCGCCTCCGGCAGGATCGCATGTTCTACGCCGGATTTGCCCTGCTCAAAATACCAGGTCAGCCCCTGCTCTTTCGCATATTCGCGGATTGCTTTTGAGTTCTCTGCTGATTTGATGTCCTTGTTCGGCGTAAAATGATCCGGCACAAACACCACTTTGTCCTTGTCAAATACATGATCAGACATCTGTTTGATGATCGGCAGGGCCATCGGACCTGTGATGTCATTCGCCATGACCACGTCAAGCTTCGCCTCGATCAGCTGACCCGCCTCCACGGACTCAAGTCCGGCATGGGCAGCCAGGATCTTCTGCGTCATTGTCATTCCCATGTTAAAAGCCTCCTTAAATTGTGAAAATTCTGTGTTTCGGGACGTAGTCATTTTCAATTTTACTACGTCCCCAATTGACATTTGCCCTGTCCCTTTTTTACTTTTTCGCGATATATCCCTTCGCTGTCAGCGCCTCCGCGCACAGGACAGCTCCGCCTGCGGCGCCTCTGACTGTGTTGTGTGACAGACCGATGAATTTGTAGTCATACATGCTGTCTTCTCTCAAACGTCCGATGGACACGCCCATTCCGTTCTCATAGTCCACATCCAGAGTTACCTGCGGACGGTTGTCCTCCTCAAGGTACTGGATGAACTGCTTCGGAGCGCTCGGAAGCTCTGCCTCCTGCGGGAAGCCCTTGAAGTTCACAAGCTTCTCAATAAGCTGTTCTTTCGTCGGTTTCTTCTCAAAGTTGATGAACACTGCCGCTGTATGACCGTTCAGCACCGGAACACGCACGCACTGGCATGTGATCTTCGGGAGCTCTGCCTTCACGATCTCGCCATTCTCTACTTTTCCAAGGACACGGAGCGGCTCCTGCTCGCTCTTCTCTTCCTCGCCGCCGATGAACGGAATGATATTTCCTACCATCTCCGGCCAGTCTTTGAATGTCTTTCCGGCTCCTGAGATTGCCTGATATGTTGTAACGACAAGCTCTTTAGGACCGAATTCCTTCCACGCCGCAAGGCACGGAGCATAGCTCTGGATAGAGCAGTTCGGTTTTACCGCGATAAATCCGCGTGTTGTCCCGAGACGTTTTCTCTGGTCCGGGATCACATCAAAATGATCCGCATTGATCTCCGGCACTACCATCGGCACATCCGGAGTCCAGCGGTGCGCGCTGTTGTTGGATACGACCGGAGTCTCTGTCTTTGCGTACGCTTCCTCGATTGCCTTGATCTCATCTTTGCTCATATCTACTGCGCTGAATACAAAATCAACCGTAGACGCAACATGTTCTACATCATTTACATTGAGAACAACCAGCTTCTTTACAGCTTCCGGCATCGGAGTGTCCATTTTCCAGCGGTCTCCCACTGCTTCCTCATACGTCTTTCCTGCGGAGCGCGGGCTCGCAGCCACTGTCACTACCTCAAACCACGGGTGATTTTCAAGCAGAGAGATAAATCTCTGTCCTACCATTCCTGTTGCGCCAAGAATACCTACTTTTAATTTCTGATCCATTTTCCTTCTCCTTTTCTGTCTGTATCTGTAAATATCACTTATTCCTCTATATTTTCTGTATCTGTGAGATCTGATCCTCCGCCAGGTACGCCTCCTCCTCGGCGATCACTTTCTCCATCGCGGCTTTTCCCGGCGCGCCGATCGTATTCCTCATCTCAACACATGTCTTCATGCTGATCGCATCATAGATATCTTCCTCGAATACCGGTGAGATCGCCTTGAACTCTTCAAGCGTCATATCATCAAGTGCGATCTTCCTGTCAAGACAGTAGAGCACCAGCCTTCCCACGATCCCGTGGGCATCCCGGAAAGGAACGCCATGATTTACCAGATAGTCTGCCGCGTCTGTGGCGTTGGTAAATCCGTGCTTGGCACTCTCTTCCATACGATCCGCATTGAACTTCATCGTCCTCAGCATGCCTGTAAATAATGCCAGACATCCTTTGGTCGTGTCAATGGCATCAAATACCAGCTCCTTGTCCTCCTGCATATCTTTATTATATGCGAGAGGAATGCCTTTCATCGTTGTGAGCAGGGACATCAGCGCTCCATAGACTCTTCCTGTCTTGCCTCTCACCAGCTCCGCGATATCCGGATTCTTTTTCTGGGGCATGATACTGCTGCCTGTACTGTACGCGTCATCGATCTCCACAAACTTGTACTCATTGGAATTCCAGATGATAACCTCCTCTGAAAACCGGCTCAGATGCATCATCACCGTGGACATAGCCGAGATCAGTTCGATCAGATAGTCTCGGTCAGACACCGAATCCATACTGTTCAGCGTCGGCCCGTCAAAGCCGAGAAGCTCTGCCGTGTACTCCCGGTCAAGGGGATAGGTCGTCCCTGCGAGAGCCCCGGATCCCAGCGGACAGAGATTCATTCTCTTATAAATATCCTTCATCCGCGACCGGTCTCTCTTGAACATCTCAAAATATGCTCCCATGTGGTGCGCCAGAGTGATCGGCTGCGCCTTCTGAAGATGGGTAAATCCCGGCATGTAAGTCTCTGTATTTTCCTTCATCAATTTTAAGAGCACTTCCAGAAGCTCTTTTAAAAGCGCATCCAGTTCAGTAATCTCATCGCGCGTGTAAAGCTTCATATCCAGCGCCACCTGATCGTTCCTGCTGCGCCCCGTGTGCAGCTTCTTACCCGCATCACCAATGCGGTCAATCAGGTTCGCCTCCACGAAACTGTGGATATCTTCATATTCATCGGTGATCGCAAGCACTCCGCTTTCCACATCCAGAAGAATGCCGTTAAGCCCGTCTATGATCTGTGCCTTCTCCTCCTCAGTCAATATCCCCTGCTTCGCCAGCATCGTTACATGCGCGATACTGCCACGGATATCCTGCGCATAGAAGCGCTTATCAAAGGAGATGGAGGCATTAAAATTGTAAACTAACTTGTCCGTCTCTTTTGTGAAACGGCCGCCCCATAACTGTGCCATTTCCTTATCCTCTTTTCTATTTTCTTTGCAATATGCAGATCCGGGCGGACTGCCCTTTCCGCATTTTCCACTTAGTTTATCACACTAAAGTGTGAAATGTCTACTGTTTTATGCGCGAATATTCTTCTCAAATCAATCTCTGACGCTTTCTCTCTCCCTCATGGAAAACTCGCACCCGCAGTAATCCTGCCTGTACAGCCCGTATTCTTTTGACAATTCTATGGACCTCTTATATCCGTTTTTTTTCTTAAAATCAGACACCAGATACTCCACTCCGTACTCATTTCCCAGCCGGACTCCGATCTCATTCAATTTCTGAGCGTTCTTCATCGGGCTGATGCTCAAAGTTGTTGTAAAATAGTCAAATCCTCCTGCCGCGGCCTGGCGCGCCGCCTCAGCAAGCCGAAGCTCGTAGCATTTCATACACCGGGCTCCTCCTTCTTTAAGGTCTTCCATGCCCTGTGCCATGGCATAAAACTTCTCCTTCTCATATCTGCCCGCAAGAAAAGAGACCGGGTATTTAAATTTCATATCCCGGATCAGCTTCTGCTGTTCCAGGATCCGTTTTGTATACTCGCTCTCTGGATAAATGTTCGGATTATAATAAAAAACAGTAATCTCAAAATACTGGGACAGATATTCCAGCACATAGCTGCTGCACGGAGCACAGCAGCTATGGATGAGGAGCGTCGGGACCCTTTCCGCCGCTCCCAGTTCTTTCAAGAGACGTTCAAGCTCTTTCTGATAGTTCACTTTCTGCACGTTCATTATTCTTCTCTCCTGCACTTCAGCATTTGTACACCGCCTCCAGGTAGTCAACGATTTTTTCCATTCCGAGAAGGCTGACATTAAAGAGCATCTGATGCGAGCTTACTGCTCCCCAATCCTGACCCGTATGGAGTTCGTAATAATATCTCCGCTCCCGATCCGTCCGCCTGATCCGTTCCGCAGCCTTCCTTTCCGTCAGATTATAAAGTCTGGCTATCCTCTTTTTACGGTCTTCCTTATCCGCGCAGATAAAGACATTGATACACTCAGCCCTGCCTTTGAGAATATAATCTGCACAGCGTCCCACGATAATGCAGGGTCCCTTCTCTGCAAGGGTTTGTATGATCTCCGCCTCCTTCTTGTATACCTCGTCGTCAAAAGACTGGATATAAGGTGTCGCGCTGATAAACTCCATATACATTCCGGGCGATACAGTGTAATTAGAAACAAAAGAATTCAAACTGGATTCATCGACCCGCTCTGCATCTTCCTCTCTCACCCCGAGCGCCTCCGCCGCCATGGTGACAAGTCTTCGGTCATAAAGAGGGATCCCAAGTCTCTCGGCAAGCTTCTGACCGATCTCGCGTCCGCCGCTCCCAAACTGCCGTCCAATGGTAATTATCTTATGTCCTGACATATCCATCTCTCCTCTCTCCATCTTGTATCTGCATATTCGATCCTGCCCAGCCACACTGATGTATGCTCTTCTTAACTTGTCTTTATTATACCGCTCTTTGCGCTCTCATACAACGCCGGAAAACATGTTTTTCACACCATCCTCAGCCGCTTTCACGCCGCCTGTATTTTTTCATACATTAAATAATATACAGCACGGATGGAAGTGAACTCTATGGAACCAATCCTGAAACTGACCGACGTCAGTTATTCCTATCATACACTGGACGGGGAGACAAAGGCTCTGTCCGATATCTCTTTCGCACTCACCCCCGGAGAATTTACAGCGATAGTTGGCCCCTCCGGCTGCGGCAAATCCACGCTCCTTTCACTCATAGCCGGACTTATGCAGCCTGAAGCCGGAAGTATGTCTCTTGGCGGAATGCCGCTGACAGAAAACTCTTCGAAAATCGGTTACATGCTCCAGCATGACCACCTGTTTGAATGGCGCACTGTATACCGCAATGTGGTCCTGGGCGCAGAGATCCGCGGAAAAGTAACCCCTGAGATCCGCGCGCGTGCCGAGCAGCTGCTGGAACAGTACGGACTGGAACGATTCGCCCGGTCCAGGCCTTCCGAATTATCCGGAGGAATGCGCCAGAGAGCGGCCCTTATCCGCACTCTCCTGCTTGATCCGGAGCTTCTGCTCCTTGACGAACCGTTTTCCGCACTGGATTATCAGACACGTCTCACAGTAAGCGACGATATCGGGCAGATTATCCGCCGTTCCGGAAAAACAGCGCTTCTCGTCACCCACGATCTCTCCGAAGCAGTCAGCCTCTCAGACAGGGTCATCATCTTGTCGAAGCGGCCTGCATCTATCGTGCGTATTGTCCCTGTGAAATTTACACTTGAGAATGACACGCCGCTGAACCGGAGGAATGCGCCGGAGTTTAAGACTTATTTTAACGAAATATGGAAGGAGCTGAATCACGATGAATAAAATCTCACATGGCCAGAAATTGTTTCTCTCCCGCCTGCGCCGCCACCGCCTCATCGTACGCCTTGCGCGGGTATTGATCCTGGTAATCTTTCTTGTCCTGTGGGAGATTTGTGCAGACACAGGGATCATTGATTCTTTTATCTTCAGCAGCCCTTCCAAGATTGCTCTGTGCTTCTGGGAAATGGTTACTGACCGCTCCATTTTCCTGCACATCGGCATCACTTTGTACGAAACCATTGTCAGTTTCCTGCTTGTCACACTGTTCAGCCTCCTTACCGCTGTTCTCCTCTGGTGCAGCCGGAAACTTTCCGAGATACTCGAGCCTTATCTGGTCGTCCTGAACAGCCTGCCGAAATCCGCACTCGCGCCGCTGCTCATCGTGTGGCTGGGCGCCACCCCAACGACCATTATTGTTGCCGGCATGTCAGTGGCGATATTCGGCAGTATCATGAATCTCTATACCAGCTTCACCACGGTTGACCGCGAGAAGATCAAGCTCATCTATACCTTGCACGGAACAAGGCGGCATGCGCTTTTTAAGGTAGTACTTCCCAGCTCTGTCCCCGCTGTGATCAGCAACATGAAGGTCAATATCGGGCTGTGCCTGGTCGGGGTAGTGATCGGGGAATTTCTTGCGGCGAGGAACGGACTGGGATATCTGATCATTTACTCCAGCCAAGTATTGAGTTGTGCAGGCATTTGGCATATGATGTGATATCGTCTCTAAAATGTAGCGAGGACATGCCTGAAAGCATGTCCTCACTGTATTATTCATCTGCATATTTTAAAACTATCTCTTCGACCTGAGGGCTTTCTTCCTTATTGTCATATTTAACAAACAGAACTTCATCTGGTATACTTATCGCTATCTGACACATTTTTATACCTCCAGTTTACTTGCCCGTTCCAATACTCCCACCCACTGCTCTTCCGTCAGTAATTCCGGTTTTTCCATATCTTTCAGAGCGTTTAGATCCAATTTTATCTCTCTTTGCGCCTCTGCCGCCGCCTCATACAACAGCGCAGGTTCTTCCGTTGTCTGAGACGTCACATTGTCATAATTCACAAAAGCGTGATCGTGGTCAAACAAAGGACAATAACCTGTTATTTTACCACTGTCATTATCCATAAAGAATCCCCAGTTCTGCTCATGACGGTCATTGTTATTTAAAATATAATCCGCTATCTGCATTTTTAAATAAGAGGATCTGTCTATCCGGACAGCCTCCTGATAAGCGTTCAGTCCATATGCCTCACAGAATATTTTAAATTCTTCAAATGTCACCAGTGATCTGCTTTCTGAGGTAAACAGCCCGGAATTTACAATCACTTCTCCTACTCCCTCTATCCACTGCTTTCTTTCTTCCGATAAATAGGAATCAATTTCTTCCTTTTGAGAAATCTCATAATGGATATGGGGGATATCAAGCGCAGACAGGATCTCATCCGCCGGGATTTCATATTTTCCTACTTTATGAAGATAAAGGGCTCCAGCTTTACGTATCCATCCTTTTGCACTTGCTCCCAGTGTTGTGAGTTCTGGAGTATGGATATCTCTACGCGTACTGTCTTCCAACTGATAGTGGATCGTTCTTCCTGACAGAGAAATCTCTGTAACAAACAAAGATAACGGATTTTGGAACAGATTCACTTCTTCCCATGTTTTATCATCCTCATCCTGTTCGATCCAGTAGGAGTCTTCCAAACTCAAACCTCTGCATGCTTTGCATACAGCATAACGGTTGCTTTGAGGCAGACGCATGGCATTTAAGATTTCCTTTGCATAGCTGCGCCCGATAGACAGCGTACGGTTGGACGCCCATTCGATAAAATCAACAAAGGTGACTTCCTCTTTTCTAAGCGCAAATGGAAGTCTGTCAAAATCTAATATTTCACAGTTTCCATTATCCTGTATTCTTAATAAAGGTTTATTTTTCAAAAGCAATAACATGTTAATCGTTCAATCCTTTTTGTATATCTTCCTGATCGTTTTTTAATTATATCATATTCCTCTGCTCTTCTCTATCCTTTTCCAAATCGTACCAGCAGAGAAAAACTGGCAATCTCCGCGACTGCCAGCTATTCCTTTAAAATTTTCCACTCTCCTTTTCCGCCTTTTCCGGCAAACCTGATTCTTCCCTCTCTTTTTAAGGCTTTCAGTTTGTAGTTCGCTCCGGACAGACTGCATCCTAATCTGGCGGCTATCATTTTTGCCGTAATATTTGGATTTTCGCGGATCATATCTACGATCTGCTCCCGATCTTCCTGTTTCTTCTTTCTATAATTAAACAGATTCCCGTACTCGATCCGAACCGTTTTTCTGCCGATCTCTGCCGGAACTTCCACCATTTCTATTCCGATCGCATTGAACAGGCTGAACTCAAGTTCCATATATTCCGGATAAATGAATATTTTTTCAATATCCTCAAGCATCCCGGCTACCGTAGCCTTTTCGACTGTCTGTCCGGCTAAAAGAACTTTTTCAATATTTCTGAGACGCTCTTCCACCACGTTGCCTTTTGCCTTTTTCTGCTCTAAATCTGACAGTTTGTCATGTAGTTCTTCCTGCTCCTTTTCCAGTTCGCTCTGTTTTCTCCGGTAAATTTCATCGGATATCACGCCTTCTAACAGCTTATCTGCCAGACGGCTCATCTGCTCCCGCAGCTTATCCCTCTTTCTGTTCGCCCTCTCGATCTCCGGCTCATAATCTTTATCTTTCAGGGAATGCCTCAGCATCCGTATCATATCCCGAATGATCTGATCCCTGTCAATCCGGTAATGTTCTTTGCATACCCGCTCCAGGAACTGATACAGAGCCTCTTCCTCCAGATGCACATTGTCACAGCCTTCTATGTTTTCCAGCCCTGCCTTTCTCAACTGTGGTCTGTCAAATGCGCCATGATTACGTCCTGTCTCAAGATACTGTTTGCACTTCCATTCATAAATGATTTTCCCGTCTTTATACCGTTTTCTTGTTCTTCTGTAATAAGGCGCGCCGCATAAACCGCAGTAAATCTTTCCGCTCAGATGGGATTTGCCCTGATATTGTCCTCGCTTCTCACCCTTCCTGCCGTTTACCCGTACCGACCTTTTGTCAATCTCCCGGTTAGCAAGCTCCCATAATTCATCCGACACGGTTCCAGGTACTTTATTTTCATAAACAAATTGTTCTTCTTGCGGCACCTTAATGGTTTTCTTTGTCTCAAAATCAAAATGTTTCCGGTTCATAACGACAGTGCCTTTATTCAAAGGATTCCTCAGGATCCTCAAAATTGCGGAATCTGTAAACGGCTTACCGTTCCGGTTATAAATCCCGTCGTTTTGCAGGATCGTTGAGATCGTCCTGCTCCCGAATCCTGCGGCGCACAGTTCATACATGCGCTGCGTGATCTTTGCCTCCTCTTCTTCTAAAACAATACTTTTATCCGGGAGCTTCCGGTATCCGTATGTATTGGATGTCAAAATAACCGTTCCGTTATTTTTCTGACGGTTCCTGTGGGAATTATTAATCTTCTTGCTTAATTCCCGGCTGTATTCTTCCGCCAGAATCGCCTTGATACCTGTGATCAGGGCGTCATCCGGCGTATAGAACTTCCGCTCAATATACATGTAGAGCCGTTTCTGCTCTGTAGACATACGGTCTACGAACAGATACCAATCCTTTGTGTTTCGCATCAGTCTGTCCTGCGACTTGATGACGATGATATCGAATTTATCACAGAGCAGATCCTCATAGAGACGGTTATATTCCGTCCTGCCTTTTGTTGTTGTTCCCGATCGGCTCTCTACATAGCTTTCCATCAGAATCCAGTTATTTTCCTGCACGCATGCTTTCGCCTCTTCTACCTGCTTTTTCAGGGCGTCTATCTGGCTCTCTTCCTCGGTACTGCAACGGGCATAGATCACAGCGCGCAGCATTATACTTCTCCGTCTTTCTTGATCGACTGGACTAAGCGAGCCTGTTCATCCGGGCTGATGAGGTTTTGTCTGAATAGAAGCTCAGCGAGCTTTAACATGATTATCTTTTCCTGTGGTATTTTTTCACTACTTCCTTTTGTGATTTTTTCATTTTGAGACATACTATGTTATTCCGTCTTTTTACACTAATTGTATGCTCTTAATCCTTATAATAGCCCGCTATTCTTCGATGATCCGCTCACAGTACACAACATAACGTTGATAATTATGCCGGTATGGATGACAGGTAATGAGGGTTACTAAGTCCCGGCCGGGCTGAATCAATAACTCCTGCACATCGGTAGGGGAAATAATCTGAATTTCCACTACCTGATAAGTCAGTGTTTCCCAAATATTTTCAATATATATTTCATCGCCGATCTCCAGCTTTTCAATATCCCGGAACATGGCTGCCTTGCTATATCCTCTGTGAGCCGCCAACACACAGTTGGTATTATCGCCGCCGATAGGATAGGATGTTTCCGTCAGATGGACAGCGCCTTCCCGCATATTCTCGTTATTGGCCCCCAGCAGGACGGGCAGTTCGATCTCCATTTTAGGAATGGAGAGAAAACCGATCGTATTTCCTTCTAATCCATATTCCGTCAGGTTAATTCCCGGCTGTTCATAAGAGAACGGATCCTTCAAATCTTTTTGGTGGTCGGTATACAACAATTCATTTCTGTGTTTTAATTCCTGGTATAGTTCTTCAAAAGATTCTTTCTGTGAAGAATCTTCCGCGTCTTCAATCTTCTGTTCAAAGATTTTCTTCTGTGATTGAACGTCATGGTTATAAAGCCAGTTTGTCAGTACCGGATAGAACATAATGGACAGCCCTGCAAAAAACAGCACACACGCGATAAGGAGCAGCGGAATCCGGTTCTTGCTTTTTCCACCCCTATGCTTCATACCGCCCTCCTTTTTTTCTATGCCTTTTGCAGACAAGAACTACAATAATGATAATCAAGAGGATAAAGCCTCCAACCGCTGCTCCAAGATATTGCAGGCGCATATCCAACCCGAAAACAGACACCGTCCCCACACTTTGACGATATGCCTCAGCCTCCTGAGGAATATAGGGAACGCGCGTCCCCCGCACCAAAAGCCGATGGGTATTGACGCCATAAGGTGTACAGGTGACGAGGGTGACCAGATCCCGGCCTTCTATGGTGCGCAGTTCCTTAAGCTCGTCGGGCAGGACTGTGTTGATCTCATCCACTTCATAGGCCAATATCTGATCCAGAACATGAATATAAAATTGGTCGCCTATTTCCATCTGATCCAAGTCTGTAAACAGTTTGGCGCTTGGCAGGCCACGATGCCCGGTTAAAACAGCGTGTGTGAAGTCGCCGCCGATGGGCAGGGCAGTGGATTCCACATGCCCCACGCCTTTTTCCAGCATTTCCTCACTGGTTCCGTGATAAATCGGCAGGCGGACAGCAATTTTCGGAATCTCGATGAATCCCATGACCCCGCTTCCGTCTATATTCAGACATTCCAGGTAATTTTCCGGCAGAGCATAGCCGGAGCCGGGGACAAAAGGATCGTGGACGGGATCTCCCGCAAGGTTCTCGTTATATTCCTGCGCCAGACGCCAGGCTTCTTCGTAATCCTCCGGATTTTTTTCTGCCACTTCATCCTCATATTCCTGGATCACGTCAGACTGGTGGATCTCCGCCAGCCAATTGCTGACTGCCGGATACAAAAACACTGCCGCGCCGGTCAGGAAGATCACAGCCGCAATCAGCACAATACCCAGACTGCCTGTCTTTTTCTGATTTTTTTTCCTGCGGGTGCCCTGCATCCTTATCACCTCCATCTGCCATGTTCCCTACAGTAAATTTCAAAATGGGCGAGACAGTTATGCCCCGCCCGTAACATGTTCTATTATGAATGTTCTGTCAGTTTCCCGCTTTCTTCTTTTTCAAAACGACCACAAGCAGGATCACTGCGGCCCCCATCAGCACAATGCCCGCTGCCGTGAACAGGAGCGTGCCCATACCGCCAGTGACAGGCAGCTGGAAGCCATCGTCGTTTTCCACAGTCAAGGTCACAAGCGCAGCATCTTCGTCTTCTGCATTCGCTGCTGCTCCACTTACCCTGCCATCAAGTGTGCCGTTATCTGCATCAGTGATCGTCACAGATATCGGACTGGTCAACAGGTTATAGTTCTCCGGAGCTTTGGTTTCTTTCAGATACCAGGTGCCCTCGTCCAGACCCTTGATGGTCAACTTGCCGTTAGAGCCTACAGCAAGAGTATTGGTAACGGTATTATCCGATCCGGTTGCCTTGCGGTATACGCCATCAGACACCTTAAAAAATGCAATTTTATTACCACCGTTGGCTGCATTTTCAGCTGAAGCATACAGTTCAAACTCTGCGCCGGACAGCGGTTTTTGGTCGTCTTTATCTACCTTGGTAATGTCCAATCCGTAGGTATACACGGTGGCAGTGTCGTCATCGTTCCCACCCCAGTTATTCTCACTATATGGGTTATTGGTGTAATCCAGGTAGGCATGGTTGGGGTTGCCAGCTTCGCCCAGCACGGCGTTACCATTCAAGATAGCGCTGTAAGTAACGTGGATTTTCTCGTAGCTGCTGATGTTGTCATAAGTAAAAGTGAGCGTAAAGGTGGAACCACCCTTGCTGTTGGGACGCGCGGCACTCTGGGTATAAGTCGTTCCATTGTTGACCAGTTCCGTTTCCCCGGTACCCGATACACCATACACCCGGATGGAACCTTCCGTAAAAGTCAAACCTGCCGGCAAAATATCGCTGATGGCATAATTTTTTGAAATAGCGTTTGCGGGGAACCGGGGAACATCGGCAATAATGTCGAAAGTAACCGTATCACCGATATTGGCGTTGTCCGCATCCTTTCCGGTCTCTGTTCCCGGCGCTTTGACCGTCTTGGTGATGCCGGGTTCGCTGGATTTCACTGTCACCGCCGCATCGGACATCTGCCACTCATTAGCATTATCATTCCATTCCGGCACCAGGTTCACCGCCGAGGGACGGTAGACTCTCATGCCGTCTTCGATAAGGATCAGATAGTTGCCCATGGTAAGATTTTCAATTTCGCCACTGCCGGTGCATGTACCTGCAGCAGTAATGCCAAGCGGACTGGTCGTCGTCTTAATAGCCGCCGCCAGCTTATCATAGAATGCGGCAATATCATCCGCTGTTGCAGTGCCGAACGCCTCCTGGACGCTGTTGTCTCCACTATTTCCGATATATCTGGGATAGTTTGTCCTCACCCAGTCTGCAACCTCGTTCACCCAAGTATAGACCGGTTCCTGGGGCTGTCCATTTTCATTGACATTGACCCCCATCAGCCGATAAGCACTGACAGTCACGCCCTCTTCCACGTTGCTCACTGTGATGGCGCCGGTAGATGTTGGGGAAACAGCCGCAAATGCCGTTGTGCCTCCAAACAGTCCCAGGGTCATCAGCAGGGTCAGGCAGAATGCCAGCGCCTTGGATAAGTTTCTTTGTGTTTTCTTCATCTTCTTCCCACTCCTTCTTTTTATTTTTTTGATATTGAATATTTTCTATACAGGTTCCTTCCGATCAGGATACCGGCAGCAGCCAGCATCAGCAGCCCACCGATGATCAGGAAGGGCCGCATGCCCCATCCGCCGGAGGACGGGATATCCATCGGCCTGGCATTCGGCAGCAGCAATTTGCCGCCCCCATCCACCGCAAAGGCGGTGGGAAGCCTGCCGTCCTGTCCGCCAACGGCCACGATTTCGATTGCATTATCCGCATCTGTCGTGATCTTCCATTGCCCTTCCGGCAGGGCATAGCCATCGGGGGCTTTGGTCTCCACCAGGCGGTATTCGCTGCTGTGCAGCAAAGCTCCAAAGGACACCGCGCCGGTTCCACTGCTCGTCTGGGTATTTCCTTCTTTCTGCCAGCAGCTTCCCGGATCGTCAGGGTCAATGAGTTCTGTGTGATCATGGCCTGCATCTGTGCAGATCAGCCTGAACAACATAAACTCCGCTCCTTCCAGCGGTTGGTCAGTATTTTCCGCCGCTACTTTCGTAAAGTTGAGATCACTCTGCTTCACGTTGGTGAAGTGCGCATTCGCTGTCTGGCCGATAGTGACAGCGCCCTCTGCGATCTGGTCGGCGTCCGTGTCGTCATCCACCACAACGGTAAAGCCGCCGCTTTTCCCCTCCGTCACCTCGTAAGTCACACCGTCGGGAATATCCTCAATGGTGATGCTCTGACCGTGGGCAAGGGTAACCGTTGCCTGACCGTTTGCATCCAACTCCAGGCTGTCATCTGTTGGCGCCGTTACCCCGTCAATAGCTGTACCCGTGCAGGAATATGTCCCTTGAAGCGGAGTTCCATCCTCATTCTTCAGAGTTACGGTAAAGGTAAACGACTGGTTCCTGTCTGTGTCGTTCGCCTGGTCTCCCGCCACGGTCTTGGAAATCGTAAGCCGTCCCACGCGAGCCGTATTGGTGAAGATAACCGAACCGGCAGTCTGTGCTGTATCACCCAGGGCGATCGTGCCCCGAACCGCCCGGTATCCTTCAATCCTTTGGCAGGTCCCTTCTTCCGTGTTGTCCCATGTAATGTCTGTATCCCAGTCTTCCAAATCTTCACGGCTGCCGTTCTCTCCCACGGCATATTCATAGACGTAATAGACAGCTCCAACGGGAAGCGGGTCGACATTGATGGTCTGACCCGAATGGAGGGCAAACTGCGCAACCACTGCATGTTCCGCTGTATTAGAGGACAGGCTGTAGGCAAGTTTATAGCCATTGCCATCCTGATATACGGTCACATCATCATCGTCGATGGTGTCATTTCCCTGTGGCCGGGCGCTTGTGACAACTCTGTCTCCACTGCTCGCGTCTCCATTTTCCTCCGTAAACGTAACATCCACCTCGCCCTGGACGGGTACGTCTAAAATCCTGTCTGGAGAAGCGTATTGGAACCGGTTGTCCGCCGTAAATGTGGAAGTGCCGTCCAAGGTATATACAGGTCCGTCCGAACCAAAGGAAAGCTGTGTGATCGTGTAATCCGGATTCCGATACAAAGTACCTTCGCCGTCCGTAAAGGTGACGTTATAGGTATGTATCCGGTCTGTAAAAGCCACATGTTCTGCGGTGGCGGCTGCTTGTCCGCTCTGACCGGCATCACTCAGGGTAATCTGCGTCTCCACCAGCCCCACAAGACCCTCCTCATCCTGGAGCCCGGCATAAGCCGGATGGTCGCGGTTCTCCGGGATAAAGACATACTCCACATCGTAGTCCGGCTGCAGATAGAACATACCCTCGCCCTTCACAAAGTCCACCGCAATGTTGGTGGCTGTATCCTGCGTAGCCTGGCCTTCGTAGGCTTCCTGCCGCAGGCGGACGTTTAAGGTGCCGGTAAAATCCACGATTTCCGGCTGACCAGTTTCCGGATCCAGGACGGTTTCGCCATTTCTCGTCTTTGCCAGGACGACCTTTGTGGCATTTTCATAAGAGCTGTAAATCCGAAAGCGGAAGATTTCGTTTTTCAGCGCCGAGCTGTCCGAAATATTCTCCGTTTTCTTCGTCACAGACAGGGAACCATATCCCTGGTCAAACACCTGGACAAGGGTTTCCACCGCGAAAAGACCGGAAAGGTCATTATACTCGGAAAGGTCAGTAACATTGGGGGTATATACCCGGTAGTCGTTATCCAACTCAAGTGTTTTTCCGTTGATCACCACACTGTCAAGGGTCTGCGCCCCGCCTTCTGTTCCATCCTTTTGCAGCCAGAACGCCAGGGTGCCGTTGGTGGCCCATCCATCCAGCGAGTAGATTGTACCGTCTGCATTTTTCTTGTTGACCGTCACCGGTCCCGAATAGTGCGCATTGTTATTCGTTGCATCCGTTTCCAGTAAAACAATGACCTTAGCAGTGACGTCCTGGTTCTGCCGGATAACCAGGCGCGGCATCCCCTCGTCTGTGTACTGGTAGAGATTTCGACCTGCGGTGATATACCGGCCCACATCTTCCGCAAGCGTAATATAGCGATGATTCTGGTTGCTGTACTTGTTCTGCCAGGTCATATCACCTTCAATAGGAGATTGCAATCCATCTTCGCCCATGATTTTCAGGTTAGTCTTGACAAAGGTAAGAGTTTCATCTACTGGATCCTCTGCAGCAAACTGGCAAAGGGAGTTCAAAATCCAACCCGCGTACTGACCCGCCCGAACACCATCGTCAGTCTGACCTGCATCGGCAAACACGCCGTCATCGTTGACCTTAACCGTAATGGGAGTCTCATTGACCTCATAGCCGGCAGGTGCGGCTGTCTCATATATGATATACTCCCCTTCCTCCATATAGGTGGAGGTATCAGCAGGATTGACCTTGTATTCTCCCGTCTGGTCGCTGTACACATAGGTATTAAATGCAGACGGAAACAGTAATGCGCCGTCCAGATCAAGTCCGCCAGTGCCGTCAGCGCCTTCTGAGCTGGTTTTTGCTCTATCCCAATAAGTTGTGCTCAGAATCGCATTTCTGTCTTTTAGCGTGCCATTCTCGTTGACCACGGCGCTGTTGCGGTACAGACCGATGTGCCCGGTATCTTCGGAATTTTCCCCGACAAGTACATAGTTGTCATCCCTCTGCCTTGTAGAGTAAGCTTGATACATCGTGAACTCGGCATCTTTCAGGCGGACGCCCTGATAGTCCAGTTTCTGCACCCGAACCCGGTTGAGAATATTTGGCACATAAAACTGGGAGGCGTACTGGCGTTCAAAAGTATTGCCGCTCCTGTCCGAGGCGGCGATACGGACAATTGTATCCGGATCGGTAATATCATCCAGAGAATCCGCGTTGGGCGCAAAGTAGAATGCGATGTTATACTGAGCGTCATCCCCCTTACCCATGGGCTGCAGATAGGGGTAAGATAGTTTCACATCCCCGGGAATATTAGACACCTCCATATGGAACAAATGCTCTGCATTGCGTTCGGCGATGATCGTGCCGCTCTGGTGGCTCTCCTGCATCACGCGCACCATATTCCTGGCAGCTTCCAGCACAGACTCTTTGTCGCTGATGGTGTCGTGCATCATCGTCCAGCCGGTGTTGGCGGTGCCGTAAAGAGCGCAAAAATTATCTTCTTCATAGAGTGGACGTTCCATATCGATCCGCTTGATGGGGACGGCGAAGATAATTCCGTTGTCCAGATATTCCATCGCGTCCTGTCCCTCAGGGACAAGCGGTTCACCTGCAACAGCCTGTCCATCCTGTACGGTGTATTGGTACAGGTCTTCCGTCATGGTAACGTCCAGCTTGGCCTGAGTATAGGCTCCCGTCTGCCAGTACTTATGGGAGAGAAGCACTCCTTCCATTGAGTCTTTGTTGTAGATGCTGTAATAAAGGGAGATATTTCCCTTGGAGCGGTAACCCGGCGGAACCTCCGTTTCCTTCAGTACATAGTATAACTGCGGATTGTCAGACTGGGCTCTCTCCTGGAAACTGATAATCTTCTGATTTTCTGCTATAAAGTTCAGTTTCCCGCTCTCGTCGGTAGTGGCTGTGCAGATCGGGGTGCCGCTGCTCTCGTCGGCGACATACAGACCGTCCTCACCAAGCACCGGGGCAGCAAAGCCATACTCATCCTTTTCCGTACCACTCACCTGCGCTGGCCAGAGTTCAAACGTTGCCCCCGATACCGGGTTGCCATCCTGATCCGTCTTGGTGATGCCGGAGGCCGGGACAGCGAGCATATTGAACCCAAGCACCAGGTTGGAGGCGCCGGCTCCACGCTCCAGATAGAACATCTTCAGATCATGCTGAGTGTTTTGGTCGAATGTATACTCAGACATGGTGTTTCCATCGCCCCAGGATTGGATGTCCTCCTGTCCGGCGGCTCTAAAGAGTTCTCGCAGTGTTGTAGTCTTGATCCCGTGGGCTTCCTTAAACTCTTGATAGCTGCCTGTCGTATTTTCTGTCTGATTCTTATCCGCCCGGTCAAACCAGGTCCACACCGTTTGTGTGCTGGTGCCATTCTCTTCGCTCCGCAGTTCCTCCAAGGTGGGCATGTCTCCGGAATATGTGCCATCCGGATTTTTCACCATGGGGGTAAGCCCCGTATAGACCACGCCATACTCAAAATCAATAACCGTAAAGCATTCATCGTGGATGCCCCCCTCATCGGACACCAGTACGCCGTCGATGAAGATCCAGACGTCATCGTCGCCGGAGAAAGTGAAAGACATAGGGGTGCTTGCATCAATCCTGCCATTCGCCGGCTGGAGGAACACCGTCTCCATAGTTAAACCGAGAAAGTGGTTTAAAGTAGTCTGGTCGGTGTCCAGCAGCACATCCGTCCGAGGAATCAGTTTTCCGTCAGAATCAACTTCATAATTACCGTTGCTGTCTATTTCAAAGACTTCATCTGCTCCGTCAAAGGGGAAGAACTGCCCGTTGGGCGAGCCGCCGCTGGTAAGACCCCAACTGTCGTAGACGTCAAAATATCCGGCGCTGGGTTCGCCGTTGGTACCCAGCGTGCCTGCCGCAGAGGGCTGGAATGCGGCGTAATTCTCATGACTGTCGTAGATATAACCGCCGTTGTTATCGTATTTCACCAGTCCCTGGACGTTTTCATAGACCGCCTTATAGTCGTTTGAGACATCCGGGTCAAACAGATAAGCCAGGGACTCGTCGAGTTTGTCCCGCAGATTGTTGCTATTGATAAAGTTGACGCCGGTGGTTTCATCTCCGAGGGCAAGCTGAGGAAAACCATCTTGCAAAAGCGGTGCGACGATACCAGTGTAGACGCCGTACCGTATGCTGTCCTCATCTCGGTTATTTATATGACCTTCATGCCCCGTCCAGGCATTCCAGTCGCCGTAATATATGTCTCCATCACCGAAAATAAGCGGATGCCCCTGATTGATTCCTTTCTGGCTCTCCCAGCCAATGGAATAAGCACTATCCTGTGTATTGACCCAATAATCAAACAAATTAAATGTGACATGGGCCGGGCTGACCGAATCAATGGTATGCCCGGACAAATCTGCGCTCACGCCCGCCGTCTCCGGCACTGGCAAGCTATTGAACCACGCAGAGAGCGAATCCAACACCTCTGCGCCGGAGATACGCACCTGCTGCTCGCCGGTGAGGGCTGCATAGGCCTCCTGCGCCGCCTGCACCTGGGCATAAGCCGCCTGTTGTTCTTCAGTAGTCATAGCCTGCAAAGATTCCAAGGATGGCAAAGCGTCGATCAGCATCTGTACGTCTGCCACAGCTTGTTCTTCCTGATCTGCTCCAGAAGAAGAACTGCCTCCCTGCAACTGATTATCTTCCCCATTGGTATCGGTTCCAGTTATTTCCGTCCCATTGCCGGCACCTGAAGTTTGTGTCACTGTATCCTGCTGGCTGCCCGTTTCATCCCCGCATATTTCACACACATAGCCGCAGGGACGTCCTTCCCTCGCGGGAGTATAGGCACATCCGATCACGTGCTCAACCACGCCTTCCCCACCTGCGTCAACACAGCCCATATTACAAGGTATTTCTTCCTGGGCCGGCACATAACCGCACTCTGCCGTGTGTTCTGTGTGATGCTCACACAGACCGCTCTTCGCACTTGAGCCTGTCTCTGCCAATGCATGGACAGGGACCATGCCCAAGACCAGCAACAGGCACATCATAACGGAAAGCACTCGTTTTGTCTTCAATATTAATACACCACCATTCCTTTAGGATCAATACATTTGTCCCACAAAAATGTGTAGAGGAAATCACCCGCACATTCTCGCCCATTGTCAAAACTCAAAAAGGTGCAACACACCCACAGCTTATGATGAGTGTATTGCACCTTATAACACTTTATAGATTTGAAAAAAGCCGTCAAAAAGGGCAGACTTACCCTGTCTGCCTATCTGTCTGTCAAATTCGCACCAGATGGACACTTTTATCAACTCCCCTCTGTACATACTCCTATGATGAAAAATATACCATATAACTCCCTCTTTTTCAAGAGAAAGACTCCTCTTGAGTTTCCGCAGAATTATCCCCCTCAGATAAATCTGTTACGTTTTGTTTCC
>ERZ791922.519-NODE-519-length-23252-cov-2.886149_pt1 | contig 23252 bp, 20 predicted proteins | sample MGYA00510134_ERZ791922 | MGnify/ENA primary metagenome ERZ791922 (study PRJEB30046, sample SAMN00792101) | human gut metagenome | study: EMG produced TPA metagenomics assembly of the A metagenome-wide association study of gut microbiota in type 2...
ACGGTACGCACGGTGGTGTGAGAGGGCGGGAGCTAATCACTCCCTCCTACTCGATATCCTGCATTTATTCCATTCACAAAAGCCAGATAGCAGGCGAAGTCGCCGATGGCTTTGCGGTTATACGGATCATCTTCTTCGTAGCCAAGCTCGTTACGCCATGTGGCGGTTTTGCCTTGCTGTTTTAAATAACGTGCCAGCATGTTAAAATGCGTTATCACAGAGTTGTGACAGGAAGTCCTGCCGGAGTCTTGCTCGTTTTTCTCCTCGCGGCTAAGCAATGGCCAATTTGCTCGGATTGCAGCATAGCGAGTCGCAATCTTTATCAACTCGTCATATAGCTCTAGCGCTTCCGTGTCTGCGCCAATCTCGGCAAGCATTTCCGCATGAATCATCTGCATTTTTTCAAATGAAATTGCTTTTGGCTGTTTCAAATATTCTTCATAAGTGCAAACCATAATAACCCCACCTTCCTTTTTAGAAGTATAGCTTACGGCATATTTTGCAGGAAGTCTAGTGTTAATATCTCGGTAGGATCAATCGCTTTTCCACTATCTCGGCTACTACTGCAGGGTGTTCTGACGACAAACTTTTTATAAAAGATTCTAAGTGTGGAGGTATTTGACTTAACAAGCCAAATACCTCAACGCTCTATTTATTATTTAAAGTAAAAATGGTCAAACAGATATTGAGTAGCCTCATGATCGGATTCATCCAGATAATGAATTGTCATACCGAAAGGCTCTCCTTGTGGCCCAGTAAAATAGATATAGTCCGTAGATTCTCCTGGCATTCCTCCAAATTTTTCAGAAGGATAAGAAAGATCTGGATAAACTTCAATACGGTAGGCTGTAACACCGTCAATAATGATTTCAGACCATCGAACTTCTGTGTCGGGAGCGTAACCCGTTTCAAGATAGCTCTTGTATGATGCTTTCGCAATTTCATAAGGATCAGATAATTCATTAACAGCATCGTATATATATTTACCATGATAAATATCAAACCACAAATGCTCTTTATCTCGCAGAATTTGATCATTTTTTGTAGCGTTGTCGTCTTCAAAGTCTTCAACTTTGTAGTAATTTTTCATATATTCAGCATATTCGTTATAGAAGTCCTCTGAAACCGAATGGTAGCCAGTACCATTGAAGTCATCTTCCTCCCTAAATCCTTTGTAATACGCATCCTCTGGCAGTTCAAAAGAAAACAGAGGCGTATCACAAACTCTTAATGAATCTTTAGATGCCGCATTAGCTGTAGTTTCATTTGTTTGTTCCGTTTGTTCCGTCTGAGTATTTTCTTCTTGCGTATTATCACTGGTAGATGGTTCAGAATCTTGTATATTCCGTTGAGAGCATCCCATTAAAAGTAACGACATAATCAATAAAACGGACAAAATCTGTAAAAACTTTCTTTTCATGTTTTTTCTCCTCCTCAATATTTCGGCAAAATCAGCCGTTTTTCTACCACCTCGGCCACTAGCTGTAAAGTATTCTGGTAGCCCGTTTTCTGCAAAATATTCTTGATGTGGTACTTGACGGTATTAGGTGTAATGCCAAGATCCGCTGCAATCTCCTCGTATTTTCTGCCTTGCGCCAGCTCTCGGATAATATCAAATTCCCGATCGGTAAACTCAGTGCTGTTGCTATACCCAATGCGAATCACCGGTGTGTCCTCGGGATAAACAAATTCGCCATTCATCACCCGGTCGCAAACCTCCATCAAAGCAGTGCTGCCATATTCCTTATACCAAAAGCCGTTACAACCACACGCTTTCGCCTTCTGAATAAAGGAATGCTCCGGCATGGAGGTCATAATGATGATCTTGATTTTAGGGTTGTACTGCTTGATCTTTACCGCAGCTTTCAGACCGGATTCATCTTTGGCGGTACAGACATCCATCAGAATCAAATCGACACGCCCGCGAAGACAGGCTATTTCTGCATTCGCCGCATTTTCTATGGAGGCGTACAGGACATATTTTTCTGATTTGGCAATCTGGCTCTCAATTGCGTCCCGTGTAATCCTGGAATCTTCTACTACTAAAACCTGTATCATTTCCGTCCTCCTTTCTGGGATTCATCCAAATCAAAGGGAATATCGATAATAAGAGAAACGCTATTGTCGCAGAGCACCTTTAAGGAGGCACCCTCATGTTCTAATCGTTGCCGCAATGCACTAAGGCCGTTGCCTTCTGTAATGTTTGAAACAGACGCACTACCGTTGTCGGATATCTCTATGTGATAACTTTTCTCGTCTCGCTCGATTTTTACCATCAATTCCGTAGCATTTGCATGGCGTACCGCATTGGTGAGCGCCTCCCGAATGGCGGCATACAAAAGCTGTAGTGCTTTGCGCTGGGTGGGCTGTTTCCCAGAGAATATGACCTTGCAGCCAATCAACTCCGCCACCTGCATCAGTTCAGACTGCAGAGAGGAGTCGGGAACCGTCCATACAGTAGAAATATTGGAGAAATCGTGAATGGTGCTGTTCCAGCTTTTCCGCAGCGTGTCGGCATTCTCAGCCAAACTGTCTTCCGTGATTGCTTTGGTGGTAGCCAACAAACAGTGCCCCAGCTCATCATGGATATGCATTTTAGCGGAAAGAATCTCTTTATTCAAATTAACTTCCACAATGCTGTCCAGCAAGTTTTTCTGCCGTTTCTGCATCTCCTGTAGTTGGATGGTGTTCTCGTACAGCTCTTCGCTGAGCCGGTAGAGCTCTGTAATTTTTGCCGCCTCGATCTGAACGGTATTGGAATCAAGAAATCTCAGCTCAAAACGCCAGACCGAGCGGTCGGAGAAACGAAAGAACATTTGTCGGTGGATATTCTCATTTTCATTATTCGAGTCTTTCGGCAGCCAGGATTGGGTTAGCTTTTCCGCCTTGCCGTTATTAGCAAAGTTTGCGAGTTCCTCCCATGCTGCCTTTGCGTTTAGAATCGTATGTCCGGTCAGCTCCAGCACCAGCTTGTTCATCTTCTCATTAACAAGAATGACCCGCCCATCCAATGCAGAGAAGCAGATTCCGCCGGGATAAGAGTCGATGGCTTTTTTAATCATTTTGGCTGATGTATTCTTTTTCATGACTGCACCACCTCTCCCTCCTGCAAGAGCAGAAGCCGATAGCCCGCCGGGAATTTTTCTGCCTGAAGATAATATCCTCCCTCTAAAGAGCGAGGAACAAACTCGTGATCTATACCGGCAATCTCAAAGCAAACCGTATCGCTGATTTGGATTGCCACAGAAGTTAGAGGGAAATCTGTCTCCTCCAGAAGCGCTTCTAAGACTTTCATAATCAGAAGAATAAGCTCTGGTTCTAAATTCGATGTGGGGCAAAAGTCCAAGCTTGCCCTGATTCCAAGATTCTTCATACATTTCGTCATATCCTGTAAGCTGAGCGCCAAATCACCCATCGGAATCGTCTGTTGCTCCTGATAAGTGAGCCGCAAGTTGCTAAACCGCTTGATATATGTGCCGATGAGGCAGATGCGGTCCCAATCATTCTCTGAAAGGGATTCTTTCGATAAAAGCTCTGTCAGTAAGGTAAGCTGCCCGGCCACCTCCGCCGACAGGCTGTCGTAAATATCGTTGCGTGCCTGAACACTTGCTTCGTCCGATTGGAGGCGGATTTCCTGTGCCAACAGATCTTGTTCTTCTTCCAGCTCCGCATTCAGTTTCTGAAGCTCCCGTAAAGAATGGTTGATCTGCGAGAGGTCTGTTTGCCAGATCATGCATCCGCCCGGAATAGGGTGCAGATGCATGGTAATATCTTCCGTAGACGAAAATTGCTGCTCCCGCTTTAGGGCTTCGAGGATTGCAGGCGTGATTTCCACCGCATTTCCCGATGCTGCAATCGTCTCCCCACTTGGGGAAAGAATCTGCATTGCCACCGTAGACCGCCGGAACACTTCCTCGTACTGCGTGTTCACGGGAATCAGTCCGGTGAGGATATAGAGCTGCCAGCAAAGCACAAGAATAAAAATCAGCCCTGCCGAATATTCCACAAGCTCAAATCGAACCACGTATGCCGTCGCCGCATATGGAATACTGAACAGGAGCAGTAGAATCGGTTCATAAAAGGGAATCAGCTTCCGGTAAAGAGAATCTGACTTTGTCGTGCCGTTGCGCCGGTAGATTACATATACTTGATACCCAATCATCCACAATCCCCACAGATAGATGATATAGGTACCGATATATGGGTGAAAATACAGATTCGGCTGGGATTCCTCCGGCATAATGTAATAGAAAAAATGATGCAAATCGTTGGTCAGTGCCATCACACTCAAAAAACAAGCCGGTATCAGAAGCAGATACCACTTTTTGCTGATTCGGTAATCCTCCGACGTGCCGAGATAGAATGCGCCGTAAAGCCCGAACAGTGGGATAAAAATAGCCGCAATATTGATAAAGTATCCGGTAAAGCGCATCCATGGGATATGGACATAGAGGAATGCATCCTGAATGAAGCGAACCGTTAAATACAGGATACTGACGATATTCTGTGCAGTCAGGTGGCTACGCATAGCTTTCTGGGTGATTTTTGTTGTAATGGTATGCTGCCAGCCGAAGAGTAGCAGCATATAGACCGTCCAGACAAGATATGGCCGCAGGAGATCCTCTGGCAAGCACCGCATGCTGATCTGCCGGTATGCGGAGACTGCAAACAACAGCGCCGCTGCCAAAAAAAGCCGGACAACGGATTTTTTACGCTCGCTCATCCTATCCCCCCTTACAAAAGATAGTTCCAGCCGATGGATACAGTTAGAACATGTTAAGGATATTATAGCATCAAAAAGCCGACTTCGTACCCACACAAAAGGGTAGTGAGCGGAATATTTTCAAAATATCTTCTGGAAACTACCTGATTGTGTGGGGCGCTTTTTTGCCGCTTCAGGTAAAATAGGATGGAAAATAAGCTGGGGCTGCTTTTGTCTCCGGCAAGCGAGAGGAGTAGAGATTATGTTCTGTTCAAAGTGCGGAAATTCTTTGCCGGAAGACGCAAAATTTTGCAGCGCATGTGGAGCGCCTGTAACGATATCACAAGAAGCTTCGCCGGTGCCGCAGCGACCGGCAGGCAGACCGGATGAAGTGGAAAACATCCAAGTTCCAAAGCCGGAGCCGCTGATGCAGGAGTCTAATTTTAATGGACAAATAGGCTATGGCGCGGCGGCTCCGGTTCAAAAGAAGTCGAAAAAGGGGCTCATCATCGGCCTTTCTCTTGGCGGCGTATTGCTGGCAGTCATTCTTGCCGTAGCGCTGATTTTTGTGTTCCGTCCCAAAGACGGCGATTCTGAATACGGTGGCGGTTCTATCCCTCTGGGATACTCCGCAGTTGTTTACGATGACCAGTACACATATTTTCTAAGCGAGACTGAAACTTGGGAACCCTGCATCAAGCGAGTTCGCAATGATCTGAGCGGACAGCCGGAGATTCTATATGAAGCAGAGGAAATTGAAGGCGATGGGTGGAGTCTGTATTCTCTTGGCGGTATCTTCCTCTGGAACGATAAAATCTGCTTTATAGAATTCACAAATGCCACAGAACAGGGCGACGAAGAATACGAAATCCACTGGCTCAGCAAAGACGGCAAGGAAAACGGCACTCTTGTAAGCTATGAGCAGCTCAGTACCTATGGCGATTTACTGTCTCAAATGGAAGGCGCTTTCTTCTTTAAAGACTATCTCATCTTCGGCAACAGGTACTCCTTCTACCGACTGGATCTGAATAGCGGCGAGATGTGTAAACAGGAAGATTTTCTTGGCCTTGAGGGTCCTGCCTGCTTTGTAGCGTATAACGACGGATACTATTATTATCTTATCCCGGATGTGGAGCATAACCTGATGGGAGAAATCCTGTATCGAAAAGCAGAAAACTCCGAGGAAGAGGAAGTCGGGATCGTGCCGTCGCAAGACGATGATGACGTGGAGAAGTATTTTTCCTTTATTACCCAAGGCGATTACTTATATTATACGGACCGAGACAATGTTTACCGGTTAAACGTCAACGACGGCAAAACCGAAACCCTTGCGTCCTATGATGATGACGTATATAACAGATTTTGCCTTTCCGAGAATGGGCTCTACTATTATAAGGATATGACCCTCCACTTCCTCAATACAGAGACCCTGGAGGAAACGATTTTTGACGAGGTTGAAGGGATCCCGGATTTGATTTATGCTGGAGCCAATGATGCATGCTGGATGCAGGATGATTCCACCAGCCATCGGTATAACTGCTTCTTCCGGGTAAAGCAAGGCGGATCGATGATTTATTTTGGAGAATCCGATCAGGACGCCTCAGCGGAGGATCAGGAGGCTGTCAGTACCACCGAGCTATATGCGAATATTGTTGAAATCGCTCTGGAAAGGTTTGGCCCCCTCTCGTTTGGCGGATCCGAAAATGAATTCTACGCACAAGGCGTGATCAAAATTGACCTGAAGGATTTTAATCAGGATGGCACTGCCGAACTGGTGATGCTCTATACCGAGGAAGGAAGCGGTGTCCATCCGTATGTTGATGTATATACCGTGGAGGACGGCGGAGTCGTGAAGCTTTTTTCTCAAAAAACCCGGGATGAGTTTCATGAGGCTGCCATGAGCTTTTGCCTTTATCAAAATGGCGGAAACCTGTATGTTCCGGTATATGATTCTCTGGATCAAAATCCCGTGTATGTTCATTTATACGGTTTCGACGAGAATAGGGAATTTGGAGAAGTCTATCAATATGAAAACAACGCCTTTTATATGAATCAGCTTCCGGATGGGATGGAATTTACAAAATGCGAGGAGACCCAGTTTTACACAAATACCCAGTTTGCCTACTATGATGATTTTGAAAACATAAAGGAAGAAATGATGGAATCGCTCCAGACAGATATGGAATATATGCTGAATGCGCTGGGGATTGCGGTTCCAGAGAATTCATCAACGCAGACCAATCAATCGGAATTTGACATAACCTCTATGCTGGGCGAATGGACGCTGGAAATTGCAGAGCCTAATACGAAAAACGTCAGCCGTTATGTGATCCGGCTGTGGCCTGACGGCATCATGGACTTACAAGCCGAGGACGGAAGCTGGCTGAATTATACCTATACGATGGATCAGGCTCATTTTTATTTCACCTATTCAGCAACCGGCATCACGTCCGGTGGGACTTATATGGTTTCCGGAGGCAAGATAATCCTTTCCATAGAGAGTTAGAAAAATGATCCATATTTTTGGCGGCGCATATGCTCTGCCGACAGCGATTGCGGCCATTGACGGTCTAATTATATTTCTTGGAGGTAGAAACATGGACGAAAAAAAGCAAATAAAATTCCCAATTGCATCGATTTTCTGCACGCTCGGCGTAGTGTGCGGGCTGATCAATGTCTTTCTTCTCATTTCGCAAATGAGGGATATACAGACCTCTTCAATACTTCAGACAGCAGTTTCGTCTGTTGTTGCACTTATCCCGAGTATTCTTTTAGCGGTCCTGCTGTTTATGCGAAAAAGAGGCATACTGCTTTGGATTGCTCTGGGGATTGATCTTGTGCTGGACTTATTGTCACTTGTTTCTAATTTTTCTTTTATCTTGCGACTGTCCGAGTGGCTTCTGATTTCTTATTTAGTACTTCCCTTACTTGGTATAATCAGCGGTTTGCTATTTCTTCTATTCGCCGTTTTTCAGGACCGAAAAGGGGAATCTAAAGCGGCAAAAATCTTTAGTGCCATTTGGTTTATTCCCGGAATCATCAGTGTAATAAGCTATTTCTTTAATGCTTATCAAGCCTACCTCGGAATCATTAACGGCTATATAACTGCTATGGGCTGGATTAGTCTGTTTTCCGGTCTGCTGGTTTCGATCCCGATGGCGTTCCTGCTGGGCCGGTGGCTGACGCATCCGTACAAGAAGGAAAAGCTCATCTATCAAATGCCTGTTGCGCAGACTTACGGGCAGCCGGTCTATCAGGGCGTTGGCGCTTTTGGCGCTGCTCAGAAAGTAATCTGCATCAACTGCGGTCGGGAACTGTTGCCGGACGAAACATTTTGCGTCAACTGTGGCACTAGACGCCAAGAACCGCCTCGGGATGGAGCAGTCGATGCAGAACAAAAGGTGTTCTGCGTCGGCTGCGGCAGGGAACTTCCACTGGATGAAGATTTCTGCGGTATTTGTGGTACAAAGCGCCCCGTAACTAAAGAAAGTGGGCATACAGAGCAAGACAATCATATCAACTTGTAAAAGGATGTTATTGATACCGATATAAACCATTTAAACGAAAGTAGGAGAAATTTATTATGAACGCACGTTTTTTTGTATTTTTGATCATTATCCTTGTAGTGTTCCTTCTTGTAGCAGGGATCATCTTACTTGTACGTTGGATTGTTCGATCAACTGAAACAAATCAAAAGAGCCAATATGGGCAAGCTCCTGTAGTATATTCTGCGCAAAAGGTTTTTTGCCCCGACTGTGGCAAAGAAATGTCAGCAAGTGAAGAATTTTGCAGTGCCTGCGGCAAGCAGCGCACGATGCCTGCGCAGGGTACACAGCCCGTATTTCAGCAGCCTGTATATCCGCAGATGGGGTATGTGCAGGATGCACCCTCTGGCGGTATGACGGCGCTCGGCTTTTTCTTTCCAATTGTCGGCTTGATTCTTTATCTGGTGTGGAAAGACCAAACACCACTCAAGGCAAAATCGGCAGGAAAAGGCGCACTGATAGGCGTGATTGTATGGACGGTTCTGAGTGTAGTCCTTGCGATTCTGGCGTATGTAATTCCGCTGCTGGTTTTCTATTCTTATTATTGAGCATACATACGAAGAGATTTCCGTCGAATGAGGGTACAGAAATACTAAAAAATAAGGAGAGTTTACTTATGAACGACACAAAATACAGTCATGGTACTTCCGAAACGGAAGAGTTAATGGACGGCAGTCTTCGCTCTGTGATGAGCTACATAGCCTCGCTTGCAAAAAGCTGGAAGCTGGATCCGCTTCAGCGCACCTTGGCAATCATTTCTGCCGTCAGCTCGCTTTTTTTACTGATCAATCTCAACGGTCAGGTGTACATCTGGATGTGTGCGCTTGCCGGTCTTTTGCAGCTTTGGATGTGCGTGAAGAAAGTGAAGATAGAATCTTTCTCCATGGCTTTTACATATTCCTTGTTTAGCGTCGGCAGCCTGATTACTGCAATTCAGCAGATTATCAATTACGGCGGATATTATTTTTCCGGCTGGCGTGGGGCGGAACGGGTAATCGTTCAGCTTGTATTATATGCGTTGGTTACTATGGCATGGATTTTGGCATTGAAAAAAGACGAAAATAAAAATACTCTTCGGCTTGTTTTCTTCGTCATCTCTTGTGTGCTTGGCGCATACGAGGTCATATATGTCCTGCTTGCTCTGCGGACAAGCTTTAAGCTTGCCCTGTACGGTTTGGCATGGATCGGTTTTATTGCCGTATTTGCTGTACTGGTATTCATGCTTTATCGAAAAAACGCCCTGCATAATCAGACCTTCGCGCAGACCGTCAACAGAAGTGCAAATCCCATCAATCCACAAATGATGTATTATTCGCCCGAACAGCCTCAAACAACCGTGCTGCCGCAGGAGCATCCTTCCACCATATCGGAGGAGGTGCAGGATCCGGCTCCCGAGCCGACAGTAAAATTCTGCGCACGGTGCGGAGCTGCTATGGATAGTCAATCGAAGTTCTGCGCGAAATGCGGTTCAAGGTTGGAATAAGGATGAATGCCGAACCCGGGCAAAAAGCTGTTGTTTAAATTGAATCGTAGCATAAAAAATCAATCAAAGGAGGATTCTTCATGTACATGAAAAGAAACAAGCGACTGCTGGCTATACTGCTGGCCGTCATCCTGTGTGTCACGATGCTGACTGCCTGCGGAGGTTCAAAGCTCGATGGCACATATCACTCTCAAGGTCTTATTTCCCAATCGTTTACTTTTGACGGAGACCAAGTGACCATGTCTGCTTTTGGCATCAATGCCAGCGGCACATATCGGATCGACGGCGGCCAGATCATTATTACATATACCCTGTTCGGCCAGGAATACACCTGGGAGCAGTCCTTTTCACAGTCGGGAAATGTGATTAATATCGGTGGTACCGAATTCAAAAAATAACGAAAGCGGGGAAATAATTTTGAAAAAACTGATTGCACTGCTGTTGACTATTACTGCTCTATTGTCGCTGAGCGCTTGCGGAGGTGGCAGTGATTTGCCGTCCTTGTCCGGGTACTATGAATGTGAGAGCTATGCCTTTGACATTAGTGCCTTAGAATTTGAATCAGACGGAACCGTAACGCTCTACATGGACTGGAATTATACGGGTACATACAAAGCAAAAGGTGATGGCTATGTGCTTGAGATTACCGGCGGCCAGAGTTCTGTTTCCGATCTGCTGGCAAAAGAGAAAAACGATACCTACAAGATTAACGTTGAACCCAATGATGATGGAACGCTTACGGTGTATCTGAAAGCAAAGAGCGGATATATCTACTACGGAGATCCGTCCGCTGTCTTCTCGCCAAAATCGTAAAAAATGAGCACTGATACCGCAGCTTTTGTAACGGCGGTACAGAAATAGAAATACAAAAGGAAAAACAAGGAGGAAAAAATTATGGGTGGAATTATTGCAGCGGTCGTTCTGATTGTTGTGGCTATTGGCTTCTCGGCATGGTGGAAAGGGCGCTTGATTGGCCAGGGAAAAATCATCCAGCGTGCGAGTGATTTCGTTGAATATGCGGAAATTTTTACCGTTCGTCCTATCCCCAACGAAGAGTATGCCGCGGCCTTAAAAGCATTGGATTTAAAGAAAACCGGTACTTCGCTGGAGGGAAATACAAAAGCCGTCAAATTTACCGGTATATATTTCAGTGCGAGTATTCGCTGTGTGGAACAGACTGAGACAAACAGCGTATATCGCTTTGAGTTTGATAGCTGGAAAACAAAATACGGAAGGCCTTCCTTGGAAAATGAAATGAATATGCTCCTTACCACGGTGGAGAAAATGTTCGTCCAGCTTGATCCGAATACGCAAGTGTCTACGGTCAAGAATGAAATCACGACAAAGCGTAGTATTTTCTAAGAAAGCGGGAGGAATTCTATGAACGATTATGTAATATTTGCGATTTTTGCTGCAATTGTAGCTGCACTTATGGTGATTTGCAAACTTGTTTATAACGCAATTGCCAAAGCGGCAGATAAAAGTAAAGATATGAAAGACAGAGCATCGGGTGCTTATAGGGAATCCGAAAAGCAGAATTTAGCAGACCGATTCAAATAATGGAGGAATAAAAATGAGAAGTAGAACTTATGCGTATAACGGCATCATCTTAGGTATTTTGTCTGGTATGGCGGCTGGAGCCTATACGGAAAGCGCCCCAATTGGCGTAATTGTTGCGATCCTTGGAAGCGTGGTCTGTTTCCTGATCATTCGCTTCCTTGAGAATTTACTGGGACGGGGTATTGATAAAGCGACGGATGCAGTGGCGAACCAATTTGCGAAAAGAGGTCAAAAAAGTACGCCTCAGTCCGGTAATCTGGCAAACCGTTTCCAAACTTCCGCACCTTCCCAGCCCGGTGCTACACAAACCAGTGCCTTTTGCACAAAATGTGGCGCTGCGTTAAAACCCGGCAGCACCTTCTGCGTGAAGTGCGGAGCACCGGTCAAGCCCGGTAATCAATGATGAAAAAGCGACCGCTATCATTCAGCACATTACCTATAATGCACTGGACGAGCATTACGAGACAAATGTATTTACGGATCCGACCATCAAGGGTAAACTCGGTACAAATGCCATGAAAGCGAAAAAACATTTGTATGACCATATTGTGTATGATTCTACAAATGAGCAAAAATTTGCGGAGCAGTAGGATACAAATGCGGACGTCGCCGTATATGTAAAATTGCCGGACGGCTTTTATATCTCCACTCCGGTAGGACGCTACAATCCCGACTGGGCAATCGCTTTCTATGAGGGCAAAGTAAAACACATTTACTTTGTTGCCGAGACGAAAGGCTCTATGTCCTCTATGCAACTTCGCTTGGTGGAAGAATCGAAAATCCATTGCACAAGAGAGCACTTCAAAGCAATCAGTTCCGAGAATGTAGTCTATGATGTCGTAGACAGCTATCAATCGCTTCTCGACAAAGTAATGAAGTAAATAAACTCAATAATATAAAAATCCTCAAAGATGTTTGTTGAGAAAGAGGAAGTGATGTTATATAGTTACATATTAAAATCAGTCTATGCTATTCGATATATGACGTGTTAGAATTAACATAAATCTATATCAATTTATTAAGGGAGGCATATTATGGCGTTTGATTTTAGAAATGCAAATGCTCAACAAATGGAGGCGATTCAGTCAACGGAAGGCCCATTGCTTATAATAGCTGGTCCGGGGACAGGCAAGACATTCACACTCGTGAAGCGAATCGTGTATTTAATAACAGAATGCCAGGTTGCGCCAGAAGAGATTATGGTGGCAACATTTACAGAGAAGGCGGCGAAAGAGCTGATTACCCGTGTTACCAATGAGCTCCTCGCGGTCAACGTGTCAGTGAATGTTAATGAGATGTATATAGGAACATTTCATTCGATATGCCTCCGCATTATCAAAGAAAATCTTGAGTATACTCGAGTGAAGAAAAACTATCGAATGATGGATCAGTTTGATCAGCAATATATGATTTTTCAACATATAAGACAGTTTCAGGCTTTGGATCACTATTTTGACTTGTTTTCAGGACATTTGGGTGCATGGAAGCAGGCCGGGCAGATTGCAAAATATGTAAACAATCTGACGGAAGAACTCGTCGATGGAAATAGTATGATGTTAGATTCTAATCCCGAAATTGTTGCGTTAGCAAAGATTTTAGAATTATATTCCACACTAATGGAGGAAGAGAATTTAATTGATTTTTCAAGTATACAGACAGAGGCGTATAATCTTTTGAAAAATCATCAGGATATTCTGGATAGCTTGCGTGTTAAGATTAAGTATATTATGGTTGATGAATATCAGGATACAAACTATATACAGGAACAGTTTATTTTCTTAGTAGGAGAAAAACGACAGAATATATGTGTTGTAGGAGATGACGATCAGGGTTTGTATCGTTTTAGGGGAGCTACTATTCGTAATATTTTGGAATTCCCATCACATTTTCAAGAGTGTAAGAAAATTGATTTGACAATCAATTACAGATCGGAGAAGCAGATTATTGATTTTTACAATCAATGGATGGAAAAAACAGATGGACGAGCCTTTGGCTTCTTATGGAAAAATTTTCGTTTCCCTAAAAAGATTATACCGGGAAAGAAAAACTATAGTGAAGAGACAACAGTTCTGAAATGTTCCGGCAAAGATGTGGCGGATGACTGGTATGAGCGAGTATTAGCCTTTATTCAATCATTAAAAAAATCAGGGAAACTTACAGACTATAACCAAGTTGCGTTTTTGTGTAGGTCAGTGAAGAATGATAAGGTGATTGATTTAATTCATTATTTGGAAGAGCATGGAGTTCCGGTTTACTCACCGAGATCCGAGATGTTTTTCCAAAGGAAAGAAATAAAAGAAATTTTAGGTTGTATTATTCTGTGCTTCCCAGAATACATCAGAAAACTGAAAAATAGGGATTTCCCATATAATTTTAATGAACTGTATGAATATTACAGTGAAGATTGTATGCGTGCTGCTCAAGATATAGTTTCTCAACATAAAGATACATTAGGCCAATGGATCGTAAATATGATGAAACGGCATGGGAATCTAAAGGAAAATACGGATTACGCGTTTACCGGGTTGATGTACCAGTTGTTGGAATTTGAACCATTCTGTTCGTACATAGGAATTGACATTGGGACAGGAGTCATAGATGAGCGGCCAGCAAGAAATATTTCTATCCTGTCTTCGGTGTTTGGAAAATATGAGTATTTGCATAGGGTGGAGGTATTTACACCGCAAAATATTATAGATGTGGTTGAACGATTTTTTAATATGTATCTGAGGTTTTTATATGATGGCGGTATCACTGAATATGAAGATGATACAGAGTATGCCCCGAGCGGATGCATTTCTTTCATGACGATTGATCAATCTAAAGGAATGGAATTCCCGGTAGTTATGGTGGATTCTTTAAACGCTACGCCGAGAACGAATTCGGATAAAGTACTCGAAGCGGTTGAAGAAAAATATTTTCAAAGAAAAGCTTTTGAAGATCAAGATGATATAAAGTTTTTTGACTTTTGGCGTTTATACTATACGGCATTTTCACGAGCACAGAATCTATTGGTGCTTTCTTGCTATGAGAAAAAAGGACATGGAGCAACACCAAGTAAATATTTCGAGGAATGCTATAGAAAACTTTTAGACTATGACGAGGTGGACCTGAGCAAGCTGAAATTAGAAGAGGTTAAGCCTGTTAAGGTTAAAGACACGTTCTCTTTTACTTCCAATATAGAAGTATACGAAAATTGTGCATTGCAGTATAAAATTTTTAAGGAATTGGGATTTACACAAGTTAGAGTTGGAGCGACACTATTTGGAACACTGGTACATGAAACGATTGAGGATGTTCATCGTGCAGCTATGCGGAAAGAAGTAAATACAATCACACCAGAAAATATTCGGATGTGGTTTGATACAAATTATGGTACACTGTCTAAGAATGAACATTCCTATCTTGGACAGAAACAGCTCGAAGCTGCATATAGGCAAGTGCTTAGGTATGTGGAGAGAAATGGTCGAGACTGGAGCAAAATACAGGATGCCGAGGTTGAGGTTAGCCTTGTTAAGGAAGAGTATATTTTACAGGGGAAAGTTGATTTAATAAAAGGTGATAATGATACCGTTGAAATAGTTGACTTCAAATCTGAAAAGAAACCGGATATGGAAATAGAGTGCGAATCGCTTGAGAGAAATCGAAAGCAGTTAGATGTCTATGCGCACTTGATCGAAGAAAAGACGGGAAAGCAAGTAAGCAAGTTGCATCTGTATTATACGGGAGAAGAGAGCGGAGTACCGATGATTACGTTCGATAAATCACAGGAATCTATTGATCATACGATTGAGGAGTTTGAAGAAGTGGTTGATAAGATTCAACGAAGAGATTTCAGCGGGAGAGCAAAAAATAAAACATTATGCCAGAACTGTGATATGCGCTATTATTGCAGAAAATAAGGAGAAAATTAATGGAAGAACAATTAACGTTTGAATTTGCACAAAGGGAACCGATAAAGGGATATCCCCAGTTATATTGGACAGATAAAAAACCATATACATCAACACAATATTATCCGGCACAGTTAAAAGAAGTGTATGGGACGCCTAAGAAAGGATGGATGAATAAAATATACTGGGGAGATAATTTACAGGTAATGAGCCACTTGCTAAAAGAATATCGAGGAAAAATAGATTTTATTTATATTGATCCTCCGTTTGATAGTAAGGCAGATTATAAGAAGAAAATAGCTATCCGAGGAAAAAGCATTTATAGTGATAATATTTCTTTTGAAGAAAAACAATATGCAGATATTTGGTATAGTGATAGATACCTTCAATATATGTATGAAAGATTAACAATAATGAAGGAATTACTATCCAATACGGGAAGTATTTATCTCCATTGTGATTATAGAAAGTCTCATTTATTGCGAATGATATTAGAGGAGGTGTTTGGACCATTAAATTTAAGAAATGAAATAGTATGGTGCTATCGTGGAATGGCGGTATCTACTAATCACTTCGTTAGACGGCATGATACAATTTTGTTTGCGACGAAAACAGATGATTATGTGTTTAATTGGGCAGATATTTCTGAACCATTGGAGCAGGCGACCGTGAATAAATATCGAAATATTGATAAGGATGGAAGAAAGTTCCGTTTACATGGAAGAAATATTTCGGGAAGCCCAATTCAAAATTGTACAGATATAGATATTAAGTGGTTAAAAACCCATCCAGAATTATGTAGGATTGATTATTTAGACGAAAAAAAAGGTGCTAAACCGCGAGATTGGTTTGTGATGGATTATTTGAATATAATGTCAAATGAGAGGCTTAATTATCCCACTCAAAAGCCAGAGAGTCTGTTGGAAAAGTTTATTAAGGTATCTACAAATCCGGGAGATATAGTTTTTGATTGTTTTATGGGATCAGGTACAACTCAAGCTGTAGCCATGAAACTTGGCCGTCGCTTTATCGGAGCAGACATAAATTTAGGAGCGATCCAGACAACAACGAAACGTCTCATTAATGCCGCAAAAGATTTAGATGAGGATAAATATACAGGATTTGAAGTTTATAATGTCAATAATTATGATTTTTTCCGTAATCCGGTAGAAGCAAAGGAGCTTCTTATTGAGGCCCTTGGGATACAAAAATATGATTCTTCCGTGGTTTATGATGGTGAATTAGATGGATATATGGTAAAAATTATGCCTACTAATCGCATTGCTACAAAAGCAGATTTGGAGGAACTAAAAGCAAATCTTCCGTATGCTACTTTTGAAAAGCGCAAAGAAGAAAATCCGGACGGTATAGTTGAGCGTATTAAGATAATTTGTATGGGACATGAGCCTGATTTAAAGGCCTCCTTGGAACAAGAGTTATCAGCCTATAAGATTGAAATCGAGATTTTAGATATTTTGAAGGATAAATCTCAATTACAATTTAAACGAGAGTCAGATGCGCTGGTTGTAAAGGAAGAGGGAAAATTGCTTGTAAAAGAATTTTATCCTATGAATTTATTACAAAAGTTAAGTATGCAGAAGGAGACTGTTGAGGACTGGCGGCAACTTGTAGAATCTGTTTTTATTGACTGGAATTATGATGGAGAGACAATGCGTCCGTCTGTTACAGATATTCCTGGCAAAGATGAACTGGTTATAGGGATTTATGAAATCCCGAAAGATGCGACAAGAATCATGGTTAAAATTACAGATTTGCTGTCAGAGTCTTTGGAGGTGGAGGTGTAAAGCATGGCGAAACAGACTGGGATAGAATTTGCTTTTTTTAAGTTCCTCCGCCAATTTTATTTAGATAGTAAAGGGAAAATACGTAATAATTACCGGGCGATTACACTTAAATTTTTAGATTATAATGATTGTGGGAAAAATCCGAATGCGTTTTTAAGAAGACCGCAATTCGAAGCACTGGAAATGTATGTGTTCATAAAGGAATTTATGGATAATCGGCAGATGTACCAGATGTTTGATGAGTGGTCTAAACGTGATGGAGTTTTTTCTAACAGATATTATTATGACGAGCAGGATCAGATTACATTATTTGATATCTATTCACCGAGACAGTATCATGATTATTTTAATCAGATTAGAAAATATGCAGAAAAATATCCGAATTACATTTATGCATTAACCATGGGGTTAGGGAAGACAATACTTATAGCTACCTGTATATATTACGAATTTTTACTTGCCAGTAGATTTCCAAGAGATAAAAGATATTGTCATAATGCCTTAGTCTTTGCTCCTGATAAGACTGTTTTACAATCCTTAAAGGAGATCGTTACATTTGATAAAAGTAAGGTCATTCCTTTAGAATATGTCGGTGCTTTAGATGCTAATATCAAGGTTCACTTTTTAGATGATGCTGGGACGACGTTGAATACGTTAGATAACTCTGATTACAATATTATTATTTCTAATACACAAAAAATTATTTTAAAAAAGCAGCATAAGGAAAAGACAGCGGCAGAGAAGCTGTTCAGTGACGGAATTTCAGGACAAGGTGTATTGGGAGAGGTTCTGGGAATGTTGGAAGATATAAGTAATGATAAAGAACTGGTGTCCAACCAACGGTTTGAGAAACTTACCCGACTGAAGCAAATTGGAATCTATGTAGATGAAGCGCATCATATGTTCGGAGCTGATTTGGAGAAGGCCTTGTATGATAAGAAGAGAGCCACCAGCCTGAGACTTACAATTAGCGAGTTGGCAGAAGAATTGGAACGAAATGGCAGTAATGTTGTGGCCTGCTATAATTACACCGGTACGCCTTATGTGAATAACAGACTTCTTCCAGAAGTTGTATATGCATATGGATTAAATGAAGCGATACAAAATAATTTCTTAAAAGATACGGATGTATATGGTTATGAAAATGTAAAAAATGAGGAGTTCTTGAAAAGTGTAATTGAGGACTTCTGGAAGAAATATGGAGGTCGGGAATATGAAGGCCTTGCGCCTAAACTGGCAATCTTTGGCGCGGAGATTAAAGAAATAGAAGAAGAGATTCGTCCTATAGTCGAGGGGATATTGGCTGATTTGGGGATCCCACTGGATAAAATACTTGTGAATGTCGGAAATGAAAAGCTGACAAAGGCAGAAGATTTAAGAGATTTTAATAATCTTGATGTGGAAGGTACTCTCGGAAGTAAGAAGCAATTTATCTTGTTGGTGAATAAAGGGCGCGAGGGATGGAACTGTAGATCTTTGTTTGGTGTGGCTTTATTCAGAAGTCCTAAATCTAAGATTTTTGTATTGCAGGCAACTATGCGCTGTATGAGAAAGATTACAGATCAACAGCAGCGGGCAACTGTATATTTGTCTAAAAGTAATATGGACATTCTGAATGAAGAGTTAAAGAAAAACTTCAGGACCACTATTGAGGAATTGAAAGGAAAAGCGCCAACATCAAAGGAACCATACCATGTACGCGTAATGGAACCGCCACGGAAACTTAAGATGAAGAAAATCCATTACGAGTATAAAATAGAAGAAAATGAATTTTCGGGGATAATGGACTTTGAATTAGAGAGCATAGAAGTGGATGTTTACGATGCTAGAATCTATGTAAAGGAAGGCCTTGCAAACGAGACTGTGGTGAAAGAAGCAAATGCAAACTATATGGTAAATAGGAAGGTATATTCAGAGATAACATTAATAGCTGAAATAGCCAGATATTTTCCAACACTTCGTTGTACTCAGATTTCAAAACTGTTGAGAAATTCTAAAGATGGAATGCCGTTTATTTTGTTGTGCGTTAATGAACATAATGAGGTGCTGGATGAAGTAATTATTCCTAAAATTTTCGATGCACTTTATACTGTTACACGGAAAAAAGTAAAAGAAGATATTGAGGTAGAATTACTTCGTAAACCGAAGAAAGGCGGTTGTTACGAGCTTCAAGGAACTGAGGAGATGACGATAAAAATGGATTCGCAGGACACTGTTGTGCGAGATAATCGGGAGAAGAGTTTTCATGCAGATACATATATTTTTGATTCTAAACCAGAAAAGAAACTGTTTTTAGATCTACTGAAGAATAAGAAAGTATTAGAAGCCTATTTTACAGGAATGTTTACAAGCGATCAAACAGATTTCAGTGTTCCTTATATTGATCCGGAATCTCATCGGTTACGAAAATATTATCCAGATTTTTTGGTTAAGCTGGATGATGGTTCTTATCTGATCCTGGAAGTCAAAGCGGATTATATGACGGAAGATCCTACGGTTGAGGCGAAAGAAGCGGCGGCGAAAGATATTGCAACTGAAAGTAAGATGGAATATCGGATGCTGAAAGCGAGCGAAATAATGAAAGGGAAAATAGAGATTTAAAAAGTGAATAGAGTTTAGTGTTCAATAGGGCTGCATGGCTTTGCTGTGTTGGCTCTATTTATATTTGAATATTTGTCCCAATATTGACAATGATGTCCCAAAATGATATATTCTAATTATAAAGAGTTTCAGGAGTGGTGTTATATGAAAAAGAAGAATGTGATTAACCTGATCAAATATTATGCAGAAAATAATGATGCGGCGTTCAGAAGTGAAGCATATGAGATTGCCAAAGATTTTGATGCATCAGGAGATTATCAGTTAGCAGAATATATTATGGCTTTGATGTCAAATGCTAATACATTTGTGCCACAAATGAATGAAAATGAATCAGCCTTATTTGAGAAGGTGGAAATATCGGGGGATATTTTGGTTTTACCAGAGATTATTACTCAAGATCTTCTGGGGATCGTCAATGCAGTGGCCCATAATGTAGGAATCAATAAATTCCTTTTGCAGGGAGCTCCGGGAACTGGAAAGACCGAGGCAGTAAAGCAACTGGCAAGAATTTTAAATCGAGAGATTTTTATGGTAGATTTTTCGGCTATTGTTGATAGTAAATTAGGACAGACACAAAAGAATATAGGGCGGCTATTTCAGGAAATAAATAGTTTTCCGCATCCAGATAAAGTAATTGTTTTATTTGATGAAATTGATGCCATAGCACTGGATCGAACAAACGCGAATGATCTCAGAGAGATGGGGAGGGCAACATCCGCAATGCTGCGGGGGATGGATCGTCTGGATGAACGGGCTGTATTGATTGCAACGACAAATCTTTATCAATATTTCGACAAGGCATTAACCAGGCGATTTGATTCAATTATTGATTTTAACCGTTATACACAGGAAGATTTAATTAAAGTGGCAGAAGAATTATTGAATACATTTCTAGAAAAATTTAAGCTGGCCAATAGGGATATTCGGTTATTTCGAAAAATTATTCAATTGTTGGATCCGATTCCATATCCGGGAGAGCTAAAAAATGTTATTCGGACATCTGTTGCCTTTAGTGATCCTGATGATGGGATGGACTATTTTAGGCGATTATATTATACGATATGCGGAGAAATGCCACAGAATTTAGAAAAATTGCAGGCGCAGAATTTTACTGTAAGAGAAATTGCTATTCTTACAAAAAAGTCAAAAAGTGGAGTTGCCCGGGAACTCAAGGAGGTGAATCTGAGTGAATAATATTCTACAATTAAAAGGTCAATTCCAGAAAAGAGAAAATACTGGCGGTGGAGGTCCTATCAATTTACCAAAAGGTAAAATGGTATCGGCAGCACATTTGCGGGAACTGATTCAACAGTTGAAAAGTGTTTATAGATATTGGGAAAATCGAACTGAGATAGGGGGAACTCTTGTAAGTGCCTACTATTACCATATTGTTGCAAAAAGTAATCGATTAAAGACACTGTTGGGAGAAGGAAGCAAATCTCCGAACGAATCTGTACGAGGTGTTAGATTCATTCAGGAAGATGACGAAACCAAAAAACATGTGTTTACACATTTTGTTTCAAGACAGATAATACAAGATACGATTGAAAAACTGGAACTTGCACTGAAAATTGTAGAACGGGATTATGGAGATCGCATTTCACATGATGATATAGAGGCTATTAATAAAGGCCGTTATAAGGATAAAAAACCTGCAAGAACAGTATTTGTAAAAATCATTGTAGATGCATATTATTTGGAACGATTTGGTGTAGATCAGGAATATGAAAAAAGGGAAATTACCAATGATTCAATCATAACGATATACAAAACAGGAGTGGATACAATCAGCCTTCTCAGCAAGTTCGGGATTGATATGATTAATGCGGAGATGTTGAATGATACGACTCTACGACTTACACCAGATGAGATTAAGATTTTGCAGGATAAAGCTCCGTATTTGATCGCAATGGGTGTAGTAGATTTTTCCAAGATTTCATTCGATGCGCCTGATTATTTGAAGAAAGAGGAGCAAGAAAAGATTTTATCGATTCCAAAGCCTGGAAATGAGCCCGTGATTGGCGTAATAGATACTCAATTTGATGAGCTTGTATACTTTCATGAATGGGTGGATTACAGAAAGGTGATTCGGGACGATATCGATTTATGTCCGGAAGACTATATTCATGGCACGGAAGTGTCATCTATAATTGTTGACGGACCAAGTTTTAATCCCAATTTAGATGATGGCTGTGGACGATTTCGAGTTAGACATTTCGGGGTTTCAGTCGCAAAAGGATTCAGTTCCTTTACTATACTAAAAATGATTCGAAATATCGTAATGGAAAACCCAGATATTAAAGTTTGGAATTTGTCATTAGGTTCCGCGATGGAGATACATGAAAATTTTATTTCTCCGGAAGCAGCAGAACTCGATCGAATTCAAAGTGAATATGATGTGATTTTTGTTATTGCAGGTACAAATAAGCCAAAGAATGAAAAAAAGAAGGATATGAGGATAGGTGCACCTGCGGATTCGTTGAATTCATTGGTAGTTAATGCTGTAGATTTTCATGGGAAGCAGTCTTCCTATACTAGGACAGGGCCTGTTCTATCCTTTTTTCATAAACCTGACGTGAGTTATTATGGTGGGGATGGACCAGATAAAATAATCGTGTGTGATCCGTTAGGAAAAGCATATGTTACCGGTACATCTTTTGCGGCGCCGTGGATTACAAGGAAGATAGCCTATTTAATTTATGTTATGGGATTAAACAGAGAAGTGGCAAAGGCCTTAATCATTGATTCTGCTGCTGGATGGAAAAAAAGTGATATTCCTACTCTTAATCGCACAGGATATGGCATTGTGCCTAAGCGAATCGAAGAGATTTTGCAATCTCAGGATGATGAGATACGATTTATTATGACAGGGACAATCGAGGATTTTGAAACGTATACCTATAATATTCCAGTGCCTCAGGATGTGAAGGGATTCCCCTATTTTGCAAGGGCTACTTTGGCATATTTCCCGAAAAGTGATCGAAATCAAGGAGTAGATTATACAGGAACTGAGATGGATATACATTTTGGAAGAATTCAGGAGAAAAATGGAAAGCCTACAATCAAGTCAATCGACCAAAATAAACAGTCAGAGGATGGCCCTATTATCCTTTATGAAGAAGAAGCACGACAGATGTATCGAAAATGGGATAATATTAAGCATATTAAGGAAATTGTAAAAAGTAATGCCAGATCCCGTAAAGTATATGGTGCTGGTATGTGGGGCTTGAGTATAAAGACGAAGGAAAGAGCACAAGTAAAAGCGGGACGGGGATTACAATTCGGTGTTGTGATTACACTGAAGGAAATGAATGGGGTGAACCGGATTGATGAGTTCGTGAAACTTTGCATGATGCGAGGATGGATTGTTAACGAGTTGATTATTGAAAATCAGATTGATATCTACATTAAAGCAGAAGAAGAAATAGAGTTCGAGTAATTTGGAAGATATTTATCCCTTAATATAAGGATAAATATAAATTGCGGTATTGCTTGGCAGAGCAATACCGCAAGTCGGATACACAGTTGGTAATCCGAATCTTGATAGATCAAAATGATTATATAAAATATAGTCACTCATTTCAAGATATTATTTCCAACTGTATGTGTCAAGTAATGAGGGCGTAAAATTTTCTGTGTCTATGGGAAAAATTCTCTTTGATA
>ERZ791922.520-NODE-520-length-23219-cov-3.481868_pt1 | contig 23219 bp, 19 predicted proteins | sample MGYA00510134_ERZ791922 | MGnify/ENA primary metagenome ERZ791922 (study PRJEB30046, sample SAMN00792101) | human gut metagenome | study: EMG produced TPA metagenomics assembly of the A metagenome-wide association study of gut microbiota in type 2...
CAGGAAAAATTTATATTTTTTCAATTGTCTACTTGACGGGGTGCAGTTCAAATTTCCCGACAGCCCCTTTTCATTACTTTTTATTTATTTCTTTTTTTGAAGCTAATTCCAATTGCTGCTCCTGAAATCAATAACAACATTGTTGCCCACAAGAACATTGTATTATCCCCTGTCTTTGGTGTATTTACTTTTCCACCTGTTGGCTTGGTTGAATTTCCGGATGTTGAGCCACTATTTCCACTTGGCTTATTCGTTCCATCGGTTCCCGGTTTATTTCCGTCTTCTCCGCCTGGCTTGTTTCCATCTTCTCCACCTGGTTTATTTCCATCTTCTCCACCCGGCTTGTTTCCGTCTTCTCCACCTGGTTTGTTTCCACCTTCTCCAGGTTCTTCTTTCAATACAAGGCCTTCATGTGCAGCTTTAAGACTATTTACTGCATCATCAACAACCTGTTGTTCATCCACTGTCAGTTCATCATTTTCCATTACTGTATAAGCTCTTTCTAATTCTGCATTAAATACTGCAACTGACCCTTCAGTATATTTTTCTAATTCAATTCCCTTCAAGCTTTCCAATAATGCTTCCAATGTTGCTTTGTCTGCTTTTAATCTAAGATTTCCAATTGCTGTTACTAATTGATTCCAAGCTTCATCTACTTCCGGCTGCATTGCATCGCCATCTGCAAGAACAGTTTCTGCTTTTTCTTTTGCTGCAAGATATTCTTCTTTTCCTGCCTCTACATATTTATCCAGATCAATCATGGTTGTTAATTCTACTGCCAATTCAAGTTCTGTTTTATCTGCTGCTTTCATTTCAATTGCCTGTACTGCCTGCATTAATTTTGTTGCAGCATTAACAACTTCTGTCTTGGTAGCATTTTCTTTGTCCATCACAGCCTGTCCTTCTGCAATTGCTTCTTCAAACAATTTCTTAACAGACTCTACACAATCCTCTACTTCACCGGATTCTACATAAGATTTTGCAAGGTTCAAGAAGTGCTCTAATGTAGCTTTTCCAACACGCAGCTGATCAACAGCATTCTGAAGTTGTGTCAATGCTTCATCAACAACTTTCTGATCTGCCTGTTCATTCTCAATGACACTCTGTGCATTCTGTAATGCTTCCTGGAATACTTTCCATGTATCTTTTGTATATCCCTCAGCTTTTTCATCTTTATACTGATTATACAATGTTTCCAGTTCTGTTTTGTTTACATTTGGAGTTGTATTTCCACCATAAACTTCGATTTCATAGAATGTAACATCCTTACAACCTGCTCCAGTGACAAATTTAAAATTATCTGTCGGAACATTTTCCGGGAATGAAACTGTTAATTTATTGCATGCAATATCTCCATTTTCATCCACATATGTCCAGCTTTCTCCATCTGATAAATGAATTTCTTCTGGGCTGACTCTTGTCAATGTTCCAGTCTCTGGTTTTGTTGAATCGAAAAATACAACTTCTTCTCCACTTTCATTTGTATAAGTCAATGTAAACTCACCTACACGACTGTGATTTGGCTCATTCCATACATGTGTATCCAAGTATTCTTTAATGACGATTCGATTAATACCAGACTGATCTAACTTAGCAGAAATCCAATGATCAGAACCTTGCTTTGTTGCCCATCTAGTAGTCATATTTCCGTCAAACGCATATTCTGGGCCATACGGACCACTATAGTAATCACTTGCTTGTGACTCTGTCACAACACGAATATCTCCTGAAATTAATACCAGAGGCTCTGCATCTACACGTCTGCCTTCAACTTCTACGTAAGCTGATACGGTAATAGCGCCACCCTTATAGGCTCCATCTACTTTAAGTGTTGTTCCTGTAATGCTTCCTGCGGATTCCGGATCAACTGCAAATACAACCTGCTCAGGAGTAACTACTGTTTCACCAACCAAACCTTCAACTGTCAATTCTACACTCTTTCCAGCTTCAAATTTATTTGTTGGAGCACTGATTTTCAAATAGCTCTGATCTGGTTTTGTAACATGATATGCTTCAATTTCATAAATAATCGGGCTCTGGCATGCGCCAAGATTTACTTGAATATATCTTGCTGTTGTTTCATTAAAACGAACGGTTCCTTCAGACTGTATTGTCTTCTTTCCAACAGACTGATAATCCTGTCCATCTGTAGAAGTTAAAATTTCAACTTCACGTAATTCATTATATCCAATGTAATATTTTTCAAACAATGTAACTGCATTTACAGTTCTCTCACTTCCAAGATCAAATGTAAACATTGCTTGATTTCCACTAACTGCTACTGCTGCATCATCATTATCACGAACACCGTCTGTCAGATATACCAGCTGTTCTTCTGTCAAATCTTCCAATGAACATTCCGGAACAATTCCTTTCAGCATATTTGCGCCTTCATCTGAAGAAATAACATACAATTTTGAATATGTATTTCCAACTGCTTTTCCTTCATAGAAAGCGGCTGCCTTTACTTCAAATGCACCCTGTTTTGGTGCTGTAATTGCTTCACTATAAAGTGAAGATTCACTTGTAGGATCTGTACCATCTAATGTATAGCGGATTTCTATTTCTTTATTTTCTGCAGAAATTGTGATATCTGACTCAGCTTTAATATAAGAACTTTCCGGTGTAAAGTGAATAACTGTCATAGTTTTCAAACTATTTAATGTTTCGCTGTCGGCTTTTAGTCTTCCTAAAGCTTCTGTCAATGCTGATTGATCCTGAGTTGCAGCTGCAATAAGACCTTTCGCATCTGCTACATTCTGCAAAATAGAATCTTTCATTGACTGAGACAATTCCCAACTATGTTCACCTACTACAGTATCATTTGCTGCACTTTCATTTGCTTCTGCTAATATAGCTACCTCATTTGCATTTTTTACTGTCTGAATTAAAGTAATTAATTCTTTATAAGGAGCTTTTCTGTCATCTCCCTGCGCATTCTTCAATGCATTCGCTTTTTCCTCGATTACAGCTTTATAAGGAGCTAACTGAGCAGAATATGTTCCGTCATCAATTTTTCCTATAACACCTTCTGCCTGCTGTAATAACTGTTCAATAGACTTATCAAAGTTTTCTTCTAATTTGATAATCGTATCCAATGTATCCATTGTTCTTCCATCTGCAAAGCTCATTCCTTCCGGAAGGGTAATACGATATCCATTGTCTGTCTTCTCAAAATCAAGAACTACATCTGGGTTATTAAACAATTCTGCTGATGAGTAAATTTTTCCATCTGGAGATTCTGCGATTTCTAATACATTTCCCTGTACCTGCTGTGAAATACGCATTGCTGGAGTTACATGCAAATATACAGTTCTTGTACCATCTTTGTTATCTCTGTATGTACTTCCGCCCCATGTAGGTTCTTCATACGGGCCACCACGAGTATTATAAATAGATTCTCCGTTTTTCTGTACCCATTCTCCAATTGTTTCAAACGCTTTCAAATGTTTATTGGAGAATTGTCCATTCGGCATCAACCCAATGTTCAAAAGAACATTACCATCATTACATGCATTATTAATGATATCTCCTGTGACTCTTACCGGAGATTTTGCACTTGTATCTCTGTTATAGGACCATGCATTACCGGAGTCAATTGTCAAGCAGCTTTCCCATGCATGCTTATTATCAAATTTTGCTGTTGTCTGTTCCGGAGTAATATAATCTCCCTGTATATCTTCTGGCAAACCACCTTCATCCCAAGGTTTCGGATCTTCCCAACGATATACATAACGGTCATTTGTAATAATACCAGGCTGAAGCTGTTTTACACGACGTAAGATTGTTCTAGGATCCCACGCACCCCATGCTTCTTTCCAGCCTTTTGGTGCTGTATTTCCATACATTGGAAGTGCAGAACCAATTGCATCACACCAGAAAACATCCATTTTTCCGTATTTTCCAAACAACTCTGTTAAATGTCCAAGATAAGTCTCCATCCAACGATAATGTTCTTCGCTCCAGCAATAATCGTTGTACCAATCCTGAGGAGAATAATACAAACCAAATTTCAGATCTTGTTCATGAGCTGCATCTGCAAACTGTTTGATAATATCATAATCTTCTCCTGCTGCAGACTGAGCATCTTTGTAAGGTGTTCCTGAAATAGAATGCTCTGGATAATAATTACTATCCCAACTTGTAAATCCACCATGATGTTTACTTGTAAAGATTAAATATTTACACCCCATCTCTTTTGCTTTTGCAACAATATCATGTGCATTAAATTCCTGTGGGTTAAAGTCTAAGTAACGAAGATCGTAATTAGGTTTTTTCTGTACATGACTTGGACCAGGTCCTCTTCCCCATCCAATTTCGCTTCCGCTCATTGTACCTGGATCCCAGTGAATGAACATTCCAAGTTTAGCATCATGGAACCACTGTAATTCTTCTTCTGATGCACGAAGATCATATACTCTATTTGACAGTTCATTTAGAACATCTCTATCTGCTACTACATCAATCTTCAAATCTTCATCAGAAATAATTACAAGTCCTTCTGCCTGTGCAGTAGAACGATAGTTTCCATTTGCTCCATTCTTTAATTCTTCCGTTCCATAAAAAACATGTTTTCCCAAAGATTCTGCTACTACATTTAATTCAACTGTATCTTTTCCTGCAAAATCATAATCTGGAGCATCCAAAACATTTGTCACAAAATCTTTTGTCACCAGAACTTTTCCGCCCTTGACTTCCGGTATCTCAGTTTTAAATGCTGTTCTTGTTCCGTTTTTATAATAATATGGAGATGCAGTAATATTATATTCTGCTACATGATCTTCTCCTCCAAGAGTCTCAGCCACATTAAAATATACGGTTTTTCCAAAACGTGTCTGAACTTCATTTGTCAGATTATTTCTACTCTCCATATAAGTTTCATTCTTTTTAAGTCTTGGGGCAATTCGATTAAACTCTTCCTCTGACATAACCGGTCCTACCGGATCACTTTTTATTGTTTTCCCCACAACTCCATCAACAGACGGTGTCACTTCAAATCTAATATATTTATTCAAATCCTCTTGTGCCAACGTATACTCGGTTCCCGTCTGTCCTTCAATTTTTGTATACTCTCCATTTCTGCTATCTCCACGATACCACTGAAATGTGCTGGCATCCGTTCCATATGCATTCGAAAGATTATATTTTCCGCTCAATGTACTTCCGACTACATCATCCCCATTAATGTATGGGAATAAAACTGCACTTTTCATTGCTTCTACAAAGTTTGGATTAGGGATATCCTGTGGATTAATAGGGTCCCCACCGGCTGCTGCATAACTTATCACTGATGGAATTAATAATGAGCAGCTCAAAATTGATGATAATAACAGCCGCTTAATTTTTTTCCTTTCCATAAGCCATCTTTTCCTCCTTGATTTATCTGTTACAAAATGAATTACTACCCTCCTTTTCTATCTATTTTCATAATGTTAACCGAAATATATCACAATTTTCTTCATAATTCATCATTTTCGCTAATATCGTTATATTTTCATGATTTTTCATAATTTAATCTTTGATTTTTGTTAATATTTGAACTTGATTTATTTTATTTTTTTTGATATAAGTTATATATACATACGGTTTTTAACAGAATTTTTTAAATATTTTTCAGCTTTTAGATAAGAAAAAAAGGTATCGCCCCATCATCTTTTCAGATAATGTTGTGATACCTTTTTATTATTATTTTTTCATCTTCTATTTTGTTGAACCATCATATTCTCGAATAATCTGTCTAACCGGATAAATAAATGTTGGTGAAACAGATAACTCGTCCACGCCCATTGCCATAAATCGCTCTGTTAATTCCATATCAGCACCAAGCTCTCCACAGATTCCTGCCCAGATTCCTGCTTTATGTGCATTATCTACAACCATTTCAATCATACGAAGTACGGCTTCATGATGTGGATTATAGAACTCATCCAATTTTGCATTCTGACGGTCGATTGCCAATGTATACTGTGTCAGATCGTTTGTTCCAATACTAAAGAAATCTACTTCCTGAGCCAACAAATCACTGATGATTACGGATGCTGGAGTCTCAATCATGATTCCCTGCTCAACCTGTCCGTACTGGATTCCTGCTTCTTCCAGCTCAGCCTTTACTTCTTCCATAATTGACTTAATCTTACGAACTTCTTCAACAGAAATAATCATCGGATACATCACTGCAATATTTCCATACGCACTTGCACGCAAAATCGCACGAAGTTGTGTTTTGAATATCTCAGGTCTTGTCAGACAAATACGGATTGCACGAAGTCCCATTGCCGGGTTCTCTTCTTTGTCCAGATTAAAATAATCTACCTGCTTGTCCGCTCCGATATCCAATGTACGGATAATGACTTTCTTACCAGCCATTGTTTCTGCTACCATCTTATATGCTTTGAACTGCTCGTCTTCAGTCGGATAATCACTGGATTCCAAATATAAGAACTCACTTCTGAAAAGTCCGATACCACCAGCATCATTACTCATTGCTGCCGGAAGGTCTGATACAGAACCGATATTGGCAAATAATTTGATTGCCTTACCACTCTTTGTTACAGTCGGCTTGCCTTTCTGCTCTGCAAGCAGTTTTCTATGTTCCTCCTGCTCAGCCTTCTTTGCTTTATATTTCTCAAGCACTTCCGGTTCCGGATCAATGTAGAACTCTCCTGTAAAGCCATCTATGATTCCCAGCTTTCCATTCCATTCTTCCTGGATATCAATCTGAATCAATGCCGGAATATTCATTGTTCTTGCAAGAATCGCTGTATGTGAATTAGAAGAACCAAGTCTTGTTACAAATCCCAATAACTTACTCTTATCAAATTGAACAGTCTCACTCGGAGCCAGATCTTCTGCCACAATAATAGATGGCTCATCCCAGCTCTTTGCTTCACCAACACCCATCAGAACATTAATCACACGCTCTGAAATATCCTTCATATCTACAGCTCTTGCCTGAAAATATTCATCATCCATAGATGCAAACATAGATGCGAAGTTATCACCTGTCGTAGCAACTGCATACTCTGCATTTACCATCTGTGTCTCGATAATACTCTTAACAGATTCATTATAATCATCATCTTCCAACATCATCTGATGTACTTCGAAAATCTGTGCACCAGATTCTCCTACTTCCTTGAGAGCTTTTTCATATAAGCCCCCCAACTGCTCCTGTGCAGAAACCACTGCTGCTTCATATCTTGCAACTTCCGCTGCTACATCTTCAACCTTTGTTCTCTTTACCTGATTCTGCTCTTTTGCAAAAAATGTAATCGGACCAATTGCGATTCCACCGAAAATAGATTTTCCCTGAATCACCTGCATAGCCAGCCTCCTATAAGTTCTCTTTGAAAAATGTTTCCAGATCAGCTGCTACCGCATCCGCATTGTCGCCTTCCACATCAACTTCTACTTCCATACCTTTTTTTACACCCATCCCCATAACAGCCATAAGTTTTGTTGCATCAGCACTTTTACCGTTACAGCTCAATGTAATTTTTGCCCCTGTTGCCTTTGCCTGCTTTACAAGTAATCCTGCCGGTCTTGCATGTAATCCTACTTCATCTGTAATCACATAATTAAACTTTGCCATTGTCTTATCCTCCTTAAATCTAAACATAAAAAATCCATACTAATAATTTAACACATATTTGTTAAAATATCTACTATAAATGGAACTCATTTCTTTTTCCGATACACTGCCCAATTCTGCTCTCCATCATCTTTTACCTTGATAGACTGAAAACTCTGTATATACTGTTTAAACTGAGAATATCCATAATCTCTAACCTTAAAATCTCCAAACTGCATCCTGATTCGATTTCCTAATGTTCCTAGTGAAATTCCTTGCCTTCCGGCATTTTGCACCTCACTTATAATAAACTCTTCCAGCATTTCTTTCTTGCTCTTATCTTCATATAATGTCACAGTAACTTGAGTTCCTGTCTGCTTCAACTTTAATTTTGGAAATGTCTCTAAAAACTTAGATAATAAACTATACCCATAACGTCTAACATCAAAATCCGGATATAACTTAACCAGTCTGCTGCCAACTTCTCCCAAACCTGTTTCTTTATCATTATTTTGATTCTCAGTAATAATTTTTACAACAGCTTCTTCTATCTGATTTTTAGATACTGCCTGGACACCATTTTTCTTATTACTTTTATTCTCTTTTTCAGCCCCATTTACCGAACCGCTAAACTCTTCCAACAAAAGCTCCAATTCAGTAAAAATATCACACGCCTTTCGAAACGGAACCGGAGTCTTACTTTCTCCCATTCCGATCACCATTCTTCCACTCTCTCTTAACCGACTTGCAAGCTTTGTAAAATCACTGTCACTGGATACCAAACAAAACCCTTCCAATTCACTCGTATATAACATATCCATTGCATCAATGATCATTGCTGAATCAGTTGCATTTTTCCCTTGTGTATAACTAAATTGCTGAATTGGAGTAATACTGTTTTGTAATAACTCTTCTTTCCAGCTGGAGTTATGAGAACTTGTCCAATCTCCATAAATTCTCTTATATGTTACATTTCCATATTTAGATAACTCATCTAAAATCGGTTTAATATATTTTGCCGATACATTATCTGAATCAATTAACAATGCGAATCTGTCTTCCATCGCTTATATACCTCTCCATCCAAATTTTTCCATTCAAATTGAATTTCTGAATTTACTTCCTCCCCAGTCTTTTTTGCATTTCTGTTTTCAACAATCATATAACTATGTGCAGAATGTTCCTTCGGAATAGATACAGACCCCGGATTCAAATACATAAATGTTGTTCCATCTTCAAGCAGAACATCTTCACATGCCGGAATATGTGTGTGTCCGGTTAATAAAATATCTCCCTGTTTCAACATCGGCGGATGCTGCGTGTTGTGCTGATGTCCATGCGTCACATAAATCAATTGTCCATCTAACTCCAATAAACAATACTCTGCCATCATTGGAAATTCTAACACCATCTGATCCACCTCTGTATCGCAATTCCCACGTACACAAAAGATATCCTTCTTCCTCGCATTTAACATTGCAAGGACTTCCTTTGGCGCATAATCCTTTGGCAGATCATTTCTTGGTCCATGATATAAAAGATCTCCTAATAACACTAATCTGTCTGCACCCTCCCGCTCATAAGCATCCAACATCTTCCTGCAATAAAAAGCTGAGCCATGAATATCCGATGCAATCATATATCTCATATACTTTCGTCCTCCTACTCTAAAACTATTTATTATATTACGTTTTTTTTCACCTAATGTAAACGGTCTTTTCTCTTTCCTTTCCACATACAATATAACATCTGTTCTATAGGAGGTGACTACTTTTGAACTATTTATGGGCAGGTATGATATTTATCGGAATCCTCTTCGGTGCATTTAATGGCAAAATGCCGGAGCTCACAAATGCAGCGCTGGATTCCGCCAAAGAAGCGGTAACCCTTTGCATTACCATGATGGGAGTCATGTCCTTCTGGGTTGGAATGATGGAAATAGCCTCCAACACTGGAATTATCAAAATCGCTTCCGAAAAAATGCAACCGCTCATCCGCTTCTTGTTCCCGGAAATCCCGCCCGAACACAAAGCAAATGAACATATCACAACAAACTTTATTGCCAATTTTTTAGGGCTGGGATGGGCCGCCACACCAGCAGGATTGCAGGCCATGTCTGCATTAAAACAATTAGAAGAAGAACGCGGACGTCCGAAAGGAATTGCAAGCAACGAAATGTGTACTTTCTTGATTTTAAATATTTCTTCTCTTCAACTTATTCCGGTAAATATAATCGCCTATCGAAGTCAGTATGGAAGTGTCAATCCTGCTGCCATCATTGGCGCCGGAATCATTTCTACAACATTCAGCACCTTAACAGCTATTATTTTTTGTAAATTTGCCGGAGCAAAAAGAAAGCGGAGAACATAACATCCTCCGCTTTCCTTTTGTTCCACTTTCTTAATCTTTCATTTTCCTAGCCATCATGCAAAAAATTGAAGTATACGGAACCGAAGCGGAATAAGATTGACTATCTGATTTTCCACATATATTCTTCCACAAGTTCAAATGGTGCCGGTCCAACGGCCAGCACTGCCTCGTGGAACTCTTTTTGAGAGAACGCTCCCGCTTTCTCCTGCTGCCATTCTTTTTTCAACTCCAAAAACTCCAGATATCCAATATAATATTTTAAATAATTTCCAGGTGATCCAAGAATCAAATCATAGATGCGATTCGCTGTCCCCCTGTCTTTTAATCCGTAACCGGCTAAAAATTTCCCCAGTTCTTCTCTGCTCCATCCATCATAATGAATACCAATATCTGCAAGTGTATACATTCCTAGTATCATAGAACTGTTACGCTGCAAGATTACCGCCTGCTCTTTCTTCAACGGTGCTAACGAATAACTTGCCATTTCCGCATACGTTGCCCATCCCTCCACATATCCTCCAAACTGAAATATATTTCGAATTGGATCCGGATTGGTGCCTGCATAATATGTTGTTTGATACAAATGCCCCGGATAGCCTTCATGGGCCAGCGTGGTAAATAATGTTAAATGGTTCCCCATATGTGCCTCATTTACATAGATTACATTGTTCTTATAATCATCAATTGCTGGAATCATATAAAATGCCGGACTTAGGTGATCCTGCATTGCTTTCGGCACATATTTTACCTGTACATTCGTTTTCGGCGGACTCGGAAAATTTTTCTCAATTCCTTTTTCCAAAGTTTTTAGTATAGAAACTGGATTCGGAGCCACTTCTGCTGTCACCTGCAGAGATGCAGTCTCACGAACTTCTTCAACCTTAGTTTCTGCGGTTCCGGCATGCTGTTTTAACTCCGCAAAAGCCTGCTCCATTCTCTGCATATCTTCCACCATCTGCTTCTTTGTCAGCTCCTGCATCTCACGCACCGTCCGTCTGGAACCAACCGCATTCTGTACCACATATTCATAATATTCTTTACCTTCCGGATAATAACAAAGTCCTGCTTCATTTGAACCTGTACCTTTTAGCTGTTCAATTGCCACCAGAAGTTTATGATACGATGGAAGTACATAGTTGTTAAGCATCAAAGCATTTTTCTTAATATAGTCACTTTTTTCTTTCTGCGACAACTCTTTTATCTTTTCAACTCTTTCCACGAAGGTGGAAATCAAATAATTCTGATCTCCCATATCCATGAATGCCTGACATTGTGCCATTACCTGATCTGCCGCATCATCAGACATAAACAATCCCATTTCTGCCTTTCTTTTTTCAAATCCAATCACCGACGCAAAATATTCTGGCGTTGTTTTTAACAATTTCAGATATGTCTCAATCTCCTCTCTACCTCCCAATGGATATTCCGAAAGCACAACCGGAAGCTGCGTCTGCACTCCACTGATCAACCCAAGAGGTTCTGCATACATGATAAACTCTGCATCCTCCTTCACCCCTTCTAAATAAGATTTCAACACATCATAAGTCAACTGATTCTCCACATTCAGTTTCGCATAAGAGAACCTCTCCATTGCCTGTTCCAGATTTTCTACAGCTGCCAACCGCTGTTCGGCATTCAATGCCAATGTTCCAAATGTTGGATCCGCCTCCTCTATCCCATAGTCTTCCGGATTTTTCAAAGTATAATGGATACTGATTGTATTCGAAGAAACTTCCTGACAAAAGATCTCTTTTGTGAACTTCCGAAAGGATCTATTTTCTCCTTCCGCATCCTTTCCCCGACATGCGGTCAAACTAAAACTTACCATAAAAAGACAGATTACAAGAACGATCCGCAGTAATTGACATATCTTCCTGCGATTTTTGTATTTACTCCTATAAAAAGACATAGAAACGCCCCTCATAAACTTTGTTTCTATCTTATGATTCATTTAGAAATGTTATTCAACGCAAAGCAATGATATTTTTCATCTTCCTCCGTTCTATCTATGACTGCCCTGCATATATATAAATTATACTTCTGTTTGGGAGTGCATTATGAACCTTCTCTTATATATTTCTAACTTTATTGTTCCCTTTATCATCCTTTCAATTATTACCTATGGGGTTCTAATTGGTACCAATGTATATCAACATTTTGTACGCGGTGCCCGAAAAGGATTTTTTACAGTAATCAAGATTATGCCAACTATGATTGGTCTGATGGTCGCCGTAGGCATCCTGCGCGCCTCCGGTTTTCTGGACTTTATTTCCCGCATCATCGGACACTTTACAGATGCCATCGGATTTCCGGGCGCTCTTGTTCCTCTTACAATTGTAAAAATGTTTTCCTCCTCAGCCGCTTCCGGACTGCTTCTGGATCTCTTTAAAGAATACGGAACCGATTCCCGAATTGGATTAATTGCCTCCATCTCTATGTCCTGCACAGAGACAATCTTCTATACAATGAGCGTCTATTTTATGACTGCAAAAGTCACAAAAACCCGCTACACATTGCCGGGAGCACTTCTGGCAACATGTGCGGGTCTTGCAGCAAGCGTCATACTTGCCGGAATGATGTAAAAAATCTTGTTTATAAGACACTTACTTCATTACTATCTCACTTCTGTAATCTGTCCGTCTTTCATAAATACAACTTTTGTAGCCAATGTAATCGCTTCATCATAATCATTCGTAACATAAAGAACGGTAAGCCCCATCTTACGATTGATCTTCTTCACATCCCTGAGCATCTCTGCCCGTAATTTCTCATCACCATGTGCAAAATCTTCATCCAAGAGCAATACCTTCGGACGAAATACGATTGCTCTTCCCAACGCTACTTTTTGTCTCTGAGAATCCGTAATCGACTTAATCTTCTTATCCAGAATATTTCCGATTCCTAAAAATTCTGCTGCCATCTTCACCCGCGTATCAATCACATTCCTCGGTAAATTTCGCAATTTTAATCCAATCGCCATATTATCATATACGTTAAAATGCTTATACAACGCATAATTTTGGAAAGCCATTGCCAAATGCCTGTCCCGAGGTAAAATATCATTGAGCAGTTCCTCTCCCAGATACATCTCTCCGGAAGTAATATCTTCCAAACCACCAATCATACGAAGAATCGTAGATTTTCCACATCCACTCGGACCATGAAAAGTTGCAAACTCACCGTCTTCGATATAAAGCGATACATCCTTGACCGATACAAAACCATTTGGATAGATTTTATTGATATTTTTTAATGTCAGACTTGCCATAACCAGACACCTCACATTCTTTTTACTGTCTCTATTCTATCATATCCAATACTGTAAAACAATTCTCATTTAACCATACCATATTCATAATCATCTGTCTCTTTCGCCTTCATCAACTCAATGCAAAATGCTTTTGTATAGGGCTCTTCTGGATTCTGATTCAAGCTTAATCTTCCTCCATGCATCTCTACAACCTTCGAAACAATACTCAAGCCAAGTCCACTGCCTACCCTGCTGCTTCTAGACGCATCTCCCATCACAAATGGTTCGAATAAATGCTCCGCCAATGCTTCCTCGATCTGATTTCCTGTATCCGCAATCTGTACCTTCCAACTTTCCTTATATCCACAAGATTCCTCCAGTGATATCCGTATCTTTGTCCCCTTCGGATTATGCCGTATGGCATTCGTCAGTAGATTCATAACTACGCGTGCAAGCTGCGCTTTATCCGCCATGATATTACACTCTTTATCCGGCAGTTCTACCAACAACTCCATTTCTGTCCGTTCTATATCCGAATACATTTCTGCACTGATTTCCCTCAAAAATTCTGCTAAGTCAATCCGTTCTTTTTTCAGTTCAAATCCTTCACTATCCAATTTCACATAATCAAACAGTACGGTAATCAGTTGATTCATCTGCAATGATTTTTTATAAATAATCTGTAGATATTCTCTCTGTTTTTCCGAAGATTCCACCATTCCTTCATTTATCGCCTGCGCATATCCACTAATCGTCGTGATCGGTGTCTTTAAATCATGTGCAACATCTGAAAGTAAAAGGTTCCTCTTTCGAATATATTGTTCTCGCTGTTCTTTATCATAATCTCTGATTTCTTCTACCTTTTTTATCACAATCCAACTATACAGTGCAATTCCTATCACATAGGGAAGTACATAGAGAAGCAGTGCTGCAAGAATAATTAGAAACAGCCATCCATTTAACTTCTCCGACGTTGGAAACCAATTTTCTATTTTAAAATTTTGTAAAATCCCCTGTAAAAATGAACGGATCGGTACAGGCAACATTACGAAAAGAAGAGAATACAGACTCTCCCCTGTAATATACAGAAGAATCCGAAATAATATACCTGCCCTCCCAAAAATGCTCAGTTTCTCCTCCCCAAGCTCTACTCCGAACATGTTGTATAATACCGGAAAAACCTCCTGTGAAACAAACAGATTAACCAAACTTTCACATATTAAAATAAATAGCATTACAAACAGAAGGCGCACAATAAAATATTCTTTGAGATTCTCCGTTTTTTTTGACATGACGCTCCTCCTTACTTTTCAAATCGATATCCAAGTCCCCGGATCGTCTTAATATAGTGGTTTGCATCATCATCCAACTTCGCTCTCAACTTACTGATGCAGACCATAACATTATTATCATCTTCCATAAATTCGCAATCCCAACCAGCCCGAAACAACTGAGCCTTTGTGAAAACCTTTCCCGGATACTCTAAAAACAATTTCATCAGCCGATACTCCACAGAAGTCAGTTCGATTACCGTACCCCCTTTATAGAGTTCACAGCTTTCCAGATCCATGCACAGATCTCGCACCTCCAAATTTCTGCTTCTTCTACATTCTCTTGCCCCCAAGGCATAAAAACGACGAATATTGGAATTCACTCTTGCTACTGCTTCTAATGGGTTAATCGGCTTAGTCAAATAATCATCCGCACCTAAATCCAGTCCCAGAATCTTATCTGCATCCGTATCTTTCGCCGATAAAATTAATACCGGAATATTATTCTCCTGACGTAATTTGCGCAAAACAGCGAACCCATCTATCTCCGGCATCATAATATCCAATAATAACAGATCAACCTGTTCTTCTTTTAAAACCTGCATAGTCTGAAGACCGTCTCCGGCCTCCAGTACTTCATATCCATCCTTTTCCAAATAGAGCCGGAACAACTCCCGAATTTCCGGCTCATCATCTGCAATCAATATCGTATATCCCATCACAATCCTTCCTTTACTTTTCCGCTATACGAAATAAATCTTCCTCTTTGACTGCCTGATAGAATGCAGCGCTAATGCTGTTAAAATATGGATACACATAGAAATATCCTGCAATTCCAAATGTAACACCTGTAAGCAAAATCCACGGAATCAACGACAAATCTAATACAAATGCTCTCCACTTATTCCCTTTCATTAACCGTCTGCTCTCTGCAAACGCTTCCTCTTTTGTCATATTCTCATTCTCAGCCAATAAAAACGGAATTAAAGTATATTCATACTGTTTTATAATTCCCGGAATGATGAACAACAATGACCATAAAAATGTATACAGATCTCTGAAAAACATTGTTTTCACAGCATTTTTATATCCTCTGTCGAAAGTATAGCATATTTCTTTTACTTCTGCATTCTTCTCCAGATTCTGATAGAAAAATCTGGCGCTGCCGACAATCAATGGATTGAATACAAACATATTTAACAATATGATTGCTGTACCCAAAACCAATACAAGAACAATCAGCGTTGTCGTCATTACAATGATTCCTGTATTTCTCTGATAATCTTCCAGCCAGAGTTTCTCTTCTCCATTCTGTTCCGAAACTTCACTTTGCTCTGAAATCGAAACTTCTTCCTGCACTGCTTCTGTCTGCTCTGTATTTCTTCCATTATTTGAAACATTTGCTCCTGCTGCTCCGGATACACCAAAAAGAATCAAAAGACATGATACCAGCACCGCTTTCCAATAGTTCGCCTTCATTCTGATCTTTGCAATCTCTTTCATCTTTTTTCTAGACCATTTAGCCATCACAATTCCTCCTCTTTTTAAATCTTCTTTTCCTTTGTTATATCCAGTATAGCAGAGAAGCCTTAAACTACAATGGGCAGAACCTTAACAAAACCTTAAAGAAAAAAACAGCCAGATTATGACTGTTTTTCATTCCTCTCCAATTGATTATAAATCTCTCTTTTCGGTACTCCCCTGTCTTTCGCAACCATTTTCATCGCATCCTTCTTATTAATTCCCTGAGACAGATAATGTTCCATATGATCTTCTACGCTCATCTCTTCCCACCGCGCCTGTTCTTCCATCCGCATTTCTTCCCGACTGCGTCCCTCAATAACAAGCACACACTCTCCCTTCGGGTCATTTGCTTCATAATAAGCCATTGCCTCTGCAATCGTAGAACGAAATGCCGTCTCATGTCGTTTTGTCAGTTCTCGACATACCGTAATCTTTCGCTCACTTCCCAGACGTTCTGCTAACAATTTCAATGTCTTTACCAAACGGTGTGGAGCTTCATACATTACAATCGTACGAGTCTCACTTTCCATTTCCTGAAGCACCGCTTCTCGTTCCTTTTTATCTGTCGGCAAAAATGCCTCAAAGGCAAATCTTCTCGTAGACATCCCTGATAACGTCAGCGCTGTTACACAAGCTACTGCTCCCGGCAGAGATGTCACTGGTACACCTGCCTCATAGCACATCTGCACCAGTTCTTCCCCCGGATCCGAAATTCCAGGTGTCCCAGCATCCGTAATCAGTGCGATATTCTGTCCTTCCAAAAGCTTCTCTACCAGCTTTCTTCCCTTTTCATACTTATTAAACTCATGATAACTGGTCATCGGCGTCTGAATTTCAAAATGATTCAACAGCTTGATACTATTTCTCGTATCCTCCGCTGCGATCAAATCAACCTCTTTCAGCGTCCGGATTACACGAAATGTCATATCTTCCAGATTTCCAATTGGTGTGGCACACAAATATAATGTTCCCGGCATTTTTATTTCTCCTTTTATCTTCCCGGTCTCTTCCTTCCGCTTTATTCATACATAACGATTGGCGGTTCTACCGTCACCCGCGACTTCCCACCTTTTAGTCCTTCAATAAGGACCATTGTCGGCTCTTTATGGATATACGGATGCACAAACTGAATCCGCTTCGGCTCAATCTTATATTGACACATTTTCGTCATAATCTCCGCCAGACGAAATGGCTTGTGAATCATATAAAATCGACCTTTACTGTCCTTCAAAAGCCGTGAACTCTCCCTGAGGATGTCATCCAACGTACACAAAATCTCATGACGTGCAATTGTCTTGGCATCCGCCTCATTTTTTAAGCCATGCGCATTTAACATATACGGAGGATTCGTCGTAATCACGTCAAAAGAGGCAGTTCCAAACAACGTTGCCGCCTCTTTGATATCACCTGTTATAATATCTACTTTCTCTTCCAGTCGATTATATGCCACGCTGCGCCGTGCCATATCTGCACTCTCCGGCTGTATCTCCAGCCCTGTAAAATGTTCCCCCTTCGTCTTCGCTGACAGCAAAATGGGAATCACACCCGTTCCGGTTCCCAAATCCAGTACCTTTTCCCCCTGCTTTACTTTTGCAAAATCTGTCAGCATCACCGCATCAATTCCAAAACAGAACCGCTTCGGATCCTGAATAATATAATACCCGCTCAACTGCAGATCATCCAGTCGTTCCCCCGGAAGCAGAGTTGCTTTTTGTATCTTTTCCGTTTCTTTCATAACTTCTGTCTTTCCTTGCATTTCTCGTTTGAAAGAATCACTCTTTCTCCAAAGCCGCCAGTTTCTTCATCTCTTCCTTGGACACTTTCGCTTTCTTACGTCTCGGCTTAAATTTTAATTCGTCTGCCTTATATTCCCGAATCTCTTTCTCATCATTTTCCAAATTGACAATAACCTTCACCAACTTCCGAAGTACACTTAGGGAATGTACATTTCCGGTCAATCCCTCCGGTGTCGTAACCATATCCCCAACCGACGGCAGCTGACTGTTCAGTTCTTCGTAAGTCTCTTCCTCATTCGTCAGACAGCACATCAATCTTCCACATACCCCGGAAATCTTGCTCGGATTTAGAGAAAGATTCTGTTCCTTTGCCATCTTAATCGACACTGCTGCAAATTCAGACAAATACGTGCTACAGCAAAGCGGCCGTCCACAAATTCCGATACCTCCTCGAATCTTCGTCTCATCTCTGACACCAATCTGACGAAGCTCAATCCTGGTACGAAATACTGCTGCCAGATCCTTGACAAGTTCACGAAAATCAATTCTTCCATCTGCAGTAAAGTAAAACAACACCTTATTATTATCAAACGTATACTCTGCATCGATCAGCTTCATATCCAAATTGTGCTTACGAATCTTTTCCTGACAAATCCGAAATGCCTCTTTTTCTTTTTCCCGGTTCTTTACCTCTGTCTTCTCATCCTGCTCAGTCGCCAGTCGGATAACAGACTTCAACGGCTGCACAACTGCCTCTTCCTCCACTTCTTTCGGTCCGCTTACCACACGTCCGTATTCAACTCCACGGGCAGTCTCTACGATTACATAATCTCCCTGCTGTATCTCCAGATTCCCCGGTGAGAAAAAATAAATCTTTCCCGCTACGCGAAATCTCACACCTATTACTTTCACCATTCTTCTAGTTCTCCTTTATTGTCAATAAAAGCAATTCCATCGTCAACTCAAAATTGACATTTGCCTTTAATCTTGCCTTTGCTTTCTCAAGCCCTTCTAAAATATTCTCAATGCCCTCATAAGAACTCTTTTTAGCACGATCCTTAATATAACGCATCTGATCTGAAAAAACCACTCTATCTACATTTTTTGTAGCTTTATAAATAAGTACATCACGATACCAGATTGCGATCACGTCCATATAATCGCTGATATTCATCTTATATGCACTACATTTCTTCACCGCACCCATCAATTCTTCTACTTGCATATCATCAATATTCCGCAATAAATGTACTGCTTCTTCTTTGATCTCATTGAAATATTCCGAGGTTGCAAGTGCGATTGCCTTGCCCATATTTCCCTGTGCAAATGCAACACAGACATCTGCTTTGTAATCAGGGATCTCCATCTGTTCCATCAAATATTTTTTCACAAGCTGGTCCTTGATATTACGCAGCTTTAACATCACACAACGGGAACGGATCGTCGGAAGAAGCGTCTCTGCATTCTCCGTTAAAAGAATAATGACTGCATATTCCGGCGGCTCTTCAATGGTTTTTAAAAGAGCATTTTGTGCCTGTACACTCATCATATCCGCCTCTGCTATAATATAGATCTTGTACGGACTGCTATACGGCTTGATCTGAATATCATTATTCACCTGCTCTCGAATATCATCTACACTGATCGTCGTAGGTTTCTCATGTGTTACACGAATAATATCCGGCTGATTGCCGCTGACAGCCTGTTTACATGACTGACACTTTCCACACGCATCCCCATCTTCATCTCGGTTCTGGCACTGCAGGCTCATTGCAAACAAATTGGCTAACAATTTTTTCCCGGAACCTCTTTCTCCATTTAAAATATAGGCATGAGAAATGGCACCTGAAGTCACTGCATTCCCAATATACTGTATAATATTTTTATGTCCTACTACATCCTTAAATCCACCCATACAATCACCTGCTATCTGCTTTCATAAAAATAGATAAAGTTTCTATATGTCTCAGTATATCATACTTTTACTGTAAGAGATACCCCGTAAATCCATCCGAAATTCTTGTTTTTTTATAAATTTGCTTTAATAAAATGAATCATTTCGATCACACAGCTTTCAAAATCTATATTGGCAAACCGTTTTTTAATTCCTGCCCGTTTCAAATTTTCCTCCGAAAAATCTTCTGAATCTGCCAGAAATCTCCTGCACATTTCCGCATACTTCGGCTCTGCCTGTTTCTGCTCCCGCTCCAGTGCCCGGCCCAAGCGCATTCCATCTTCGACTTCCACATACAATGACACTACTTTCATTTCGCCATAATATTCCTTCATAGCCTTATAAGATTCCAAAGTACCGATGACAAGATAGTTGTCTCTCTCCAGATCTACCTGCCCGTCATCCGCAGTAAAATATTTCCAAACTCCACATTTTGTGTGGTACGCTCTCTGCTCGATCACACATCCCTTCTCTTCCATCGTATGCAATACCATTTCATCTACAAAATGATATTCAACGCCCTCCTGTTCTCCTTCCCGAATCGGACGCGTTGTATACAAAACAATATCTTTCAGTTCCGGCATTCTCTTTTTTATTTCTTTAAATATAGAATCCTTCCCCGAAGAACTCTTTCCCATGATATAAAAAATCTTTCCCATCTTCTTATCCTCTTGATATTTCTTTTAAAACCCGTATCCGACCGGACTGCTTGAGCCCTTCAATATCAAATCCGCTTTTTTCATATAACTGCAATAGCTCAACTGCTTTTTTTGAAATCCGCTCTCCCGGAACAATTAATGGAATCCCCGGCGGATACACATACGCGTATTCCAGTGAAATTCTTTCCTGACATTCTTTCGGTAAAAGTATCTCTACATTCGACTTTTCCTCAGATAAATTCTCTGCCTCGGCACTGGTATAAACCCTTTGCAAGCGTGGCAGTTCCATACTCATATTATCGATTTCCTTCCGCTCCAAGCTCTCATCTATCTGAAACAACGCCTCTTTCAATCTCCGGAATCCTTCTTCCGTATCGCAGACAGAAGTCATCGCCAGCACATATTCTCTGGACGCCATCTCCATCTGCAAATGATAAGATGTAAGCAATTCTTCATACAATAATTTCCCCGTATATATTTCTTGACCTTTCACTGTGTTTATGGTAGAAATCACAATTTTCGAACAATCATAGGCGTTTGTCTCAACCAGCTGCAGTTTCTTCAATTTCTTTAACTCTCTTCTTAATTTTTTCAATCTTTCCTGATATAAAACAAACGCATCCTGCTCTCTTTCCAAAAAACGAATACATTCATCCATGCTCGCCATAAGGACATACGAAGGACTGCTTGTCTGAAGCATATGCACATACTTCCGAACTCGTTCACGATTTATCAGATTCCCATTCAAATGAATCAATGCAGTCTGTGTCAAAGATGGTAGCGTCTTATGCAGACTATGAATCACCACATCAGCCCCCTGCTGATTTGCATTTTCCGGGAAATACGGATGAAATCCAAAATGTGCTCCATGTGCCTCATCTACAATCAAAGGAATGCCAAATTCATGGACCGTATCCGCAATTCTCCGGATATCCGAAACCACGCCATCATAAGTCGGAGAAGTAATAACTATTGCACTGATCGTCGTCTTTCCACAATGTTCGTTTCGATCTTCCAAAAGAATCCTTCGAACCGCATCCGCGTCAATCGCTCCATTCAGCCCAGTTTTTTCATCATATTCCGGATAAATATATTCCACATCCAATTCATGCATATAAATCGCAGCGTAAACTGACTTATGACAATTTCTCGCTGCCAAAATACGTCCGCCCTTATGCGTACATCCTAGTAGACCACTTAAAATTCCAGACGTACTTCCATTAATCAGATAACAGGTTTCCTCCGCATGATAAACTCTTGCAGCCCGTTCCTGTGCTTCCTTCAATAACTCTCTAGCATGGTGTAAGTCATCAAATCCTTCAATTTCTGTAATATCTATCTGATACGGCAGCCCATTCTCCATTATTTCACCGTTGCGCTTGTGTCCAGGCATATGAAATCCATAGAAATCAGACTTTCCGTAATTTATCAACTTTTCATATAGTGATTTCACTTATCGTTTCACTCCCTAATTTGTAAAAATGCATATTAATGTTTAGATTATACCACAAACATAAACAAAAAAAAGCGTAGCAGAATTAAAAAATAATCGACTGCTACGCTTCTCTGTTTTACATATATGATACTATTTTACTCTAACGCTGTTTTCTTTACCTGTTTCAATCCTTTTGCTACAGCAGGAATAGAAATTACAACAATCGTAATAATTGCTTCTACTAACAAAAAGCTATAGTTATATGCAATTGGATAAATTGCACTTAAAGATTTTGGAAAATTATCCGGCATATAATCCATCCAGTACAAATAGCCACCCAAAGCATGAAATGCTCCACGAGCAATTACAGCTGCGATATATCCCTTTAATAATCCATGATCCTTCTTAGCAAAAAATCCTGCTACTCCCAACGCTGCAAATGCAAATACATAATCACAGCATACCTGGAAAAATGATAACACATAAGGCTCCTGTAAAAACTGGAGTATTCCATATGCCAGACCACATAAAACTCCTGTCTGCACACCATACCAGTTTGCAATCAGTACTACAAACAACATACTACACAACGTAACACTTCCACCCCAAGGCATTTCAAACAACTTAATATAAGATGTTACAAATGCAAGAGCCAGTGCTGCAGCACAAAATACCATCTGTCTTGTTGTCATTTTTTTGTGTTCACTTTTCTTTCCTGCAAAAATTGCTGCAGCCACAAACAATACAACACCTACCACGATGCAGATAGCATATCCTGCTGTAGTCAAACCACCTTCTGCATTTACCATAAAACTAAACATACCTATCTCCTCCTTTAGTACAGATAATCGCTGGTATCATACAACTATCCGATCACATTTAATCTTGATTTGAAAATCCACATATCTCAAGTAAATACTTTCTAAAAATTTATCTAGAAAGAAAGTCCTCTATGTAATAAAAAAGCTGTGACAACACCCTTAGGTATTATCACAGCAAAGCATATCTAAATAGCATACATATAACATCTACTGAGCTTATTTTCCTACGTTGGCATTATCCAAATCAGGTTATGGGTCTAAGCGATACAGCTTACTCTCAGCCTGCTCATGCAAGCTCCCCTTTTTCAATTACATGTATTATTTTAGCACATCTTTTACACAATGCAAGCATATTTTTATTGACAGCATATTTTTATTCGTACTTTAAAATTGTAGAGTAGGTTGGAGGCTTCTGCCCTCTTTCCTCAATCCTTTTTCGTAAATGCTATTTCTAACAAGTCCCACCTTTGACATACGATTTCGCCTTTGGTGTTTTTTGTTATACCATCTTTATTGTTACATGCTTTTCTTACCTTCTCTAGTGCTTTTTTGCACTTCTTTTCGGTCTAAAACGATAGGAACAATCTCTAAAGTCAGCTTCGAATACTGGCTCTATTGCTATCTTTGTA
>ERZ791922.522-NODE-522-length-23182-cov-3.322783_pt1 | contig 23182 bp, 22 predicted proteins | sample MGYA00510134_ERZ791922 | MGnify/ENA primary metagenome ERZ791922 (study PRJEB30046, sample SAMN00792101) | human gut metagenome | study: EMG produced TPA metagenomics assembly of the A metagenome-wide association study of gut microbiota in type 2...
CGGTAGTTTGACAGCATATCCTCATCTAAGACTCCTAAAAGCCTTTACTGGCTTTATTTTTTTGTCAATCTTCGAATTTATACTTGCACGTTACTTACAGATACTGTATAATATAAGCATATGATATGGAAAGGATAAGGACATTTATGGATTATGATGATTACAGTAAAACACGTGATGAGATAAGAGCAGAAAACAGCGAGTATCTCAGTCTATTTGAGCAGTCCCTGATTGATGCTGGTCTTAAAGAAAGCACTATTAAAAGGCATTTATCGAATGTTGACTTCTATATAAATGATTTTCTCCTGTATGAGGAACCTCTCACGATGGACTACGGTATGGGAAGGATCGACTCCTTTCTTGGAGATTTCTTCATACGTAAATGTATGTGGTCTACGCCTGGGAATATAAAGAGCACCGCAGCAAGTATAAAAAAGTTTTACAAATGCATGATGGATCGTGGGATTGCGAAAAAGAGCAGCTATGAATTCTTGTGTTCTGAAATCAAGGAAGGCATGGAAACCTGGCAGGCCGACTGCGCTGCCTATAATAATCCTGACGAACTGAATCCATTTGCCTTCTTCTTTTGACGGGGAACAGCCATGAGACTTGGATGGACGAAAAATAAAAATTCCACAACATACCGTGCCGTAAAGACAGTACGTGTGGATGGAAAAAACAAGACACTTCCGATAAAAACCTTCGGGTCCGATAAATTTATATGTGCAACATATAATGTTACCGATGCCAAAGCATGGGCTAAGGAACAGGTCCGTCTGATGAACGAGGCAGAAAAAGAAGATACTGCCGTTTTTCATATTGAACTTTGTGCCGGAACAGATCTTATCATGGGTGATCAGAGACGTTTCAATGGCGGATATCTTTTCCTTCAAGATGTTTATTACGAACTCGGTTTACACAAAATCTGCCGGGCAATATCAGGCAGGCATTCCTTTGAGTATGATCTCAACAACATACTCTCCCGCCTTATCTACACCAGAATCCTTTTTCCATCTTCAAAAAAGAGCAGCTTTGAAGAATCCAAACGTTTCCTGGAACAGCCATCGTTTGAACTTCACGATATCTATCGGGCATTATCTGTTATCGCTGAAGAGTCGGATTATATCCAAAGCCGTCTTTTTAAGAACAGCGCCAGCATCCAAAAGCGTCGCACGCAGGTGATCTATTATGATTGCACAAACTTCTATTTTGAAATTGATGCGGCCGAAGGCGATAAGCAGTTTGGCAAAAGCAAGGAAAACCGCCCACTTCCGATCGTTGGGATGGGGCTGTTTATGGATATGGATGGCATTCCCATATCTTTCTCGATTTATCCCGGTAACAGAAACGAGCAGCAAACCATGATCCCCCTTGAAAAGAAGATGCTGGCCCAGTTTGATATGTCAAAGTTTATTGTATGTACAGATGCCGGCCTTTCCTCCGCGACAAATCGAGTATTCAATTCCTATGAGGGAGAGGACGGGCTGCGGGGATACATCACGACGCAGCCTATTAAAACCCTGAAGGCATTCCTGCAGGATTGGTGTCTTGCGGATGACGGCTGGATCCTGGACGGAGATAATTCCGGGAAAACGTATAAAATTTCTGAATTGGATAACGAAAAAGACAGGAATAAGATATTTTACAAAACCAGATGGATTAAGGAAGAAGGCCTGGCTCACACAGACCATGGGGACCGGAAGGAAATCATTGAACAGAAACTGATCGTCTCGTACTCCATAAAATACCGCAATTATCAGCGCCATGTACGGGAAGGCCAGATAGAACGCGCAAAAAAACTTGTAGAAAACGGATATACTTCTTCTGGAAAGAAAAAGCAAAACGACCCCAAAAGATTTATAAAGACTGACCATGCGACAAAAGATGGGGAAACGGCAGATGTTACTTCCAGTTATATCGATCAGTCCATCATCGATAATGAAGAAAAATACGACGGTTTTTATGCGGTATGCACGAATCTCGATGAGAACATCTCCAGGATCGTAAAGGCAAACAAGCGCCGCTGGGAAATAGAGGAATGTTTCCGGATTATGAAGAGCGATTTTGAAGCGCGGCCAGTGTATCTGAATCGTCAGGATCGAATTCTGGCTCATTTTATAACCTGTTTCATTTCACTGATCGTCTACCGTTATCTCGAGAAGAAACTCGATAACAAATATACTATAGACCAGATATTACCAACTCTGCAGGAGATGGATTTTATAAAATATGAGGGAAAGGGCTACCAGCCGGTTTATACAAGGACAGAATTAACAGATGCATTACACGAAGCATTTGGATTTTGTACATCAAAGCAGATCATACCTATAGCGAAAATGAAAAAAATTATTTCCCAGACAAAAAAATAGATAGTGTAACGTGCAATCATAAAAATAGAAAAAAGTCTCGCAAGCCGCTAACAGAGCGGTCTGCGAGACTTTTTGTCTCAAAAAGCTGTCAAAAACAGGAATTATTAAACAAGAAAATTCTGGTGTAATCTAACGGTTTTTTCTATACTATTACCTTCTATTTCAATATGTTTATAGTCAATATTTCCAAAACTCCTTCATATCGTCCGTCTTCATCTAAAAAAATAACTCCTATATCTTGCTCTGCCCGGCTGTTTCATCCCTCATTATCTCTTCACATTTTTTTATTCATTTGTTCATAATCCATTCAAAACTTCATCACACTTTTTACACAACTGTTTTCTATACTATAATTGTTCTTGAAGAAGAACACTTTTTCATAAACTTTTTCCCCCTTTGAGTCACGTTTTTACGTGACTCTTCCTTTTTGTCTTTTTCATATACAAATCAACATATATAAAAAACGGATCAAGCACCTTTCTTATGGTGTCTGATCCGTTTTATAATATTATTTATCCCATTATCCTGCCGCGCATTTTCCCCCACATATGTGCCTGCGCATACTCATATGCCTTATCATATATGAAGAGACCCACCTGCCCTCCGATGAGCACACCGGCCATCAGCACATCTGATACTGCTCTTGCAAACAACAGATCGCGGAATAAGATCACGATCGGAATATATACAATATTAAATATTACATATTTAAATATCCAGAAGATCATCCGCCGGTTTCTGTACTGCGGATGTCTTTCCAGCCATCTCCACGCCGCTTCGATACCCCAGATATAGAATCCCATTGCCGCAAAGGTAAGCACATAAAATTTATTCGGCGCAGTAATAAAACCGAGCAGCACCGCCGCGATATAAAACGCCGCGCCTGCCCTCAGACCGAACTCCCGTACAACAATCCCGACAAAAAAGGATGCCGCCGCCAGCAGAAATAATGTACTCGTCTCGATAATGCTGCCCAGCGCCATGAAAACAACGGACAACGCCAGAAGCAGTCCGCCAAACGCCAGGGTTCTTGCTTTTACATGCATGAACAAAGATCTCCTCCCATACATTCGCAGAGCTGATCAGCAATACAGAGGTCACAGCAAAGATTTCCCGTACCGCAGGAACCTCCGCCCATGCCATAGCCCGAGCCATATCCACTGTTCTGGTATCTCCGGCTGCTGAATTCAAGCTGGTTTAAAAGCTGTCTGTACTGAAGATTATTCGGCTCCATATTAACTGCCTGGGCCGCATGGTCTCTTGCCAGCACATTATTTCCCAGTCCCGCATTCGCACATCCGCTGAGATAATACCACAGGGCAGACCTCTCCGGCACCTGATCCAGAGTATTCAGCGCTTCACGGAAACGCCTGCTGTTGATATAGTTTACCGCAGCCTGAAGCCTCGGATCAGACTGAGCATTCTGGTATCCTCCCCCGGAAGATCCGCCATATCCGTATCCCGAGTAACCGCCCGAGCTGCCATAAGAGGAACCGCCGTATGAATACCCGCCGGACCCGCCTGCCTGCCGCTCATGCATGATCGTGTCGTATGCTTCCTGTACCTCTTTGAATTTCTCCTCCGCCAGATCCGCAAGAGGATTATCTACATTGGCATCCGGGTGATATTTTCTCGTCAAATCACGGTATGCCTTCTTTATCTCATCATCCGATGCGCTGGGTGATACGCCGAGCACATCATATGGGTTTTTCGCCATTATCCTGATCCTCACTTTTCTTCATCTGTATCTTATTATAACGATTCCAGACTCCATCATACAATATATTACGCAAAATGTCCACATCAAGAAGACACGGCAGGCGCTCAAATTCAGCCGTGCTCTCCGCGATCATCATGCATAGTATCTGTTTCATCCTTCCCTCATAATCGTCTTTCCCGTACATATCCCGCAGGGGATTGTATCTGCCCTTTTTCAAGTCTTCCGGCAAGTCCTCATACGCATCCATGATATAGATAAATTTGCCCAGGAAAAATCCCATCTTGCGGAGATTCCGTTCCCAGATATCTTCCCGGTACACAAAAAGTTCCTCCATCAGCCTGCCAAAACATCCGGCAGTACGGTCAATGTCAGTGCACTCCTCTTTTTCGCAGGATGACAGCTCTTCAAGAGCTGACCGGATCGCCCGGCTCTGTCTGGGGTACTCTTCTATGATACGCCTTACCTTTCCATGTATCATGCTTTTTGTCATAAGGCTTGTAACTTTACGGTCATCCTGCCAGTCATCTTCCATATGATAATATGCCAGCAGGACATTCATTGCCGCGGCATAATCTGTGATCTCATTTCTGAGCATCATCTGTTTTTTTATGGGATGGACTTTACACCGGTGCCGTTCTGCCTCCGAAGCATTCTCATACAGAGACGACAGCAGGATTACTGCAAACGTCATGTCATATGTCAGTGTCATCTGTCCCATAAATCCATATTTTTCTTTAAGCATGCGGCACAGCCCGCAGTAATAGGCCTTATACTTCTTCAGATCTTTTACTTTCAGCTCCGGCTCATATATTGTCACATAACCAAACATCTTTTTCTCCTGTCAATAAAACGGGAGGCTATAGCTCTAATGCACCTCCGTAAAAATCACTTTCCAGCCCAAGCTGGCGGCAGACCGTATTCGCCACACAGGTAAAACCATCCCGGATGCCGTAATTTACTCCTCCACGAACACTTTTACTGTACATCAGAACAGGGACTTCTTCCCTCGTATGGTCGGTAGTCTTCATATACGCCGGATCGCATCCATGATCCGCAGTGATCATCAGCAGATCATCCGCCTTCATATCCTGCATAAAATCAGTCAGAAATCTGTCAAAATCCGTCAATGCCTGCGCGTATCCGTCCACATCTCTTCTGTGCCCGTACAGCATGTCGAAATCAACCAGGTTCAAAAAGCATAATCCCGAAAAATCCCTCTCGCTTATTTTGCTGATTTTCTCCATACCGTCAGCGTTTCCTGTCGTTTTATAAGATTCTGTAATTCCTTTTCCATTGAAAATATCATGGATCTTTCCAATAGAAATCACATCTTTCCCGTGACTTTCCAATATGTCCAGCATCGTAGGCGACGGCGGTGACAATGCAAAATCATGACGGTTAGGCGTACGCGTGAAATTCTCGGCAGATGTGCCTGTAAACGGTCTTGCGATCACACGTCCCACTGCCAGATCTCCGGCAAGCAGCTCTCTGGCTGTTTCACAGTACGAATACAGCTGCTCCACAGGGATAACAGCTTCATTGGCTGCTATCTGGCAGACGCTGTCAGCACTTGTATACAAGATCAGATCTCCGGTTTTTAAATGTTCCTCTCCGTATTTTTTTATAACTTCTGTCCCGGAATAAGGCTTGTTGCATATACACTTTCTCCCGATCCTTTTTTCAAACTCTTCTACAAATCCTGCAGGAAAACCATCCGGAAATACAGGCATTGCCTTTTTACTGATAATACCCGCGAGCTCCCAATGTCCGATAATGGTATCCTTGCCCCGGCTTTTTTCCCTGAGACGTCCGTAATTGCCCGCAGGTCTTTCAACCGGCGCCGCGCAGGTCACGCCCTCAATATTAAACAGCCCCAGCTTTTGCAGATTAGGGCAGAAAAACTTTTCACTTTTTACAATACTGCCCAATGTATTGGTGTTTTCATCCCCAAAATCAGCTGCATCGGGGGCCGCGCCGATCCCAAAACTGTCCAGTACGATCAAAAATATTCTTTTCATCATCGTTCTCATCTCCATAGGTTTCTCATTATTTTACCGCAGACAATTCACTATTGCAAGCAGATCCATATTCCTGTCAGACGTCCGTTTTATGCCATGTCAGATAATATACCCGTACTTTTTTGTTTCTATTGTTAACCCAAATCATAATTTAGTTGACAATCCTTTTATACTGCCTTATACTCTGAACATAGTATACTCCGAACAGAATATGTATACGTAAAAAACTTAATTAAAAGAGGGATTTATCAATTATGAAGACAACAGACACACTGCCCGGACACACGAACACACGAACCAGGCAGATCACGCTGATCGGACTTATGACAGCCGTGATCTGCATTCTGGGACCGTTATCCATCCCGCTCCCATTCAGCCCCGTACCGATCACACTCACGAACCTTGCCATTTTCTTTGCCATTTACCTGCTTAAAATAAAAGGAGGCACAATATGCCTCCTTGTCTATCTCTGTCTCGGCACAGCCGGACTGCCGGTATTTTCTTCCTTCAGCGGAGGACTGGGCAAACTCGCCGGTCCCACCGGCGGATACCTCATCGGTTTTATCTTCCTTGCGCTGATACAGGGATTCCTGATGAAAGCTTTCCCGGGGAAGAACACTGCCGCCGTCATCGGCATGATCCTCGGCATGGCAGTGTGTTATCTCTTCGGAACTGCATGGCTGGCTATACAGATGGGACTGACATTTCCCGCCGCCCTTTCTATCGGCGTCCTGCCTTACCTTCCGGGCGACGGGGTCAAGATCATCATCGCAGCCATCGCCGGTCCGAAGCTCAGGACTGCCGTGCAAAGAGCCGTACACGATTCAATCTGATATACAGTCAAGCTCGTTCCGCTAAGCAGCTATTATTCAATCTTATAAGAATAATAGCTGCTTCCTTCTTCGAACTGAATATCCGCATAGTCTCCCAGCCCTGTGCCGCCTCCCAGGATACCGATGTTATACGGTTCGATATGCTCCAGCACAGTACGGATATCCTCCTCCGCCCGGACTGTGATCTCCTGCGACCCGTCATCGTAAGCGAACCGTTCAGCGCCCGGCGTAAGCTCAGAAAGCAGCTCTGTATACTTCCCGCTTCTCATGGATTCTGAATACAGATAAAGAGTAATCTGTGTCACATCTTCAGGCGCGATCTCCGTGCGGAAGGTATAACCGTATTCTTCCATGCAGGCAAGGGTATTGTCATATCCTTCATAAATATAGAAGCTTCCCAGAGTCAATGTCTCCGGCTGAATGCTGTCTCCATATCCCATGTCAGCATTTACCGCAGCGCTTTCAACAGACAGAGCCGTATTCTCATCAGGGATCCCCAGCATAAGCTCACCGAGGGGATTGTTGGCGGCGAGCACATTGATATCCACTCCCATCACGTCCTTTTTATATGCATCCAGAAGCGCCTGTATCTGATCATCGCTTAATTCTGCAGGTGTTCCCACGCCATAAGCGTCCCTGAACGATACAGAAGTCACTTTAGACGTATCCACATGATAGATCGGGAACATTTCTTTTCTCACATCTTCGCTCTGGCACAGCTCTTCTAACGCGGAAAGGATCTCCTCTCGTCCCAGACAGTATCTGCGGTACACCTCTCTTCCGCCCGACAGCTTATAACGAAAGACAGTATTGATATAATCTCCGCTGATCTCGCTGTCAGTGGAGGCAAGATCCAGGACTTCGGGAGTATATCCCTCCTCCAGATTTCCCACGCCTGTCTGTGCCAGGCGGTAAAGCGCTTCTGTTCCTTCTGCAGAGGCGCCGTCCCCCACCAAGCATCCATCTTCATAACCCGCATAGTCTTCCGGGTATTCAAAATATCCCCAGAAAGATTCCGGGTGGAAACTGATGCTTTCCACCCTGTTCTGATCCGGCACATAGGTATCATATCCGAACAGGTCAAACTGGAAAATACAGAGGACAAGAGCCACGCCGGCCACTGAGATAACAGACGAACCCCATCCCTTCAACAGCATCCTCAGATCCTGCTGATAAATAAATTCAATTACCCCGCAGAGGATCACCGCCGCAAAAAGGCTTAATACAATGATCCATTTTGTCCCAGTCACCCCCATAAATAACTTAGCTATAATGCTGCTGAACAGCGCCGCCGGGATACAGATCATTACTTTAAATATCGGCGCGGTCCTCGGAAAAGCAAGGGCATTTCCCGCTGTCTCCGACGGATAGATCCGATACAGGAGCAGGGCGGCTCCCAGAAGGAGGGCTGCCATCACCAGTGACGCGATAAAAAGTCCGCTCCCTGCGATCCCGTCTGCCGTATGATCGATCAGACTGACGTACAGCCCTGCCGGGGACAAAACCTCTGCAAGTGTATCTGCAAGCACCGCGGCGATCCCGTAATATGTCTTGAAAAAAATGCCTTTTAATGCGTTAAACAGGCTGAATACCATAAAGGGATACACAGCGAGGACAAGCGCGGCAAGAATTCCTGTCACCGTCTGTCCCGTCAGCATTGCCGCCAAAATACAGGTATGGTATATCAGAAGAAATGCCAAAATGCCTCCGGCAGCCGCCTCTGCGGAATTTGCTGCCGTCTGCGCTGTCATGATCCCGTTTGCTCCGCCCACAGCGATGGTAAGAGCAGAACAGATCACATATGGGAGCAGGAAAATTATAAGCCCCGAGAGATAATTTACAACAAACCACTGTCCTCTTTTTACCGGAAGCGAATGAAAGAAGTCTGTCTTATCTTTTGAATGGATATATCCGAATCCCGTCAGGGCACACAACACGGCAATCACGGCGATCACAGCCGCAAGATGATTGACCGACTGCCCATTGAGCAGACCCGGAAAAGCTGCCCTGAGCTCCTCTATCACTATATACTCCCGGTTCTGCATCTGCAAACTGTCTATATAAAGCATTGTAAAGACAGGCATCTCAAGGAACAGCCCTATGCTGACAAGCGCGGCAAGCCATCCCCTGTGCCGGAGATCCGCTCGGATCAGTTTAATATAAGAAATCTTTGATGTCATAACCTGCCACCTCCGTTTCGCTGATAAATATCTCTTCCAATGTCAGAGGAAGAGTCTCCGCAAAGAGAGCCCCCTTATCCTGAGCAAGCGAAAGCACTTCCCCCCTGCTGCCGCGCACAGTCAGCGTCAGAAGTGATCCCGAACGCTCCAGCCTGATCACCCGCAGGGCGCCGAGCATCTCCTGCTCCTTGTGGGAATCCGGGATCACACACTGCAGCTTGCAGATATTAGATTTAATATGATCCAGTTCCTGGGTCAGGAGCAGTTTCCCTTTGTGCAGGAGCCCCACACTGTCGCAGATATCCTCCAGTTCCCGCAGATTGTGGGACGAGATCACCGGAGTAAAATCCCGGTTCATGATCTCCCCGGCGAACAGACTCTTCACCGCCTGGCGCACCACAGGATCGAGCCCGTCAAACGTCTCGTCACACAGAAGATATTTTGTCTTTGCGCACAGTCCGAGGAGGATTGACACCTGCTTTTTCATTCCTTTTGAAAAAGAATTGATCTTCCTCTTCGGATCCAGTTCAAATTTATTTACAAGAGAATCAAACATCTTCCGGTCAAACGCAGGATAAATTGTCATATAATAATCCCGCATTTCTCCTATATTTGCATTGGCAAAATAATATGGCGAATCTGACAAAAAACAGATCTGTGATTTTGCCGCCGGATTCTCGAATACAGACTCCCCATCCGCCAGTATTTCCCCGCTGTCCGGTTTTACAGCACCGCAGATCATGCGCAGGAGCGTGCTCTTTCCCGCGCCGTTCGATCCGACCAGGCCGAAGATCAGACCATCCCGGACAGACGCGGTAATATGGTCCGCGGCGTGGATATCCTGAAATTTCTTGTCAACATTCTTCAGCTCAATCATTTGAATCCCCCTTCCGATAGATCCGGTCAATGACCTGTATAAACTCTGTCCGCTGAATCCCCAGCTCTTTTCCTTCCTCTGCCAGCCGCCGGACATCTTCCAGCAGGGAATCCTTCTCCTGCTGCACAAGCGAGGAACTGTCTGACACGAAATTGCCTCTGCCCTTCACCGGATAGATATATCCCTGCTGCTCCAGCAGAGAATATGCTTTCTGGATAGTGTTGGGATTGATCGACAATTCCACTGCCAGGGTCCGCACGGACGGCATCTGCCCGCCAGGAGGCAGAGCGCCTTTTAAGATCAGCGTCTGGAACCTCTGCGCAATCTGCTCATAGAGCGGCAGCTTGCTCTGATAATCAATTGAAATCATGGCATCCCTCTTCTCTGATACATGTGTATGAAGTGTATTATTTCATATAGTACACTTAATATACCATGGCAGGCTGCAGGTGTCAACACGGATCAGAAAATACTTGTATATCCTTTCTTTTAGTGCTATGATATCCCTGTTTCATAAAGACGACAGATTCAGTCAGAAAACAGGAAAGGAACAGAAATAGCGTGACCTATAAAGAAGCAAGGGTATATTTGGATGACCTGTCCAAATACGGAAGTGTACTTGGCTTAGATGCGATTCGAGGTCTGCTGCGTGAACTTGGGAATCCACAGGATGATCTGAGATTCATACATATCGCAGGAACGAACGGCAAGGGATCTGTGCTTGCATACACTTCAACGATCTTAAGTGAAGCAGGGTACAGGACCGGGCGGTATGTATCACCCACGGTCATCTCCTATCTGGAAAGGATCCAGGTTGACGGAGCATGGATATCAGAAGCAAAGTTCGCAGAAATGACGTCACAGGTAACTGATGCTATTGCCCGTTTGGAGGAGGCCGGCAGACCGGTCCCCACAGTCTTTGAGGCTGAGACGGCGATAGCATTTTTATATTTCCGGGAAATGAAATGTGATCTCGTCGTTCTGGAGGCCGGTCTGGGCGGGGCGCTGGATGCGACAAATATCATAAAAAATACCGTCTGCGCCGTATTTTCCTCCATCAGCCGCGACCATCTCGGCGTGATCGGCAATACAATAGAAGAGATCGCAGAAAATAAAGCGGGAATCATTAAACCGGGATGTACTGTTCTCTCCGCAGAACAGCTCCCCCCTGTCACCGGGATCCTCAAAACGCGCGCCGCAGAATGCGGATGCTCATTTACCCAGGCGTCTCCGGATCAGGCGCTGATCCTGCAGTCCGATCACCGGGGCATCCTGCTTTCTTACAAAGAATTCGACCATATCCACACCTCCATGGCCGGCAGCTATCAGACAGACAATCTGATCACCGCGCTTGAAGTGATCCGCACACTGAAAACACTGGGATATGACATTGACAGTCAGACAGTAAGGGATGGCGCCGAACACGCCGCCTGGCCGGGACGATTCACCTGCATAGGGGAGCCGCCAGTATTTATCCTGGACGGGGCGCACAACGAAGACGCCGCCCTGCGCCTGCGGGAAACCGTGGAGGATTATTTTCCCGGGCGGAAACTTCACTTCATCATGGGCGTATTCAAAGATAAGGATTATAATGCCATCACCAGGATCATGTGTCCTCTGGCGGCTTCCGTGTATACCGTTGACCTGCCCGACCGGGGACGGGGACTTCCGGCGCCGGAGCTCGCCCGGGCGGTCCGCCCATACTGTCCTCACGTAAGGGCTTATACAGGAAGCGAAACCAGTGTCCGGCGGGCGGTAACGTCCGCTCTTCAGGAAGCCGGACCGGAGGATGTGATACTTGCTTTTGGCTCATTATCTTATCTGCATCAGGTAAAAGAAGCATATGACCACACCGTCACGGACGGCAATAAAACAACAGCAGACGGGAACAGCTCCTGTCTGTCCGGAAAAGAAAGAGGGAGGGACCTTTAATGATCGACCATAAGAAAATAGAACAGGCAGTACGCCTTATGCTGGAGGGCATCGGGGAAGACACGGAAAGAGAAGGGCTCAAAGACACGCCCGCCAGAATTGCCCGGATGTGCGAAGAACTGTACGCAGGGTCAGAGGATGACGCGAAAACACATCTCTCCCGCACCTTTACTGTAGACAGCAGCGAGATGGTGATCGAAAAAGACATCACCTTCTACTCCATGTGCGAGCACCACATCCTCCCCTTCTACGGGAAAGCGCATATCGCTTATATCCCTGACGGGAAAGTCGTGGGCTTGAGCAAGCTTGCCCGGACAGTCGAAGTGTTCGCCAGAAGGCTTCAGCTCCAGGAACAGCTTACCGCGCAGATCGCGGACGCCCTGATGGAATATATGCAGCCAAAGGGAGCAATGGTAATGCTGGAGGCTGAGCATATGTGCATGACTATGCGAGGAGTTAAAAAGCCGGGCAGCCAGACCGTGACACTGGCAAAGAGAGGCATATTTGAAACAGATCCTGCCCTGGAAGAGAGGTTCTTCCGGATGCTGGGACGGTAAACACACAGCGGGGAGGCTGTCATGAAACGGGTAAATGCAATTTTCAGGCATCCATTATACCAGACATATTACAGGCGGCTGGAAGAAGCAGAACAAGGGCGCATCTTCTGCCGCCACCAGATGACGCACCTTATGGATGTGGCACGGATCGCCTATATCCGCAGCCTGGAAGAAGGTCTCGGCCTGGACCGGGAAGTGATCTACGCAGCGGCCGTTCTCCACGATATAGGGAAAGTCCTTCAGTATGAAGAGGGCATACCGCATGAGATAACAGGCGAAAAGATCGCGGCAGAAATACTGGACGGCCTGGCGGGTGAAAACGCATTTTCCGAAACAGAAAAGGCAATGATCCTCACAGCCATACGGGGGCACCGGAAGCTGAGGGACGAGCCGGAAGTTCTGGAGCGGCTTCTGTACGAGAGCGACAAGGCGTCCAGAATGTGTTTCGCCTGCCCCGCCGAGCCGCAGTGTGACTGGAACGAAGAAAAGAAAAACAAGGAGATACGCATATGATCATCGGCAGCAGAGAATTTGACACAGAACACAACACTTATATCATGGGAATCCTTAACGTGACGCCGGATTCCTTTTCAGACGGCGGGCGGTACGATTCCCTCGATGCCGCCCTCTTCCACGCACAGCAGATGGTGAAGGAAGGCGCGGACATCATAGATATAGGAGGGGAATCCACCCGCCCGGGACATATCCGGATCTCTGACGAGGAAGAAATCAGCCGTGTGGTCCCTGTCATTGAACGGCTCAGACAGGAATTTGACATTCCACTCTCCATTGACACTTACAAGAGCGCTGTCGCAGAGGCCGCAATCCGCGCTGGAGCAGACCTTGTCAATGACATCTGGGGACTGAAATACGACCCGAAGATCGCCGCTGTTATTGCAGAAAGCGGAACCGCCTGCTGCCTGATGCACAACCGGGATCAGGCAGACTACAATGACTTTACCGTGGATTTCATGGATGATATGCGGGAATGTATAAAGCTGGCAGACGAGGCGGGCATCTCCCGGGACAAGATCATCCTTGATCCGGGCGTGGGATTCGGCAAAACATACGAGATGAACCTTACGATCATCAACCGTCTGGAGATCCTGCACGAGCTGGGTCTTCCGGTCCTGCTCGGAACCTCGCGCAAATCTGTGATCGGGCTGACTCTGGATCTGCCCGCTGACCAGAGGGAAGAAGGCACACTGGTAACAACTGTGTACGCGGTTCAGAAAGGCTGCGCATTTGTCAGAGTCCATGACGTGGAGAAAAACAAACGGGCAATCCGAATGACACAGGCGCTCATGCAGGAGCGCAGATGCTTTTAAAAGCAGCGGAAAGGAAAATGCACATTATGTATGAGAAATACGATCAGATTAAGATAACAGATCTTGAAGTGTTTGCAAATCACGGGGTATTCCCGGAGGAGAACAAGCTGGGGCAGAAGTTTCTCGTCTCTGCCGCCCTCTATACAAGCACGCGCAGAGCCGGTCTGAGCGATGACCTGACCGCTTCTATCCATTACGGCGAGGTCAGCTCCTTTATCGACCGCTACCTCAGGGAACATACATTCAAACTGCTGGAACGGACAGCAGAGGCGCTTGCAGAAGAACTTCTCCTCCACACCGAAGGACTTGAAAAAATCCGCCTTGAGATCAAAAAACCCTGGGCTCCGGTAAAGCTCCCGCTTAAGACTGTGAGCGTGGAGATCGAACGCGGCTGGCACACGGCATATATTGCCCTCGGTTCTAATGTAGGAGACCGTGAGAGCTACCTGAACGATGCTGTCACAACCTTGGATGCTGTCAGGGGATGCTCTGTAAAAAAAGTCTCCCGATTCATCGAAACTCCGCCTTACGGCGTGACGGATCAGGACGATTTTCTGAACGGCTGTCTGGAGCTCCGGACGCTCCTGCCGCCGGATGAACTTCTGGAAGAGCTTCACCGGATCGAAAAGCAGGCTGGCAGGGAACGAATCTTGCGCTGGGGTCCCCGCACACTGGATCTGGATATTATTTTTTATGATGATTTGATAATAGAAGACGCGGAGCTCTGTATTCCGCATGTGGAAATGCATAAAAGAAAATTCGTGCTGGAACCTCTCTGTGAGATCGCGCCGTATAAAAGACATCCTGTATATGGGAAGACGGTATGGGAGATGAACCAGTATTTGTTTGAGGAGACTGGCGATCAGTAAGGCACAAGAAAACCGGAGATACTTTGAAATATCTCCGGTTTTTGTTTTTATCATTAATATTTTATTCAGCCTGAAGCACTTTGTACGCTCCGCCTTCAACAACCACGACTGTCGGCTGCTTGGACGGCTCGCCATCCTCGCCCCATGTGATCTGTTTTCCGGTGAGCCCGTCGATCGTGATCTCTGTCATAGCTGTCTTCATAGCATCGCACATATCAGAGATACTCATATCCGGAGTAAGGTCAGCTTTCTCTGCAGCTTCCTTGATCACGTAGATACAATCATAAGCATCTGCCGCAAACTGATTCGGGGTATCGCCGAATGCTTCCTCAAAATCAGCAACAAATGTCTGAGTCTCCTCATCCTCTGCGTCAGCAGTAAATGGTGTCAGGAACATCAGGCCCTCTGCGAGTGCAGCGTCAAATCCGTCCAGCGCAAGAAGTCCGTCCATACCGTCACATCCGAACCATGCCGGAGCAAAGCCCATCTTATCAGCCTGGGCAAGAATCAGGGATGCTTCCTGATAGTAGATCGGAAGGAACACCAGCTCAGCGCCGGAATCTTTTGCTTTCTGAAGCTGTACGGAGAAGTCTGTCTTACTGTCTGCCGTAAACGCCTCTGCAGCAACAACCTCAAGTCCTACTGACTCAGCCTCTTCTACGAATCTCTGATAAATACCTGATGAATAGGTGTCAGAGCTGTTGTAGATAACTGCAACCTTTGATGCAAGTCCGTTCTCTGAGATATAATCAGCGGACGCTTTACCCTGGTTCGGGTCTGAGAAGCACATACGGAATGCATTGTCGTACTGGATACTCTCAACAGCCGTTGCGGACGGTGTGAGCTGGAACATATTATCTGCATGTGTTTCCTCAACAACCGCGGTACAAGGTGTGGATGTAACTGTACCAACCAGCATCTGCATACCCCAATCCTTCAGGGTGTTGTATGCGTTAACTGACTTCTCGGAATCAGACTGGTCATCCTCAAACTGATACTCAATCTGATAGCCGTTGATCCCGCCTGCTTCATTGATCTCGTCAACAGCAAGCTGGATACCGTTCTTTACAGCCGTACCGTAAATTGCGTTATCTCCTGTCGTAGGTCCGATGCCGCCGATCTTGAATGTAGTTGCATCAGATGATCCGCTGTCGCTGCCGCCGTTGCTGCCGCATGCAGCCATTGATACTACAAGAGCTGACGCAAGGGCAACGCTTGCTGCTTTCTTTAACATTTTCATAATATCTTCCTCCTAACTAAAATGCTAATGCTAATATCGTACCCTCACCGGAAGCATTTGTCAAGAGAAAAAACAGATTGCACTCTATTTTTATCATTTATGCCAGCTTTTTATAAAGTTCGCCGACTGTCCCAGCATCCGCCAGCCAGGATGTAAACGCTGTCGCGCTCCCCGCTGCGGTTCCGAGCTTAAGCGCTTCTTCATAGCTTCCCGTCTTCAGATAGCCTGCCAGGAATCCTGCCACCATAGAATCTCCTGCTCCCACAGAGTTCACGACCTCTCCCGCCGGCGGAAGCTGCTTTAACACGCTTCCATCCTCTGTGACCAGGATCGCCCCGTCTCCCGCCATGGACACCAGCACATTGCGCGCGCCCATCTCCTGAAGCTTCCGTGCATACTCTGCGATCTCATCGTCGCTCTCCAGTGTCACTCCAAACATCTCGCCCAGTTCATGGTTGTTGGGCTTGATAAGGAACGGATGGTATTTCAGCACATTCATCAGAAGATCCTTCGTGGCGTCCACGCTGATCCGCACGCCTGTCCCTGCAAGCCGTTCCATGATCCGCTCGTACATATCGTCCGGCAGTGTATTTGGTATGCTTCCGGAAAGCACGAGCACATCCCCGCTTTCGAGGGCATCCAGCTTTTCATATAACTGCCGGATCTTCTCGTCCGGTATCCGCGGACCCTGTCCGTTGATCTCAAATTCATCATCCGATTTTACTTTCACATTGATCCGTGTCACGCCCTCCTCGAGGGCGATAAAGTCTGTATCACATCCAAACTCCTGAAGCATCTGCTCCATTGCGGCGCCCGTAAATCCTGCTTTGAATCCCAGCGCCCTGCTCTTCATTCCAAGGTTGGACGCGATCACCGCCACATTATTCCCCTTTCCGCCCGGATAGACATGTTCTTCGGAAGTGCGGTTTACCGCGTCACCCTGAAAATGTTCCACCTGGACCACATAGTCCAGAGAGGGATTAAATGTCACTGTATAAATCATCTCTTTCTCCATTCCACCGCCCGGAAGGCGGTATCAAATCCATTCATGCCATATTCACTATGATCAGGCCGCATTAACATACATTTAAATTGAGTTAAATAGGCTCAAACCATCCATTTTCTTCGCAGGTTTTATAAATTCCGTCATCCACATTTGTTGCGGCAACATAGTCTGCCTTTTTCTTCAATTCATCACAGCCGTTCCCCATCGCCACACAGAAGAACCGCCGGTCAAACATGACCAGGTCATTATAGTCGTCCCCGAACACTACTGTATCTTCCGGTCTGCCGCCCGCGTAATCCAGCATCCTTAAGATCCCGTCCAGCTTCGCGTCCGGCTGGAACATCAGGTACTCTTTCTCGAACCGGAGGTGACCCACCGTATCCTTCAGGGTGAGTCGCTCTTCCTCAGATTCCGGGATGGAGACATACATTTTATAGATGGCGTCATGATCCGCAGGGTCGAACTTCTCGTCAATGATATATGTGGACGGCTCTTTCCTCATTCCCGCCTGGTCATAGAACCGGAAACTGTTTCCATATACCTTATCAGAATCATCCAGCGCCGCATATACGCCATATCCCAGTTCCAGCGCCTGCCGGTATACGGCAAGTGCTTTCTCATAGTCCAGAGGACGGTTCTCCCTAAGTTCTCCACGGAATACCATCCCATGCCCGCCGTTGCAGACCATATGGTCAAATCCGTTTTCCCTGCGGAACCGGTCTGCTTTATAACACGCGCGTCCCGTGGCGATGGACACGAAGTGCCCCGCCTCCTTCAGATTCCGGACAGCTTCCGCGGCAGAAGGCACGATCTGCCCTGTACTCCGGTCTGTCAGTGTGCCGTCAATATCAAAAAAGAAATATTTTTTCCCCAATTCTGTCTCCTCCTGTCTTCCTATTCGGGGCGCCAGCGGCATTTTACAGAGCCGTTTATTCAAAAGGATAGACCATGCCCCACTGGTTTCGCACCGCAGTCAGCACCTGCATCACATCCCGGATGATCCGGAGATTCTCCTTTCCGCCGTGATTCAGCACATAATCCTGCATATCGCGCACCTCGTACTGAAGCGCCTCTTCTGTTCTGCCTTCCTCAACAACTTCTGTCCTGCCGTCTTCTGTATAAGTGATCGTCGCCTTCTGGGCTCTCGGATACTCGCAGATCTCGATAAAACCTTTCTCTCCTGCCACGACTCCCCGCTTCGGCTGTTTCGCCCGCATGGTCAGCGCCATGACCGCCATCTCGCCGTCCGGGTTCTTCAGGATGATGCCGCTCGTCTCATCCACGCCTGTCTCAAAATAATTTGCCGTGGTCAGGACTACATCCGGCCTGCTCTTCATAAAATATCTTGCAAATGTGGCGGCATATACTCCGATATCCAAAAGCGCGCCTCCCGCCAGCTCCTTTGAGAAGAAACGGTTATTTACATCGTATTCTTTACAGCTTCCGAAATTCACCTGTACCATCTTCACATCGCCTATGGCGCCGTCCTCAATCATTTTCTTCAGCTTCTTATATAATGGCATATGAAGGAGGGTCATCCCATCGCAGATGACGAGTCCCTTTTCTTCAGCAACTGTCACGCACTCTTCGAGCTGTCTGCTGTTTACTGTAATAGATTTCTCGCAGAATACATGCTTTCCCGCCTGTACGGATTTCAGCATGAACTGGTAATGCAGATTATGCGGCGTCGCGATATACACGATGTCCACATTCTCATCTGCGATCATCTCATCAGCGCTGCCGTATGCCTTCTGCACGCCGAATTCCTCAGCATACTTCTTTGCTGATTCGAGATTCACATCGCATACTGCATAGATCTCTCCGTTTACCGCGTTGAGCGCTTCACCCATCTCGTGCGCGATCCATCCTGTTCCTAAGATTCCCCAGTTGAGTTTTCTCATCATGATTTCTCCTTTTCTATTATATCAATTCCGTTTTCTTTTACAATCACTGCTTTTGCCGCGATCCCGCAAAACAGAGAGTGCCCTGCGATGCCCGGCATCCGGTCCAGCCGGTCTGACAGGGCTTTCGCATCCTCAGCCTGTGGGAAATGGGCCTCCATCAGATAATTCCCGTCATCGCTTATAACCAGCCCGGCTTTCTGATCGGAACGCCGCTCCTTCACTTCCGCCCCCATTTTCTCAAGGCAGTTCTTCACATACTGCCTTGCAGGACGCAGCACTTCCACAGTCACCGGGAAGCCGAATTCCAGCTTTTCTTTCAACTTTCCTTCATCCGCGAGGAGAATATACTCATCCGCCATTGCCGCCATGATCTTTTCTCTTGTGTGGATCCCCCCGCAGCTTTTCAGCGCATTCAATTCGAGGTCAACTTCATCACAGCCGTCAAATGCGATATCGATCCGTGAGGTCATTTCAAGGGTCTGCACCGGAATCCCGTATTCCGCGCACAGTTCCATCGTATCCTGGGACGGGGTGACCGCACGGACCTGTTTCCCACTGCCTGAGATCTCCCGGATCAGGAGGGCAACGGTCGAGCCTCCTCCCAGCCCCACGACTTTTTTATCCTGTATCATTTCAAACGCTTTTTGTGCGCATTTCTGTTTCATACTAATCCTACTCCTTTTCCGCCGTCTTTATCCCCGGCTGCTCATTCCACCGTCTCTGCGGCATTGTCCTTGATCGGACGCTTCAGAGCCGCCAGCACCAGACATCCCACTGCGGAGCCGATCAGGATTGCCAGTGCGTACATCAGCGGATTTCCGATCGTCGGAAGCACGAAGATCCCTCCGTGGGGCGCTCTGAGCGTGCACCCGAAGAACATGGACAGCCCGCCGGCCACAGCGGATCCTACAATACAGGACGGGATGACCCTGAGCGGATCGCTTGCCGCGAACGGGATCGCACCCTCTGAGATAAAGGACAGCCCCAGCAGATAGTTAACGATTCCTGATTCTCTCTCTTTTTTCGTAAAGCGGTTCTTAAAGAATGTAGTACACAGGGCGATCGCAAGCGGCGGAATCATACCCCCTGCCATAACTGCCGCCATGATCTCAAAATTTCCTTCTGCAAGCTGGGAAGTTGCAAATACATAGGACGTCTTATTCACTGGCCCGCCCATGTCCACGGACTGCATACCTGCGACCACAATCCCAAGAAGCACCTTGCTCGTGCCATGCATGCTGTTCAAAACACCGGTCAGCCCGTCATTGATCATGCCCATAAAAGGATTGATCAGCGTAGTCACCACGGAGCCGATCAGTATACCAAACACCGGATAAATGATCATCGGACGCACACTGTTCAGGGACTGCGGGAACCTGGAGGTCAGCTTCTTCAGCCCGATCACCACATATCCCGCTGCAAATCCGGCAAACAACGCTCCCAGGAATCCTGCGTTCACCTCGCCGCCCGCCGGGTTAAGGAAGGTGCTTCCCGCTTTTGCCACAAGCCCTGCCACGAATCCGACCGCCAGTCCCGGACGGTCTGCGATGCTCATAGCGATGTATCCTGACAGCACAGGGAGCATCATATTGAAGGAGAACTCTCCGATGGTCTTCAGATATGCTGCCACAGGAGTGTTCTTTCCGAAATTCGACGGATCGATACTGTAATCATCCAACAGGAAAGCAAGAGCGATCAGAATACCGCCTCCGATCACGAAGGGGAGCATATGAGATACCCCGTTCATCAGATCTTTATATATCTTTCTTCCAACGCTCTCATTTTCCACAGAAGCCTCTGCCGCGGCGGCAGCGCCAGAGTGATGATAGAGCGGGACATTTCCGCTCACCGCCTCGTCTATGAGCTGCTGCGCTTTGTGGATTCCGTCCGCCACCTTCACGCTGATGACCGGCTTTCCGTCAAATCTTGAGAGATCTACATTCTTATCCGCAGCAATGATGATGCACTCCGCATTTTTTATCTCTTCTGCTGTCAGTACATTTTTAGCCCCATCTGCGCCCTGAGTCTCTGCTTTCACCGGAATCCCCATCTCTTTTCCCTTATTTTCCAGACTCTCCGCCGCCATAAAGGTGTGGGCGATCCCAGTCGGGCAGGCAGTGATCGCCAGGACCCGGTAGCCTTTCGCCGCCATCTCAGCGGCATCCTTTGCTTTCTTTCCATCCAGCTCGTCATCCTTTTCATCAATGATGCTGATGAACTGTTCCGGCGACTCCGCATTTACAAGCCCTTCTTTAAAAGACGGGTCCATCAGCATCGTAGACAGACGTGCGAGCGCTTCCAGATGTGTATCCGCACCTCCCTCGGGCGCCGCGATCATGAACGCAAGCTCCACAGGTTCTCCGTCCAATGAATCATAGTCCACTCCATCCTTTATGACCGCCGCTGCAAGCCCTGCTTTTTTCACTGCAGCTGACTTTGCATGAGGGATTGCGATTCCCTCTCCGATCCCGGTGGTCCCTTCCTCTTCTCTGGCAAGCACGCCTTTTTTATAAGCCGCTCTGTCATTCAGATTTCCCGCCTTCTCCATCAGGCGTGTCATGTAATCGATCACTTCCGCCTTGGAAGCTGCCTTTGTGTTCAGGTCAATCGCCTGAAGACTGAGCAATTCACTGATCCTCATTTCCTTTCCTCCAATCCCTGTTTTCTCCTCCGGTCTGTCCTTTTCAGTCTTTGTGTAAATTATTTTCTCATAAATTTTATACCGCGATATTTCTTTTCTTGACTTAAGTATATTCACGTAAATAATTTTTGTCAATCTGTTTTTATGTGAAAATAATTTTTCTTCATTTTAACTAATTTTGATTGTAAATAAAGGCAAAAACAGCGGATTATTTTAGCATTTTATACAACCGCCTTTATAGAGCATGCTAAAATAATCCACTGTTCTATTTTTCATTATCCGGATTCGAGAAAATTTTTTTCATCTTCTCAGGTTTTCTATATCAGATGCCTGCTTCGCGGATCATACTTTTTCGTCCGCGATCAGCCCCTCGCACCTGCTCATCCTGTCATAACTCTTTTCCTGACCGACTGTAAGGAAAAGATAAAGGATCTCCATCACAGTCATTGCCGATACCCTTGAGAAGCAGAATTCATTAAGGAAAAGCTTCTCCCTTGTGGCAGTCTGGATGTGGTAGTCAACGCTGCTTCCGATCGCGGAACGAGGATTGTTCGTGATTCCTATGGTAGCCACGCCGTTTTTCTTCGCTTCTCTGACCATTTTCACGACTTGCCGGGATTCACCGGAATTTGAGATTGCGATCATTACATCACCCGGCTTCAGTGTAAGAGAAAACGCAAGCTGAGTCTCCCATATGGTGCCCGCCGCAGCGCGGATTCCGATCTCATTGAGCTTAAACGCGCCGTCCAGAGCGACGGGGATCGTATTTCCCACTGCCACCAGCTGGACTGTTCCCGCATTCTGGATATGGTCCAGCACCTCATTCAGCTCTTTCTCATCGATCAGGGAAACCGTCTGTTTCAGCTCCTCTACCTTGTTGGCAAGGATATTCTGAAGAGACTGCCCGATATCTTTTCTGGAAATATCATTTGATACCGTAACATCCTGATCTCCCTCTACGATCTCCTTGGCAAGACTGATCTTCAGATGATGGAACCCGTCCACATCGCATTTCCGGCAGAACCGTGATACCGTAGCAACGCTTGCGCCGCTCGCCTCCGCCAGCTCCCCGATCGTCATATTCACCACATCCTTGTGGTGCTGCATGATATAGTTTGCAATCTTTTTCTCCTGCTCAAAAAAACTGTCGTACCTGATATTGATGATATCCATCACTGACTGCTGCTTTTCCATGACATCCTCCATCGCGAAAATTATTTTTATATTCTATGATAACTAATTTTATGGAAATGTCAATTATTTTCACAGGATTATATATATCAAAACACCCGAAAGATCTCTCTCCCGGGTGCCCTCTCATTCCTATATAAATGTCCGTATACCTTCAAAACTACATACAAAGAATCATCCATCTTTTCCTATCACCGTGCGTTCCGCACACAAGGAAGTTCGAATCGCTAAGCTCGAAAGAACCTCGCTAAGCTCCTTCGAACAAAGCTCGCACTAAGCTCAGCCTGCGCTTCGCTTGCCTTCCCTAAGTGCTCTGCTTTTGGTTATGCCCTCGACCTATTAGTAACAGTCAGCTCCATGCATTACTGCACTTCCACCTCTGCCCTATCTACCTCGTCGTCTTCAAGGGGTCTTACTAACTTTATCTTATTGAGCAAGCTCAATAAGCATGCGTTATGGGATATCTCATCTTGAGGGGGGCTTCACGCTTAGATGCTTTCAGCGTTTATCCCTTCCC
>ERZ791922.523-NODE-523-length-23170-cov-3.161929_pt1 | contig 23170 bp, 18 predicted proteins | sample MGYA00510134_ERZ791922 | MGnify/ENA primary metagenome ERZ791922 (study PRJEB30046, sample SAMN00792101) | human gut metagenome | study: EMG produced TPA metagenomics assembly of the A metagenome-wide association study of gut microbiota in type 2...
CGGATTGGGGACTTGCACCCGTTAGAAACGTGCGCCGCAAGGCGCACATCAAAAAGATATGAAAGTTTTTACACTCTCATATCTTTTTTCATTCTCTATAAAAATTTACTCAAAATCATCAAACTCATCGTCATCATCATAATCATCGTCATATTCATCATAGTCGTCATCTTGATTTCTGGATGTCGCTGCCAGAATAATCATGACCAATGCTAGAACAGCACCACCGATTGCACTATAAAGAAGAACTTTATCATCGCCACGTTTTAAGAACGCAAATACTCCACTTCCAAGATAAATCAGAATCGGAATCAAATATGCCGCAATGCCTCGACTATTCTGAAGGATAAGCAACAACAATCCTGCTGCCAACATACATATTGCAAGAATGATATAAGTCATACCACCTGTTGCCCCATCTCCTGATGCAACACTTCCAAGACCGCCGACAAAACCTTTGTATCCAAAATATCCAAATGCCAAAATAGACAAAACTCCAAGGATCACACGAACAACTCGATATTTTGCATTTGGTTCCTCATCCATATAATCGGAATCTTCTTCCGGTTCATCTTCATACGCCTCATAGGCTTTTGAAGGTTTCACATTAGAACTCCTTTTCTCCGGCTCCGGTCGTTTCTTTTCCTGTTGGATACTTTCCGCCTTTTTCTTAACTGCTTTTTTACTTACTACTGTATCCTCTTCTGAAACATTTTTCTTCTTTTTCGGTTTATAATTAGGATCAGTGGAAAGCATATCTTCGTAAGCCTGACGCACTGCACGTTCTTTTTTTGCACGTATTCTCTCCGGAGGTATATTTGCATACTTTTGTTCCTGCTGATCAACAGCCTGTTCTTTCGGCACACTACGTTTTACCGCTTCCTTACGTTCTCCTACCGCTTTTCTGGCCGCTGCACGCTTTACTGCTTCTTCACGCGTTTTTCCCTGTACCGGCTTTTTTACTGTTTCCTCTTGCTTTTGCTTTGGTGCCTCTTTTTCTTCTTTCTCTTTCTTTTTATTTGCATTATTGGCACGCTGTTTATCCAGATTCCACTGCTTTTTACAATCTCTGCATACTGCATACTGATTTAAAATCGGACTGCCATTTTCATCAGTACCAACTTTCTTCTTCATCAATTCAAGTTCTTTGCCACAAATCGGACATTTCATGATGTATTTCCTCTCTTTCGTATTCCAGAATATACCTTTTATTCTGATAATTCTTATATAGTATATCATTTTATAGGAAATACGACAATGAAAAAATACAACATCTTGTGAAATTCCTTAGAAAATACAGGATACTTTTATGATTTCTTTTTCATTTTTTCACTTTTCGTAGGAATGATCGGAGGTTGATATTGATAGACATCATTATAAGACTCCAGCTCTGCCTCTGACGTTGGAAGAGACGGTATTAGCCCTGTACATTCTCTTGCAGATGCTGCATTAGATAAATAATCAAAATCATCAATCTTCTTTTCATTTTCTTTTGGATCTAGCATCTTCTTTCCTCTCCTTTTCTTCTCTTTATTCGTTTTTTCTTATTCTTTGTTCTAATCCTTATTTCTTTTGTTGCAACAATTGTCCGAAAACAAATGTTAAACATAGTATCCACGCTCTTGATTTTTCTATTCTAAACAGTTCAATTTGTGATATAATCGAACGTGTAATTCTGATTTTCACCTCTGTTTTTAGAAAGGATTTTTCGTTATGATTGATAAAAAATTAATTCCCGTAGGCGGACTAAAAAAAGAACCTTTTTCCGGTGGACATAACGGTATGCGTTACTTTTTCCGCTGTGATGAAAGCAAAGAAACATTTACTGTTTTTATCTATCCTGAGCCCTGGTCTTTTGACAAAACATCCAATGACCAAAAACAATCCGCCTCTTTCCCTATGACGGATTCAGGTATGGATGATGCAATTAACTGGCTCTGGGAACAATATCATTCTCAAAAAGAAAAATGGCATGCAGCCCAAAAAGACCGCATGCACATTTAATAATTTAATAAATGATTCTTTCTATCTATCTTTATTCCCTCTCTCCGGGCAGTTTAGATATGTTTTAGAATCTTCATAATTTCTTCCAAATCCCGTCATAACCTTGTCACATTTCTTTGATATGATATAAACTATAGAAAAGAAAATAAACTCTATAGAAGACAATGGCTGTGATTACATAAATTGCAGTCACAGCCATTGGACTTCGCCTAAAGAATCCGTATTCATCGCCTTTTCAGGCGATTTTTCTATATCCATCTATCAGAGATATCTTTTTATCTTATCGGATATATCCTTCCTGATAAGCCTTCGTTCGATTAACAGTATATAATTCGGCTCTTGTCGCTTGAATATATGGCTGTACAAAAAATATTCCAACTATATTCATCGTTAATCCACACAGAATCAGCCAGCCAATAAAAGAAAGATCCAATCCAAATGCATATATTTTTTCTCCCATCATCATTCGCTTGCTGATTAAAAATGCCTCTCTTCTGTCCATTTCCGGATTCTCTGCTAAAATATACGGAATCATCAAATATTCATAATGTTTAATGATCCCCGGAACCACAAGCAATAATGACCATAAGGAAATATATAAATTTCTTAGGAACATTATCATAACTACGTTGCTATACCCTTGTGACTGCAGTCCATATCCCAATTCTGCTGCTGTTGGGTTCATTGTCTGATTCTTTACAAAGAAACGGCATCCGCCTACCTCTAATGGATTTCCAAGAAACACTTTCACGCCCAAAAACAAAATTCCTAAAACTAATACTGCAAGTCTAAAGCCTAAAAATCCATATAATGGAGAGAAAAAGAAATCTCCTACAGTTCCAAACATCCGATCTACGTATACTATGGATTCTCGATCTTGTATCCATTCATATATAAGATCTGGACCTATCATTCCAAAAATTGACATTACCAATGCCACTAATACACAATACCAATAGTTTTTATAAAAAGCGCCTTTTGCTCTCAGCTTTAATTCTGCACTTGTCCACATACTATCATCTCCTCGTATAATATTTTCAGATAGTCTCAGTATAACATACTCTTTTCAAAAAAACATCCCGTGATATTTTATATCACAGGATGCTTTTTGATTTATTATTATTTATTTTTTCTTTTTCTTTTCATATGGTGTATTTTTCAGTGGTAATTTTGTCTGAAATTCTCCTTGCAGCTTATAATAAGCGGCTGCAATAGCAGGAGCCGTTGGAATAGATGTGATTTCGCCAATTCCAATTGCACCATATGCATATTCAATACCTGGCTTTTCTACGATGATCGCTTCCACATCCGGAACCTTATCCGCCTTAAATAGTCCCAATGTACCAAATCGAGACACCGGACGACCTTCCTTTAATTCATACTGCTCTGTCAACGCATACCCCAGACTCATGACAACTCCACCTTCAATCTGTCCTTCCACACTCTTTGGATTGACCGCCTTTCCGACATCATGGGCTGCCACCATTTTCTTAATCGTGCCATCTTCATTCAGCACACAGACCTGTGTTGCGTAACCATAAGCAACGTGAGAAACCGGATTCGGAACATCACTTCCCATTTTATCTGTTTTTGCAAGATATTCTCCGTAATATTCTGTTCCATTTAATTCTTCCAATGTTTTTTGTCCCATTGCCTCTTTTAATTTGAGACAGGCACGTCTTGCAGCTTCTCCTGTAACCAATGTCTGGCGAGAACCGGACGTTGTTCCAGAATCCGGAGAATTCGCCGTATTTGGAGAACAGTATATAATCTTATCATACGGAAGTTCTGCTGTCTGAGATACCATCTGTGTTAATACAGTTCCCAATCCCTGTCCAATACAAGAGGCTCCGGCATGAATCTCTACCTTTCCATCTTTGATGATCAATCTGCACCGTCCCCAATCAGGAAGACCAACACCGACACCGGCATTTTTCATTGCACATGCAATTCCTACATAAGGTTCTTTCTCACAAATCTCTTTTACTGCTTCCAATGTTTCCGCAACACCGGTAGAAGAATCCGCAATCTGTCCATTCGGCAGAACCTGTCCTGGACGAATTGCATTACGATGACGAATCTCCCATGGAGTGATGCCTACCATTTCTGCCAGAAGATTCAAGTTCATCTCTGATGCAAAACAAGTCTGTGTCACTCCAAAGCCTCTAAACGCACCTGCAGGTGGGTTATTTGTATAAACCGCGGTTCCATCAATATCAATTGTCTGGAAGTTATACGGTCCCGCTGCATGAGTGCAAGCTCTTTGTAAAACAGGTCCCCCAAGAGATGCATATGCCCCGGTATCAGCTACAACAACTGCCTTCATTGCAGTCAAATATCCATTTTCATCACAGGCTGTCGTTACATCCATCCACATTGGATGACGTTTCGGATGGATTGTAATACTTTCCTGTCTGGATAGTTTTACTTTTACAATACGTTTCGTCAAATATGCAATCAGCGCTGCGTGATGCTGTACGCTTACATCTTCTTTTCCGCCAAATCCGCCGCCGACTAATTTATTTTCCACAACTACTTTCTCCGGCGGAAGCCCAAGCATGATACAACACTCATGCTGTGTATCATAAATTCCCTGATCGGATGAATAAATAAACACACCATCTCCATCAAACGGCATGGCAACTGCACACTCCGGCTCTAAGAATGCATGCTCCGTCCAAGGTGTCTCGTAATGTTTTGTCACCTTATATTTGGAATTTGCAATGACTTCATCTGCGTTTCCACGAACCAAATGCTCATGAGCCAGAATATTTCCGTCCTCATGTATCTGTACTGCCCCTTCTTTTAAGGCTTCAAACGGATTGAAAACCGGTTCAAGCACCTCGTAATCTACCTTGATCAGACTTTTTGCTTTTTCCAGAATTTCCTGGCTCTCTGCTGCCACAAGACAGATTGCATCTCCTACATAATGAGTTACTTTTCCAACCGGAATCATCGTATCCCAATCATGTTTCAAATGTCCTACCTTCACGTCTCCCGGAACATCCTCTGCTGTATAGACGCCAACCACTCCATCTAACGCCAGAGCTTCTTCCGCATGGATCGCAAGAACTTTTGCACGTGGATATTCAGAACGTACTGCACTTCCATATATCATGCCGTCCAAATAAACATCATCCGGATATTCCCCTGTTCCACATACTTTTTCTTTTACATCCACTCTCAGGATCGGCTCTCCTACCGATGTAATTCCTTCATTTTCTGAAACTGAAAGATTCTCCCGAAAGATTTTTGCACTGAGTAAAATTCCTTCAATAATTTTCTTGTATCCTGTACAACGGCAGATATTATTCCGAATTGCAGCGACAACTTCCAGACGTGTTGGATCCGGGTTGACATCAATCAATCCCTTTGCACAAATAACCATTCCCGGAATACAGAATCCACACTGCACAGCCCCTACTTTACCAAACGCATACGTATAAACCTCTTTTTCCCGTTCACTCAATCCTTCTACTGTAAGAATTGCTTTTCCTTCCATCTTAGAAATCATAGGAATACATGCCCTTGTTGTTTTTCCGTCCACCAATACGGTACATGTTCCACATGCCCCCTGACTGCACCCATCTTTTACGGATGTCAGATGCAGATCGTCACGCAGAAAACGCATCAGTTTTTTGTCTTCTGCGACTTCGTATGTTTTTCCGTTCACCTGAAGTGTATACATCATCTCACCCTTCCCTTCTCTATTTATTTATCTTCTCAAACATATCCGCAAAATTATTCCGCGGTATCTTGTTTGCGATCTATATCTTTCAGTTCTTCTGCTTCTGTCTCCAGCAGAATACACTGTTCTTTCCGTTTTTCCAGAATGACTTTTCCACCGGTATCTCCTTCCAGTTTCATCAATTCATCAAAAAACTTTTTATCCCATAATACCGGATTTCCAAATCTTCCCTCATGTCCGGAGCACACAATTTTTCCGGGATGAAGCATCGCCGTTTGAATCAATCCCAACATCGTTGACAACTGTAAATTGGGTTGATCACAAACAGAGAAAAGTACTCCTTGAATCTGTGGATTTTCTTGTAAACATGCAGATAATCCCAGCTGTACTGAATGAGATATTCCCAATTCCGGCTGTTTATTCTCCACAGCATGAATTCCTTTTTCTTCTGCTGATCTCTGAATCTGCTCATACCCGGTTACTATATAGGCAGGAAATGCCGATAACGCCTCCAGTTTTTGCAGCATATGCTCATACAGCATTTTTCCCTGTATACGTGCAAGTAATTTATTACTTCCGTATCGTGTTCCAGTTCCGGCAGCCAATACGATCACCGCATATTTTTGATAAATACGTTCAAACTGTGTTACCGCCTCCAAAGCAGCACCGCCTACAGAACGCGCTTTGTCAGAAATTGTAAAGCAATGCATCCGCTCACAGCGTGCATCAATATCTCCGATTTTTAAATTCTCTTCCACCTGCACTCCGTCTTGAAGCATTCCCCGTACAATTCCGGTCATTTTTGCATAAACAGTTTTTCCACCCGTATAAGCTACAATCTGCCCTTCCTGAACCAGATCTCCAATAGACGCTACAGCCTGCATCTCGCCTTCTGCACTGGCACGAATCAGCCGCTCAATCGTATAACCGCCCACATTTCCCGGAACCCCGGTATTTGGAATCGCACTTCCCTTCCAAATGACATTTCCCAATGTATGTCCCCGCTTTGTCTCTATGACACAATGACAATCTGTTCCGGCGGTAAATCCCGGACCGGTACCAATCACAAAGGGCGCATCTACAATCTGTGTTCCGGTATTCTTCTTAGCCAGAATTGCATCAATCACCACATCCGGACAAAAAGAATTTCGAATTTCCGCTTCCGGATCCACGAAAACTGCAATATCTCCATCCGCTATAATGTGTTTTGCCTCGTCCGATGTCTGAGCACACCTTCCCCGAACGCCTTCCACAATCACATCTTTTTCATATACCGCTCTGGAAAACGCAACCATTCTTCTTACAGTTAGCGGCTTTTCAATTTCCGTCATAATAATTTGATGTCCGCATTGATACAATCGGACTGCAATTCCCGTTGCCAGATCTCCGGCTCCTTTGATCAGTATCTTCATGCCCGTACTCCTTCTGATGTCTGACTGGTAACAATGATGTCCAGACACTCTCGTTCTACTATTTTTTTACATATCTGTTCGGCAATTTTTACTCGTTCTCTGCCATCCGCTTTATTTAAAATAATCCGATAATGTTGACTTTTTAAAATGTCTTTTCTCCCACCTCTAACATTTGTTGCAAGCACTGCTATATCTTCGGCACATAAAATGTCCGATTGTTTTTTTTGCAGAATTTCTGCCACTATCTCCGGTCGAAAACAACTTCCCTGAATCGATTTTCCAACCGCATCCAATCCATATACCGCCAACACATCTGTTGTTTCTTTTCGTAGCACCGGCTCTCGATCTCCGGGTGCTTTACATGGTAAATGTCTGGATCCGTCTGCTTCAATCAGAATCGGAATCTGCAATTCCAACACCTGTTGAAAAAAATCCTCTGATACTGCCTGCATTTTCTTTACATTATCTGTTTTCTTTATTGGTGCAGTAACTCCAAACCACACTTGTCGTTCTTGTTCCATCAACTTCTGAAAACGTTCCATTGATTCGTCCAGCAAAAAGCAGGACCTTTCCTCAATCTCCATATGGGTAGTGGTTGTAACCGCCGCCTTCCATCCGGTATCTACGTATTCCTGTGCCAAATGCCGAATCGTTGTTGTCTTTCCACCTGCCCCTACAAAGGAAATAACCGGAGAAACATTCGCCTCCAGGTGGAGTGCTTCCCGATATGTCCGTTGTTCCACTAATTGCCCATGTTCATAACGTAATATCATCGCTGTCTCTCCGGTTCTCAGTCTTTTATAACAGATATGCGTAATCTTTACATACTGCTTCAATCAGTTTCTGTAAGCCTTCTGCAAGTTTTGTCTCTTCCCCTTTGGTCCAGACAAATTCTTCTCCCAGATATCTTACTTTACATTTTACAGCATCTTTATCCAGTACTGTAAATCCTTGATTCTTACTGTCTGCCAAATCTGCTTCTGTTGCAAACAATGTAAATTTATCCAAATACGGAGCGCTTGTATATGAACAGAAACTCTTACAGTTACCACATTCATTACACATATAATCTACATGGATAATCTGATGTTTTTCCATACCCGGCACACGAATCGCTACGTTTGCACGATTTGGACATACCTCTGTACAGTTTTCACAAACAGAAGAACATCCCAGACATCTTGTAGTCTCGTCTTTTTCTTCCTGTCCGCTGCGCAAAATGCCTCGTCTTCCATATACCTTCTCTTCATCTGCCAACTTATCATAGTCTTTTACGAGTCGGTTTCCGATGATTGCTTCTGCTGCCTTCAGGCCATCCCGGATTCCTTCTACTACTGTAGCCGGTCCGCCAAGTCCGTCACCTACAACATAAACACCTTCTACATTTGTCTCCAGCGTTTCTTCATTTACAAGTGCTTTTCCTCTCTCAGAAACATTGATTCCATTTGCCTGATAGAATGCTGTCGGTACTTTTTCACCTACTGCAACTATTACAGTATCTGCCTCTACTTCTGCCAATTCACCTGTCTCAACTACACCTCTTCTTCCGGATGCATCCAAATCTCCAAGCTGCATTACCTTACATACCAGTTTTCCACCTTCCAGTTTTACCGGTGCAAGTAATTCACGGAATTCTACTCCATCCTCAATTGCCATTTCCAGTTCTTCTGCATCTGCCGGCATATATCTCTTTGTACGACGATATACAAGTGAAACTTTTTCTACACCATTGGTACGTTTTGCTGCTCTGGCTGTATCCATTGCTGTATTTCCACCACCGATGACTACAACATTCTTACCAAGGTCAACATTGCCGTCAAACGCCTTAAACTGTGCAAGGAATTCCAATGCATTGACTGTCTCTCCTGCCTCCAGTTTCAGACTGCCCGGTACAGATGCTCCTGTTGCCAGCACAACAGTCTCATATCCCTGTGCTTTCAATTCCTTTACATCCGCAACTTCTGTATTAAATACGGTTTTTACACCCATTTTTTCCAGAATCTTAGCATCTTTCTCGATTGCCTCATCTGCAATACGGAATCCCGGAATGACATTGCGTACTACACCGCCCAATGCCTTTTCCTTTTCGAAGATCGTCACGTCCATGCCGCCTCTTCTCAGAAAATAAGCTGCTGCCATACCAGCCGGACCACCGCCCACAACTGCTGCTTTTCCTTTTGTTACTACCGGAGCCGCAACTTTATTCAGCCATGCCTCATAACCGTTCTCAGCCGCAACCAATTTCATATTGCGGATATGTACCGGTTCATCATAGAAATTACGTGTACATTTATTCATACAGTTATGTGCACAAATTGTTCCTGTAATAAACGGAAGTGGATTCTTCTCTGTGATCACTTCCATTGCTTCCTCATATTTTCCTGCATTTACAAGCTGGAGATAAGTTGTGATATCCTGATGAATCGGACATCCGTCTTTACAAGGAGCCACAAAACAATCGATCAACGGCACTTCCTGATCCATCTTGCGAGATGGAAGTGGTTTGATTGCCTTTACATGATGTGGATCTGTTACTGCATCTTCTGCCAGTTTCTTCGCCGCATCCACATCAATACCTTCAAATACAACGCCTTCCTGCTCAACCAACTCAGCCATCTGAATGGTTCTTAAATATCCGCCCGGTTTGAGCAGTGTTGTTGCTACTGTTACCGGCCAGATTCCTGCGTTTACAATGCCTTCAATATTGTTTGCATCTGCACCGCCGGAGTAGGAAATACGCAATTTTCCATCAAATTCCTCTGCCAGTTTTGCTGCCAATGCGATAGACAACGGATACAGAGACTTACCGGACATATACATTTCTTCACTTGGAAGTTCATTCTGTTTTACGTCAACCGGGAATGTATTGGTAATCTTGACACCAAATTCCAGATTTCTTTCCTCGCAAACTTTCATCAAACGTGTCAGCATCGGGATTGCATCTTCATACTGCAGGTCATCCAAGAAGTGGAAATCACCAAAGGCAACATAATCATAGCCCATCTGATCCATTCTGTTTCTTGCAAATTCATAGCCCAGCAATGTCGGATTACATTTAATAAAGGTATGATATCCTTTTTCTGTGATCAGATGCATAGCGATCTTTTCAATCTCCTGCGGAGGACATCCATGCAGAGTTGAAATTGTAACAGAGTTACAGATTTCTGATTGAATCGCTTCGATATCTTCCTTTGTCACCTTTTCAAATTTATTTACATGATCCAGCAAATACTGTTTGCAGTTTTTAAATACCTCACTGTCTGCGGCATTCTGCATTGTATTTAAGAAATTGTCGATTTTTTCTGACTTAATTCCTTCCAGATCATATCCCACACTGATATTAAACTGGAATCCATCCGGAGATCCCAATCCAAATTCCTTTGAAAATACTTTCAACAGGAACCACGCTTTAATATACTCTTCCATTGCCTGCGGCACATACAATTCTGTAGACCACTCGCAGTTATAGCACTCGTCATCTGCCTTGATACAAGGTTTATTGACACATGCAGATAATTCCGCTCCGTCCATTACCTGAACCGTTTTCAATTCAAAGAAACGGCTTCCTGTATAATATGCAGCCACAATATTCTGGGTCAGCTGTGTGTTTGGTCCCGCTGCCGGTCCGATCGGAGTTTCCAGATCACGACCGAAAATTGTTCTGTTGTACTTGCTGTCTGCAACATAAGCACGTTTCTCTCCAAACACTGTTCCATATTTTTTGTGTTCTTCTATAATCCAATCTACCAGCTTATCAAAAGCAATTGGAGTCATAATATCGCTCATTTAAATTTCCTCCTGTCTATGCGTTGATTCTGTTTGCAAGCTCAGTTGCTGCCTGACGGCAGTCAGCCATCACTTTCTCTGTATCAATATGAAGAATCTCGCGGTCTTTCATTAATACTTTTCCATTTGCAACCGTTGTCACTACATCCCGTCCGGTCATTCCAAATACAACATGACTGTTAATATTGCCGGCATGGAATGGTGTCAGCGGATCATAATCTACAATAATCACATCTCCGGCTGCTCCCTCTTTCAGCACGCCTGCTTCCTGCTTGAAGTAACGATTTGCAATCTTCGCATTTCCTTCAAATAACATCTGCGGAACCTCTCCCCAGGCTGCATTTGCATCACACAGATGATGTTTATGAAGTACATTTGCCACTTTATAAGACTCTGTCATATCGTGCGTATAGCCGTCTGTACCTAATCCTGTCAGGATTCCCTTGTGCACAATATGCATGGTCGGAGGACATCCACAGGCATTTCCCATATTAGATTCCGGATTATGTACAACCATTGTGTTTGTATCTCTGATCAAATCCATTTCGTGCTCGTTCACATAAATACAGTGTCCAAGCAATGTCTTCTCTCCCAGAATCCCATGATCCATCAATCTGTCTACAATACGTTTTCCATAATGTTTCAGACAATGGTGTAAATCTTCGATGCCTTCTGCAACATGAATATGATATCCAACCTCATCTGGTTTATTGGCTGCTGCCAGTTCCATTGTCTCATCAGAGATTGTAAACTGTGCGTGCATTCCCATCATTCCGGCAATCATTCCGGTGTCGTCTTTCAAAGCATGGCGAATAAACTCTGCATTTTCCATAACAGATGCTTTTGCCTTCTCTTTGCCATCTCTGTCTGAGATCTCATAACACAGGCAAGAACGAATGCCCGCTTCTTTTGCTGCTTTTTCAATTTCAAACAGGGAACCTGTGATTGAACCAAAACTTGCGTGATGGTCAAAAATAGTAGTTACTCCGTTACGGATACAATCTATATAAGTAGCCATTGCACTTAAATAGGTATCTTTCAGAGTCAGATTGCGGTCGATTGTCCACCACATTCCATCCAGAATGTCGAGGAAACCATTTGGATTGTATCCATTGATAGCCAATCCTCTTGCGAAAGAACTGTAAATGTGCTCGTGTGCATTGATGAATGCCGGCATGATAACCTTTCCTTTCGCATCAATAAATTCTGCATCCGGATAAGCTGCTTTTACTTCTTCTGTATTCCCTACTTTTACAATCGTAGTTCCGTCAATTGCTACAGCTCCGTTCTCCAGATACGGATTCTTCTCGTCACGTGTGACTAATCTGCCATTTCCTAAAATCAGCATACTCTTCGTCTCCTTTTCTTTCAAGTTTTCTCTTCCTAATATAAATAGCAAAAATAGCAAAATTCCGTCTCCTATTTATATATAGAGGTTACTTCACAAAAGAGCCTTAACTTTCGTTGGCGGCATCTGCCAGCGAAGGCATACAAATTCTACAAGAATCGCAACTGTTCAGTGCCTTTACAGTTACCAAGAATTCATTTCTTGCACGTCGCACTATATTTTGTATTGTCTTTTGTCGAAATACATCCCGTTTTTTTCCGCACAAACCGATACAGGAGTACTTCTGTTATATCTAATATACCATTGTAAAATTAGAAAATCAATAGCAACTCTAAAAAAAATTCAGAACATCTAAATTTTTTTTAGAAAAACTATTGATTTTCATTTTTTTTATGGTATAGTGGACTTAGAAACAAAATACCGGATTTAATCCATCCATACGAAAGGAAAATAGGTTATGGGAAAAAGACTAGATTTACTAATACAAATCGCCCATGGTCTTGCAGTTCAATTTGGTGATTCCTGCGAAATCGTCATTCATGATCTGAAATCAGAACAACTGGAACATTCTGTTGTACATATTGAAAACGGTCATGTTACAGGGCGGAAACTTGGCGACGGACCTTCTCGAGTTGTATTTGATACGCTCAGTAAAGATCCTGCAAAAATCAAAGATCGGCTTTCGTATCTTACTAAGACAGAAGACGGTCGTATTCTAAAATCAAGTACAATGTTTGTCAGAGGGGACAACGATACAGTGGAATATATTTTTTCACTGAATTATGATATTACTGCTCTTCTTTCTATAGAAAGTGCAGTACATTCTCTTGTCACGACTCAGAAGGAAACACAGATTCGGGAAAATGGTCTGAACGAAGATGATTCCCAGCCTCAGCCTATCTTACACAATGTCACAGATCTGCTTGATTCTTTAATTGAGCAAGCATTAAATCTGGTAGGCAAACCGGTAGCGGCAATGAACAAAGAAGACAAAATTAAGGTTGTCAAATTCTTAAACAATGCCGGAGCATTCCTTATCACAAAATCAGGTGACAGAGTTGCTTCTCTATTGGAAATTTCAAAATTTACACTTTATAACTACATGGACGCAGGGAACCGGTAGTTGTGGTCTGCCAAATACGCAGTCAACAATTTCTATTTTCTATTAATCATATTTCAATGAAGGAGGGTTTTTCAACATGGAAACAATAAAATGGGCAGTCAATCATATGCCAAAAACAGAGGATGCTAATCTAAAAGTTATGGCTCTTGATGAAATTGCAAAAGCTCGTGCATTCCACGAGAGTTTTCCACAGTACAGCGTAACACCGCTTACAAAACTTACAAAGATGGCTGATTATCTCGGACTTGGTGAGGTATATATCAAGGATGAATCTTACCGTTTCGGCCTGAATGCTTTCAAAGTATTGGGAGGATCTTTTGCAATGGCTCGCTACATTGCACAACAGACCGGAAAAGATGTTTCCGAACTTCCATACAACGTTTTAACTTCAGACAAATTAAGAGAAGAATTCGGTCAGGCAACTTTCTTCACTGCTACAGACGGAAACCATGGACGTGGTGTTGCATGGGCTGCTAATAAACTGGGACAGAAATCAGTTGTATTGATGCCAAAAGGTTCCACACAGACAAGACTGAATAACATTCTTGCTGAAAATGCTGTTGCTACTATCGAAGAAGTAAACTATGACGAATGCGTTCGTATGGCAAACGATATGGCTATGAAAACTGAAAACGGTGTTATGGTACAGGATACTGCATGGGAAGGTTATGAAGAAATTCCAGCCTGGATCATGCAGGGATATGGAACAATGGCTATGGAAGCAAATGAACAGCTTCAAGAGTATGGATGTGACAGACCAACTCACGTATTTATTCAGGCAGGTGTTGGTTCTCTTGCAGGCGCTGTTCAGGGATTCTTTGCAAATCGTTATCCGGAGAACCCGCCGAAGGTTATCGTTGTGGAAGCTGAAGCTGCTGCATGTCTGTATAAAGGTGCCTCTCTTGGAGACGGAAGCATCCAGATTGTAGACGGTGACATGGTAACAATCATGGCTGGTCTTGCATGCGGGGAACCAAATACAATTTCCTGGGATATTCTGAAAAACCATGTAGATACATTCGTTGCTGCTCCTGACTGGGTTGCTGCAAAGGGAATGAGAATGTTGGCCGCTCCAATCAAAGGCGATCCGGCAGTAACATCCGGAGAATCCGGTGCTGCACCGTTCGGAACACTTGCCTGCATCATGTGTATGGATGAATACAAAGAATTAAGAGAACACCTTGGATTGAACAAAGATTCAAAAGTACTGCTCTTCTCTACAGAAGGCGATACAGATCCGGATCGTTATAAATCAATCGTCTGGGATGGAAATGAGAAATAAAAAAAGTTACCTATAAACCAAAAAAAATAAAAAGAAAAGGAGAAAGAACAATGGACTTAAACAGAATCAAAGAAGCTGCACAAGGATATGAAAAAGATATGACTGCATTTCTTCGTGCAATTGTAAAAAACCCGGGAGAAAGCTGTGATGAAAGAGCTCATATCGAGACAATCGCCGCTGAAATGAAAAAACTGGATTTTGATGACGTTGTCATCGATCCACAAGGAAACGTAATCGGTTACATGGGAACAGGCGACAGAATCATCGCTTTTGATGCTCATATCGATACTGTTGGAATTGGTAATATTGAAAACTGGGAATTCGATCCATATGAAGGATATGAAACAGACACTGAGATCGGTGGACGTGGTGTATCTGATCAGTGCGGTGGTATCGTATCTGCTGTATACGGTGCTAAAATCATGAAAGAACAGGATCTCATTCCAGAAGGATGTAAGATCATGGTTGTAGGAACTGTTCAGGAAGAAGACTGTGACGGTCTTTGCTGGCAGTACATTATCAACGAAGACCAGATTCGTCCGGAATTTGTTGTATCTACAGAGCCTACAGACGGTGGTATCTATCGTGGACAGAGAGGACGTATGGAGATCCGTATCGATGTCAAAGGTGTTTCCTGCCATGGTTCTGCTCCGGAACGTGGAGACAATGCAATCTACAAAATGGCTGATATTCTTCAGGATGTTCGTGCCCTTAACGAAAATGATGATGCTGATGAAACTGAGATCAAGGGACTTGTAAAGATGCTCAATCCAAAATATAACCCGGATTGGGAAGAAGCTCGTTTCCTTGGACGTGGAACTGTTACAACATCTCAGATCTTCTATACATCTCCAAGCCGTTGTGCAGTTGCTGACTCCTGTGCAGTATCTCTGGATCGTCGTATGACATTTGGAGAAACATGGGAAAGCTGTCTGGACGAGATCCGCAATCTGCCAAGCGTGAAAAAATATGGTGATGATGTAGTTGTTTCTATGTATAACTATGACAGACCTTCTTATACAGGCTGTGTATATGAAATCGAGTGCTACTTCCCAACATGGGCAATTCCAAAAGACCATGCTGTAACAAAAGCTCTTGAAGAAGCCTACACAGGTCTGTACGGTGATCAGAGAATTGGTGCTGCTGAAACACTTGAAATGAGACAGTCCCGTCCACTGACAGACAAATGGACCTTCTCTACAAACGGTGTATCTATTATGGGACGTAACGGAATCCCATGTATCGGATTCGGACCTGGAGCTGAAGCTCAGGCTCATGCACCAAACGAGAAAACATGGAAACAGGATTTGGTAACATGTGCCGCTGTTTATGCTGCACTTCCAAAATGCTATATCAAATAAGAAACTTTTAAAAACAACTTTTATTTAATTTAACAAACAATCAGGAGGATTATTTTAATGGACGCTAAATTACAAGGTTATATTGACAAATTAAACGCATTGAACTTCAAAGATATGTACAACGGAGATTTCTTCCTTACATGGGAAAAATCTGATGATGAAATCGAGGCTGTATTTACAGTTGCCGATGCACTTCGCTACATGAGAGAAAACAACATTTCCACAAAAGTATTTGAAAGTGGTCTTGGAATCTCTCTGTTCCGCGACAACTCTACTCGTACACGTTTCTCTTTCGCTTCTGCTTGTAACCTGCTTGGTCTGGAAGTTCAGGATCTGGACGAAGGAAAATCTCAGGTTGCTCATGGAGAAACAGTTCGTGAAACAGCTAACATGATTTCTTTCATGGCTGACGTAATCGGTATTCGTGATGACATGTATATCGGAAAAGGTAACAAGTACATGCACGAAGTTGTTGATGCTGTAACACAGGGTAATAAAGACGGTATTCTGGAACAGAAACCTACTCTTGTAAACCTGCAGTGTGACATCGACCACCCAACACAGGCTATGGCTGATATGCTTCACATCATCCATGAGTTTGGCGGTGTTGAGAACTTGAAAGGCAAGAAACTTGCTATGACATGGGCTTACTCTCCTTCTTACGGAAAACCACTTTCTGTACCACAGGGTATCATCGGATTGATGACACGTTTCGGTATGGACGTCGTTCTGGCTCATCCGGAAGGATATGAAGTATTTGAAGATGTAGAAAATGTTGCAAAAGCAAATGCTGAAAAATCCGGCGGTTCTTTCACAAAGACAAACAACATGGCAGAAGCTTTCAAAGATGCTGATATCGTATATCCAAAGAGCTGGGCTCCGTTCGCAGCAATGGAAAAACGTACAGAACTGTATGGAAACGGTGATACAGAAGGTATCGCTGCTCTTGAAAAAGAACTTCTTGCACAGAATGCAGAACACAAAGACTGGGCTTGTACAGAAGAACTTATGGCAACAACAAAAGACGGAAAAGCGCTTTATATGCACTGCCTGCCGGCTGACATCACTGGTGTAAGCTGTGAAGAAGGTGAAGTAGACGCTTCTGTATTCGATCGTTACAGAGATCCGCTTTACAAAGAAGCAAGTTTCAAACCATATATCATCGCTGCTATGATCTTCCTTGCTAAATTTGCTGATCCGGCAGAAGTATTGAAGAAACTGGATGAAAGAGCTACTTCCAGAATCTTGAAATAAATGGTATTATAATCTATGTAAAAAAGAGACCGTCTGCTGACTACAATAAACAGTAGTCAGTAGTACATCTCTCTACAAAAAGGAGGAAGAAACATGTTAAACTATGTAGAAACAAAAAACGCACCGGCAGCAATCGGACCTTATTCTCAGGGAATTATCGTCAACGGACTTGCTTTCTTTTCCGGCTCAATCCCAATTTCAGCCGAAACCGGAGAAATTGTCGGATCTACAATCCAAGAACAAACAGAACAGGTCATGAAAAACATCTCTGCTCTTCTCGAAAGTCAGGGAGCGAAATTTACTGATGTTGTAAAAACAACTTGCTTTCTTGCAGATATGAATGATTTTGCTGCATTTAATGAAATTTATGCAAAATATTTCACCGGAAAACCTGCACGTTCATGTGTAGCCGTTAAAACATTGCCAAAAGGAGTTCTCTGCGAAGTAGAAGCCATTGCTTATGTCGGGGAGGAGTAACTATGGCAAAGAAAAAAAGAATCGTCATTGCTCTCGGCGGTAATGCTCTTGGCAATACCCTCCCAGAACAAATGACAGCAGTTAAAATTACTGCTCGCGCGATTGTTGATCTGATCGAAGAAGGATGTGAAGTTGTTGTAGCACATGGTAATGGTCCTCAGGTAGGCATGATCAACAATGCAATGATCGCACTGACCCATGAAGATGAAAACCAACCAAACACACCGCTTTCCGTTTGTGTTGCAATGAGTCAGGCTTATATCGGATATGATCTTCAGAATGCACTTCGTGAAGAACTTATAAATCGCGGAATTACAGATATTCCGGTTGCTACAATGATTACGCAGGTACGTGTCGATGAAAACGATCCGGCTTTTGACACTCCTTCTAAACCAATCGGACGCTTTCTTTCAAAAGAGCAGGCTGATATAATGGCTGAAAAATATGATTACATTATGAAAGAAGATGCAGGACGTGGTTACCGACGAGTTGTTGCTTCACCAAAACCACAAGAAATCGTTGAAATCGGAACAATTCGCAATATGGTTGATGCAGGTGATCTTGTCATTGCCTGTGGCGGCGGCGGTATCCCTGTTATGCGTCAGGGAAACCATTTAAAAGGAGCCAGCGCTGTTATTGATAAAGACTTTGCCAGCTGCTTACTTGCAAAAGAGCTGGATGCAGACTTTCTGATCATTCTGACTGCTGTTGAAAAAGTAGCAATCAACTTCGGAAAGCCGGAAGAAAAATGGCTTGATAATATTACTGTAGACGAAGCCAAACAATATATGAAGGAAGGTCATTTTGCTCCAGGTTCTATGCTTCCAAAGGTACAGGCTGCAGTTGATTTTGCAGCGTCCAAGCCAGGTCGTCAGGCACTGATCACATTGCTTGAAAAGGCAAAAGACGGTATCAACGGAACAACTGGTACCCGAATCAGTTTGAACTAGGAGGAACAAAAAAATGAATAAAGAAAAGACCCACTCATCCCTTTTTGACCTTAATGGTATTCCTAGTATGAAACAGGCTGCACCACTTGCCTTCCAGCACGTCGTTGCAATGATTGTAGGCTGTGTTACACCCCCGATCATTGTAGCCGGCGTTGCCGGACTTTCTGAAAAAGATTCCATTATTCTAATTCAAGCAGCACTTGTAATGTCGGCATTATCTACTCTGCTGCAGCTGTTTCCGTTTATTCAGAATCGATTTTTCACAATCGGCTCCGGACTTCCGATTATTATGGGAATTAGTTTTGCCTATGTTCCAACTATGCAAGCAATTGCAGGTGAATTTGGTATTGGAACCATTTTAGGAGCCCAAATTGTAGGTGGTTGTGTTGCAATTCTAGTCGGAATCTTTGTAAAACAAATTCGGCGTTTCTTCCCACCACTAATTACCGGAACAGTTGTATTTACGATTGGCCTTTCTCTCTATCCAACTGCCATTAACTATATGGCCGGGGGGACAGGAAGTAAAGATTATGGTTCCTGGCAAAATTGGATGGTAGCATTTATTACTTTAACTATTGTAACTCTATTAAATCATTTTGGTAAAGGAATCTTCAAATTAGCTTCTATTTTGATTGGCATGATTTGCGGCTATATCGTAGCTCTCTTTTTCGGTATGGTAGACTTCTCTCCGATCGCAGAAGCTGCTGTTTTCCAACTTCCTCTTTTAGGACACTTTGGAATTAACTTTGAAATATCTTCCTGCGTTGCAATCGGCTTATTATTTGCCATTAATTCAATACAGGCAATCGGTGATTTTTCTGCTACCACAAGCGGTGGCCTAGATCGCCTTCCAACAGACAAAGAATTAAACGGCGGTATTGTTGGATATGGTATTAGTAATATTGTTTCTTCACTTTTTGGCGGACTTCCTACTGCAACTTTCAGTCAGAATGTCGGTATCGTTACAACAACTAAAGTTGTAAATCGCTGTGTACTAGGTCTTGCAGCTATAATTCTTCTTATTGCAGGTTTGATTCCTAAATTTTCTTCTGTCCTAACTACAATTCCTTCTTGCGTACTTGGTGGCGCTACAGTTTCTGTGTTTGCATCAATCGCAATGAACGGTATGAAATTAATCACATCTGAAAAGATGAATTACCGAAATACTTCTATCGTAGGTCTGGCAGCCGCACTTGGAATGGGAATCTCTCAGGCAAGTGCTGCACTGGCAACTTTCCCAAATTGGGTCATGACAATCTTTGGAAAGTCACCTGTTGTGATTGCAACCTTAGTAGCAGTGTTATTAAATCTCATTTTACCAAAAGAACCTACTGAAGATAAAAACAAATAGAAATGTATCAATTGTATAATTTTACTCCTAAAGTTTTACAAAAAATGGGGAAATCGGCTATAATAGCTGATTTCCCTATTTTACTAAAAAAATCTCTCTTTCCTTTTACTTCCACATAGATTTACGATAAGCACTTGGTGATATTCCTACCGTTTTTTTAAAAACTTTTGAAAAATATATATATTGGTTAAAACCTACCTTTTCACTAATTTCTGATATTGTCATTCCTGTAGTTATTAAAAGTTCTTTTGCATATTTAATTCTAGTATCGGTCAAATATTGTGTAAATGTTATCCCTAACTCTCTCTTAAATACTTGAGACAAATAACTAGGATTGATAGAAAACAAACTACTTATCTCAGTAAAAGAAATTTCATTTGTAAAATTTTGATTAATATAATTTAAAATACTTCTAAATGTTTCATTTTTAATCTGTTTTACAGGAGAACTATCATTTTTTGAAGTCAAACACTCATAACACCTCTCCAATAACCTTGAAATAAGTTGATTAAAATTATCATACTGCATCAATATTTTAGGAGAAGCATAATATAAATACTGTGACTCTTCCCCCTTCGTCTTATCCAACAAATTCACTGTTAAATAATAAATTCTTAATGTTTCTTCAATGGAACGTTCTGATACATCATATAATTCATCACTTCTTGTAAGCAAATCAATAAATTCTTTCAAAGAATCTCTATAATATGCCTTTTCTAACGAAGATAAAAAAGCGGATTTCATTAGAGCAGTATTCAAATGAATCTCAAAATCATCAAGAACATCCATCGGCGATAAAAAGAAACTATACACCTCCTCAGATAATTTACAAAGAGCCTCTTTGAAATCATCCCAATCTTTCATACATATATATTTAAATCCTAAAATATCTTTTTTAATCAATAATTTTTGTATTTTCTTATTTATTTCATAACTTTTCAACAACTCTGAATTTGGAATTATATAAAAATATAAATCATCATCCAATTTCCATTCACAAAAGAGAAGCTTTTCCTTTAACTCGTTTCCCAGAGGATTTAAACTCGTTGCAAAAGCACATGGAAATGTTATCTGAATAGAATTTCCCAAAAGTTCGCGAAAAACATTGATATTTTTAGTCTCTCTTGTCAAAATTGCATATTCAAACGCTGCCGCAAATTGTTTTTGCTTCTGTATAAAAAATTTTTCAACCAGCTCTAAATTTTCTAATAATTCATCATCCTCAATTGGTTTCACAATATAACCCGATGCGCCAAGATGAATTGCTTCTTTTGCATAGGTAAAATCTTCATATCCAGTAATAAAAATAAATCGTGTTAACGGCAGTTCTTGTCGAATTTGTTTCATCAATTCCAATCCTGACAAATGTGGCATTTTAATATCACATAAGATCAGATCCGGTTTTAATAATGGCACTTTTTTTCTTGCTTCAAGACTACTTTGAAAAGTTTCAATTATTTCAAAATTGGTCTCCTGCCAGTCAAATCCGAGTGCAAGACTGTTAATTACTAATTTCTCATCATCTATAATCACAACAGAATACATCTTCGATCCCTCCTTTTAATGTAAATACATCAATCTAATAATTTCGGTGAAACACGCTCTATCGTCTGTGACAATTCTATAGAATCTGCAAACTCTGCAAACTTTTCCGGCCATATCTCAGATGCTTTTTTCTCATCCAATATACATTCAATCATAATTGTATGTATCGTATCTGGATTAGGTAGCGTATTTTCTCCTATTCCACTCAAATGAAACGGAATCCATTTGTACGGAACACGAATTGTATTTTCTTTATACCATTCCATTTCTTTTTGAATATATTTCAAAGACTCTGAAGGAAGCATATCTTTATACCAAAGTGTACCGCTGTAAAAATGATCACGATTCCATTTGGGCAATTGAAAAAACAATAAACTAGACGGACATTCTCGTAAATCTGTATCTAATAAGTCATAAAATTCTTCTGATAATAAATAATCAAATATTTCTAAAATTCGACTCATTTTTTCATCATCTACCGAACTGCTGATATATAACTCTGACCAATGTAACATCGTTGTAAAATGATAGCGATTCCCATCCGGTGATTCCCATGGACGAACAATTTCCAAATACTCTTCAACCGGACGGTCCGGATATTTCTCACACCATAATCGTACAATTTCAGGCAGATCTCCCACGAAAATTCCTGCCTTTTCATTGATAAAATTATGAACGGGATCCTCCGGATACTGGAAAAAGAAATTCGGATTGATAATCTCTCTTCTATATAAATCTTGAATATAGTCCAGCGCATCTTTCATTTCAGAAGATGCATATGCCGGTATCCACTTATCGTTTTCCTGAATCCATCCCTTTTCTGTATTACATAAAAATGGATAATCACTTTGATACAGACCATCAATCTTATACATATTGCTAATCTCAATTCCACTGGTATCGTACTTTCCATTCTGATCAAAATCACTGTTCTGAAAAGCAACGGCCAGCTCCTCCAGCTCTGCTCTTCCCGAAACAACATCTAATCCTAGTTTTTCTCGCCAATCTTTTCGTACAATAATGACCCGATCAAACATCCAGCTTTCTTCCGATTCGTATCCAATGCGTGGCAAACACCATAATTTTCCATCTGATTTTGCATTTTGTATATAATCCATCGTTATATAAGATTTTAGATTTGGATACGCATCTAAATTTTCCGGAAAACTTCGAATAAGTCCTTGTTCAATCCAAGTCTGATATGTTTTTGTACCGCTTAAACTATGTGAAATCAGATCCGGTAACTGATCTGTCGCAGCTGCCTTTTGAAATGCATCTGTCCAATTTGCATAATTAATCTGTACAGGCACAAATTTTACATGAAAACGGTTTTCAATCTCTCTTTGCAATCTATCTCCTGAAAGAAGCGGATACGCATCCCAGATTCCCATCGTAATCTTGATTGGATCTTCGGTTTCTTTTTTTGCTGGCTCAAAATCCTTTCGCAGCCCTTTATAAATTGTAAAAAAAGTAATTAAAATCAAAAGAAATATGGCACTATATATACACACATATTTTCGTGTAACTGATTTCATCTTACAAGCCCCCCTCTTTGGATGGTACTGTAAAGTTTTACAGTCCTATTTTTA
>ERZ791922.524-NODE-524-length-23143-cov-41.123701_pt1 | contig 23143 bp, 19 predicted proteins | sample MGYA00510134_ERZ791922 | MGnify/ENA primary metagenome ERZ791922 (study PRJEB30046, sample SAMN00792101) | human gut metagenome | study: EMG produced TPA metagenomics assembly of the A metagenome-wide association study of gut microbiota in type 2...
CAAAGGGCTGGGGTAATTTTATATCTGGCCGCATCATTATTTGGCGGTTACAAAACAAAAACAGAAAAGAGGCAAAATCATGACAAAAATTGATATTATTTCAGGTTTTCTCGGAGCTGGAAAAACAACTCTTATTAAAAAACTTCTGAAAGAAGCTTTCCAGGACGAGCAGGTAGTTCTGATCGAAAATGAATTTGGAGAGATCGGTATTGACGGCGGATTTCTGAAAGAGGCAGGAATTGAGATCCGTGAAATGAATTCAGGCTGTATCTGCTGCTCTCTTGTAGGAGACTTCGGAGCATCTCTGAAAGAAGTGATCGACAAATATCATCCGGACAGAATCCTTATCGAGCCGTCAGGCGTAGGTAAGCTTTCTGACGTGATCCGCGCTGTGCAGGATGTTCAGGAGGAAACAGGTCTTGTGCTGAACAGCTATACAACAGTGGTAGATGCAAAAAAATGCAAAATGTATATGAGAAACTTTGGCGAGTTCTTTAACAATCAGGTAGAGTATGCAGGCGCTATCATTATGAGCAGAACAGACATTGTGGATGAGGAAAAGGCAATGCAGTCTATGGAACTTCTCCGCAGCCTGAATAAGAAAGCAGCTATCATTACTACCCCTATAGAAAATCTGGACGGAAAGAAGCTTCTTGAGGTAATGGAAAATCCGGTATCTCTGGAACAGGAGATGATGGAAGAGGAGGTATGCCCGGAGTGCGGACATGTACATGAGCATCATCATGACCACGAATGCGGCTGCGGACACGATCATGAAGAGCATGAGCATCACCACGATCACGAGTGCGGCTGCGGACACGATCATGAAGAGCATGAACATCACCACAACCATGAGTGCGGCTGCGGAAATCACCATCACGATCACCATCATCATGCAGATGAGGTATTTACAAGCTGGGGACGTGAGACTGTTAAAAAGTATTCCAGAGAGAATCTTGAAAAGATCCTTGCTACCCTTTCTGAGTCAGGGGAGTATGGCGTGATCCTTCGTGCAAAGGGAATGCTTCCGGCTGAGGACGGAACCTGGATCTATTTTGATATGGTTCCGGAAGAAACAGAGATCCGTGAAGGCGCGCCGGAATATACAGGCCGTCTCTGTGTTATCGGCTCCAAGTTAAATGAGGAAAAACTGGCTGAGATCTTTGGATTATAAGGCAGATCAGGAGGAATAAATGAACGAGATTACAGTACCGATTTATCTGATCACAGGCTTTCTGGAAAGCGGAAAAACCTCTTTCCTGAATTTTACCCTGCAGCAGGACTATTTTTATACAGAGGGAACTACTCTTCTGATTCTCTGTGAAGAGGGAGAAGTGGAATATGACAAGGCTGTTCTGGAAATGAGCAATACAGTAGTGGAGATCATTGAAAAAGAGGAAGACCTTACTACGGACCGTCTTGCTGCCATGAACATTCTGTACCAGCCGGAACGGGTTATCATTGAGTATAACGGCATGTGGCTTGTAAGCAATTTTGAAAAAATGCAGAAGCCGGAGGGCTGGGGAGTAGAGCAGCAGATCACCTGTGTAGACGCCAGCACCTTCCAGATGTATATGGCAAACATGAAATCTATTTTTATGGACATGGTAAGAAACAGCGATATGGTTGTGTTTAACCGCTGTAAAAAAGAAGATCCTCTTCCTACCTACAGAAGAGGGATCAAGGTGGCAAACCAGAGAGCTGAGATTATTTTTGAGGACGAAGAAGGCGAGCTTGACGATATTTTCCAGGATGAGATGCCCTTTGACGTCAATGCGCCTGTGATCGATATTTTGCCGGAGGATTATGGAATCTGGTTTGTGGACGCTATGGATCATCCGGAAACCTATGTAAATAAAACTGTAAAGTTTAAGGCAAGGGTAATGAAGCCCAGAGGAATGGGAAGCAAATTCTTTGTTCCGGGCCGTACGGCAATGACCTGCTGTGCAGACGATACAACCTTCCTTGGCTATGTGTGCAAAAGTGCATTTGCGCCTAAGCTTCAGCAGGGCCAGTGGGTAGAAGTGACTGCAAAGGTAGGAATTGAGAACCGTATGGAATACCAGGGAGAGGGAATTGTGCTTTACGCAGATTTTGTAGAGCCATGTGAACCTCTGGAAGAAGAAATGGTATATTTTAATTAAGGAGAGCGGCATGTATTTAGTAGTTGGTCTGGGAAATCCAGGAAGGCAGTATGAAGCCACCCGGCACAACATGGGCTTTGATGTGATCGACCGTCTGGTGGAGGAACACAGGATTCCCCAGGGCGGCGTTAAGTTCAATGCCATGTACGGAAAGGGAATCATCGGGGGAGAGCAGGTGCTTCTGATGAAACCACTTTCTTATATGAATTTAAGCGGCGGCCCGGTGCGGGATATGGCAAATTATTTTAAAATTGATCCGGAAACAGAGATGATCGTAATTTATGACGATATTGATCTGGAGCCGGGACAGCTAAGAATCCGCAAGCAGGGAAGTGCAGGCGGACACAACGGGATCAAGGATCTGATCAAACAGCTTGGAACGCAGAAGTTTGTGCGCATCAAGGTGGGCGTAGGAGCCAAGCCACAGGGCTGGGATCTGGCAGATCATGTACTGGGAAGGTTTTCCACACAGGAGCGCAAGCTTGTGGATGAGGCTCAGGAAAGAGCCTGCAAGGCTGTGGAAATGATCCTTTCCAGAGGAACAGATGCAGCAATGAATGAGTTCAACAAAAAGACGGGGGTCGTATGAAAACATTTTTGCAGCCTCTGCAGAATCTTGCAGAGATGGAACAGATACGGGAACAGGCAAAAGATAACCGTGGCGTCCTGGCTGTCAGCGGCTGTATGGAGTCCCAGAAGGCACATATGATATATGGGCTTTCCGGGCTTTTTCCATGTCATCTGATTATTTCCGAGGACGAGCGCAGCGCAAAGCAGATTTATGAGGACTATCGTTTTTATGACAAAAATGTTTATTATTATCCGGCAAGGGATCTTCTGTTTTTTCAGGCGGATATCCACGGAAATCTGCTGATACGGCAGAGGATGCAGGTGATCCGGGCTCTTCTTACTTCAGAAGAGATCACAGTGGTTACAAGTGTGGACGGATGTATGGACTTTCTCGCTCCTCTGGAGGAAATCCGGAAGCAGCTTCTCTATTTCCACAATGACAGCCAGCTTGATATTGATAAATTAAAGGCTGCTCTTGTAAGCATGGGCTATGAGCGCGTGGGGCAGGTGGAAATGCCCGGACAGTTTTCTGTGAGAGGCGGGATTATTGATATTTATTCTCTGACAGAAGAAAATCCCTGGCGAATCGAGCTGTGGGGAGATGAAATCGATTCTATCCGAAGCTTTGATACCCAGAGCCAGAGATCTCTGGAAAATCTGGAAGAGATCACCATTTATCCGGCGGCAGAGCAGCAGGCGGAAAAAAGCGGCCTGACCTTTCTGGATTATTTTGACCGGGAAAAAACAATGGTATTTCTGGATGAGCCCAACCGCCTTTCGGAAAATGCACAGGCTGTGGAGGAGGAATTCCGTCAGAGCTGCCGCAACCGTCAGGAAAAAGGCCAGCAGAATCTTTCCGAGGGATGGATGTGCTCCTGGGAGGAGGTCTGCCATAAGCTGAATAAACGCAACTGCGTTTCTCTTTCTGCGCTGGACCCAAAAAAAGCAGGATGGAATATTACCGGAAATCACAATCTTACAGTGAAATCCATGAGCTCCTATCAGAGCAGCTTTGAGCTACTGGTAAAGGACCTTCAGCAGTACAAAAATAAGGGCTATCAGATCGTTCTTATGTCAGGCTCCCGGACAAGGGCGGAGCGTCTGGCAAAGGATCTTCAGGATCAGGGTCTGAATGCTTTTTACGGACAGGACAGCGAACGTATTCTGAATCCCGGAGAGATCATGGTGGTTTACGGCCATGCAAGAAAGGGCTTTGAGTATCCTCTTGTAAAGTTTGCGGTTATTACAGAAACGGATATTTTTGGCAAGGAGCAGAAGCCGCGCAAAAAAAAGAAAACCTATAACGGGCAGAGAATCCAAGATTTTTCCGAGCTGTCCATCGGAGATTTTGTTGTCCATGAAAAGCATGGACTTGGAATTTATAAAGGAATTGAAAAGGTTGAAGTAGACAGGATCGTAAAGGATTATATTAAGATTGAGTATAGGGGCGGAAGCAATCTTTATATTCTTGCTACTCAGCTGGATTCTCTTCAGAAATATTCCGGGGCAGAGGCTTCCCGAACACCCAGACTGAACAAGCTGGGAGGCCAGGAGTGGAAAAAGACAAAATCAAAAGTAAAGGGTGCTGTGCAGAACATAGCAAAGGAGCTGGTGGAGCTTTATGCGGTGCGCCAGGAAAAGGAAGGCTATGTGTGCGGTCCGGATACTGTGTGGCAAAGAGAATTTGAGGAAATGTTTCCCTATGAGGAAACAGAGGATCAGCTTGCCGCTATTGAGGACACAAAAAAAGATATGGAAAGTACCAAGATCATGGACCGTCTTGTGTGCGGCGACGTAGGCTACGGAAAAACCGAGGTGGCTCTGAGGGCAGCATTTAAGGCTGTTCAGGAAAGCCGTCAGGTGATTTATCTTGTGCCAACCACCATTCTTGCACAGCAGGTTTATAATACCTTTGTCCAGAGAATGAAAGAGTTTCCTGTACGAGTGGATCTTCTGTGCCGGTTCCGGACAGCCGCCCAGCAGCAGAAAACGATCAGTGATCTGAAAAAAGGCCAGGTTGATATTATTGTGGGAACTCACAGAGTGCTTTCAAAGGATGTGGAGTTTAAGAATCTGGGACTTCTGATCATTGACGAGGAGCAGCGCTTCGGCGTAGTCCACAAAGAAAAGATCAAACAGCTGAAAAAAGATATTGATGTTCTGACTCTGACTGCAACGCCTATTCCAAGAACACTTCACATGAGCCTCATCGGAATCCGTGACATGAGCGTTCTGGAAGAGCCCCCTATGGATCGTGTTCCCATTCAGACCTATGTTATGGAGTATGATGAGGAAACGGTAAGAGAAGCGGTAAACCGTGAGCTTCGCAGGGGCGGACAGGTATATTATGTATATAATCGTGTAAATGATATCGCAGAGGTTGCGCTGAGATTATCCAGACTTCTGCCTGATGCCAGGGTGGATTTTGCCCACGGACAGATGAGCGAGCGGGAACTGGAAAATGTTATGTTTGCATTTATCAACGGAGACATTGACGTACTGGTTTCCACAACCATTATTGAGACAGGCCTTGACATTTCCAATGTAAATACAATGATCATCCATGATTCAGACCGGTACGGACTTTCCCAGCTTTATCAGCTCAGGGGGCGGATTGGCAGATCAAACAGAACCGCCTATGCTTTTCTCATGTACCGGAAAAACACCATGCTGAAGGAAACGGCAGAAAAAAGACTTTCTGCTATCCGGGAATACACAGATCTGGGAAGCGGGTTTAAGATTGCCATGCGGGATCTGGAGCTTCGAGGGGCGGGAAATCTTCTGGGAGCAGAGCAGCACGGACACATGAATGCAGTTGGCTATGATCTTTACTGCAAAATGCTCAGTGAGGCTGTCAAGGAAGCAAAGGGTATTCATACAATGGAGGACTTTGAAACTACCATTGACCTGACTATAGACGCTTTTATTCCGGATACCTATATCAGCAACGAATATCAGAAGCTGGATATTTATAAGAGAATTGCAGGAATTGAAAGCCAGCAGGATTATGACGATATGCTGGAAGAGCTTCTGGACCGTTTCGGGGAAATGCCAAAGGCAGTGCTGAATCTTCTTGCCATTGCAAGAATGAAGGCTCTGGCCCACCGTTCCTATGTAACAGAGATCAAGCAGCTTGGAAGGGATATGAGAATCACTCTTTACGAAAAAGCGCATATAGATCCTGCAGGAATCCCGGTTCTTATGCAGAAGTACAGAAGAGGACTGCAGTTTAAGGCAGAGCAGGAACCGAAATTTATCTACACACCTCAGGGAAGGCCTCTGGAAGCTCTGACAGATTTCCTGACAGAGCTGAACAGCCTGGTAGAGGAGTAGGGAATCTGTGCAAAATGTGTGAAAAATCATGGAATTTTGTGATTCTCCTTGCTCTCAGGGTGAAAAAAGATTATACTTGTAGAAATGAAGTCAGGCTACAATGGAGGAAAATATGAGAGAAAGATCAAAAAGAGCAGCCGTTGCTGCGCTTGCAGGCGTAATGACTATGGGAATGCTTGCCGGCTGCGGTGAAAAGAAATTAGATGGAACTCAGACAGTTGCTACAGTAAACGGAACCGATATTCCAATGGGAGTATTAAGCATTATGGTTCGCCAGAGCCAGGCACAGGCAGAGGCAATGTATGCAAGCCTTATGGGAGGCGGACAGGCCGGATATCCCATCTGGGAATCCGAGGCAGAAGGCGGCGGAACCTATGGAGAACAGGCTGTAGAGGATTCTCTGAAGGATTTGGAGACCCTGTACATTCTGAAGGAAAAGGCAGCAGATTACAAGGTTGAGGTAACTGAGGAAGACCAGAAAGCCATTGCAGAGGCTGCATCACAGTTTATGAAAGCCAACAGCAAGGAGACGATAGAGACTCTTTCTGTAACAGAAGATCAGATAAAAACCTACCTGGAGCTGCGCACTTATCAGATGAGAATGCATGATGCCATCATAGCCGAGGTAGATACTGACATTCCGGATGAAGAGGCTCAGCAGTCCTCTTTCAGCTATGTAAGCATCAGTACAGCGGACCTGGAAGAAAAGGATGTTGAGGCCAAAAAGAAAGATGCGCAGAAAATCCTTGATGAAATGAAAAAAGATCCGGAAGCTGATTTTGACGAGACAGTAAAATCTGTCAGCGAGGATTACAACGCTTTGGAGGGAACCTTTGACACAAACGAAAAGAAAGAGGACAAAGAGGAAGGCGAAGAAGATCTGACATCCTCCGGTTATCCGGAAGAGGTTATTTCCGTGCTGAGAACTCTCAAAGACGGAGAATTTGCACCGGATGTAATTGAAACAGATACTGCTTTTTATGTTGTAAGACTGAACAAAGTAAACGATCCGGAAGCTACTGAGAACAAGAAGACATCAATTCTCAATGAGAAACAGAACGAGTTTTATGCAGATACAACCGGTAAATGGTTGGAGGAAGCAGAGGTCACTGTTGACAAAAAGGTGTTGAAAACTCTGGAACTGAAGGACAACCATAAATTTTTGATCGGTACAACTGCAGAACCTACAGAGACACCGGAAGCATCGGAAGAAGCTGCAGAGGAAACTACAGCAGAAGATGAAATTCTTGAGCCGGTAGAAGAAACAGAAGAGGAACCCACTGCAGCGCCGGAAAGTGATGCAGAGGAAACTGAAACAGAGAAAGCAGAAGAAGAGACTGCAGAGACAACAGTTACTCCTGAGCCAACAGAAGAAGCAGAAAAATAAGATGATTTCAGAAAGGGGATACCACAACAGGCTGACAGCCGTTTGTGATATCCCCTTTTTCATGAAGAGACTTAATGAGAAGAAGAGTCTTCTTTAAAAGACACATGGATTCCATTGATCTCCACATCGCCTTCCATGGGGATCACAAGACATTTTCTTCCGTCAATGATCTTTGTTTCCACAAGCTCTGCCCGGTCGGGATCTACATGGATCACCACATCAGGGGTTTTGATCTCCATGCGGCGGGTATTGGTAATATTGGAAGCCATGAGAGATGTGTTTTCTCCGGCAGTGGCCTCATAGCAGGAATCAAAGGTTTCCAGCTTTTCATCCTCCACACCGCATTCCTCAAAGAGCCGTTTTACTTCCGGCTTTGTCAGTACAGCCGGTTCCGGAGAATCTTTTTGCGTTTCTACCCATTCATTTAATTTTTCATGGATGTTCATGACCGTATCATAGGCACAGTCTTCGCCAAGAGTTTCCTCCACAAGGGCATTAAAGGAATCTCGCTGGCCTCCTGCAGACAAAGGAGTTACGCAGCCAAAAAGCTCGTCCACAAAGGTACTTCTCAGCTGCTCTGCGTTTTTGGAATAATAGAGAAGTCCGTGGATGTCTGTACTTCTGTCATTAAATACAGGAAACAGAAAGCCCAGATCCGGCATTTCCACGATCCAGTCGCGGATGCGGTCCTCAATATTATTTGTTTCCGCATTGTAGCAAAGGCCTGCCTTGGAAAGCTTGACCGGGCAGATGCTGCAGAGGATATGGTCGTAGATCTCGTCAGAGGCATCAAACATTTCCATACCGTCAGAGGATTTACCGGGAATATCGTAAACTGCATGGATCAGTATAATATAGTAGTTTTCACCATAATCATAGGACTGGATGATCCTGTCATAAAATTCTTCCAGAAGCGCATTATCCTGAAGTTTGCTTCCCCGCAGCTTCAGCAGAAATTCCTGAGTTCCGCCTTCTTTTTCCTGTTCCAGAGGAAATTCCATATTAATAAGATTTTTGCCTATTGTTCCGGAAAGAGTTTTCTTAAAAATTTCAAAATACTTAAAGGCTTCCTCTTCAGAAAGGGACAGAAAAGCTTCTTTCAGCTCTGTTTTTTTGTTTTTTTCACCATCCACATAACAGCCGCAGATACGGGTGATACAGCAGCGGTCAGGGGTAAACTGTTTTTTTATTTCAGATATTTCTTTTTTGTTCATAGGCTGGGACTCTCCTTTGTATGACAATATTCAGATTACTGTTAATTCTGTTCACAGCAGCTTTTTAATAAGAATACTCTGTGAACACTAACATATCCAGAACCTTATATCGGGCTGGGTTTTGCGTTTATTGAACTGATTTACAGTTCCGTATTACAAAGTTTTCGTATAAAAATGTAAGCAGCCGCTACAGAAATAGAAACGGCTGCAAATACAGTATAATGATAAAGACAGATGTCGTCTGTTCTTTCTTTTTTAATATAACACACGGGTTTTTCTTCTGCAAGTAATTTACCCCGGCATTTAACTTCTGGTTCAATTACAGTCTGAGAGGGGAAAATCCGGCTACTGTCTGCACAGTATTATTTTTGCATATGGTTGACATATTGATGCCAAAATCCCGGGAACGCTAAAAAACATGTGTATTTTTGACAGCAATACTGTTAAAATAAAGATACCGGGAAACAAAGTACCGGCGCTTTGAGGGAGGAAAATGAAATGAAACGTAAGATACTGGCAGCAGTGTTCTGGACGATGGCGGCTGCATCAGCATTTGCAGGAGCAGAACCGGTTCCGGCTGCAGAGAAATCGGAAGAAGCCACCTGGCAAAAGCCGGATATGGAGGGCATAGATACAGAAAATACAAAGATCGGGATTTCCATTTATCAGTTTGACGATACGTTTATGACTTTGTATCGAACAGAACTTGTACGTTATCTGACAGAGGAACTGGGTTTTGATGAAAAAAATATCATTGTGGAAGATGGAAAAAACGATCAGGAGAAGCAGACAGATCAGATTGAAAGATTTATTGCGGATCAGGCAGATGTGATGATCCTGAATCTGGTTCACGCCTCTGCGGCTCCCATGATAACAGATCTTTGCAGCGAGGCAGGGATTCCTGTTGTTTATATAAATCGTCAGCCGGATTCTCTGGAAATGGAAAGATGGGAGCAGGAAGGAATCCAGGCCGCTTATATTGGCGCAGATGCAAGGCAGTCCGGTATTTTTCAGGGAGAGGAAATTGCGGCAACAGAGAATCAGGGCGATATTAACGGCGATGGAGAAGTCTCCTATATTATGATACAGGGGGAGCCGGAAAATATAGATACTCAATACAGAACAGCGTATTCTGTTAAGGCTCTGGAAGAAGCAGGAGTGGAAACCAGGGAGCTTCTGGCTCAGACAGGAGACTGGAGCCAGTCACAGGGACAGAAGATCATGGAGGAAGCCCTTGACGAGTTTGGAAATGATATAGAAGTGGTATTCTGCAATAACGACGCTATGGCTCTGGGCGCATTAGAAGCAATCCGGGAGGCAGACAGAACAGTAGGAGAGGATATTTACCTGACAGGGGTGGATGCCCTGGAAGAAGCAGTTCAGAGCGTTGTTGACGGAGAATTTACAGGCACGGTTTTTAATGACTATTTCAGCCAGTCCTACGGGGCGGCAGAGCTTGCTGTTAAGTTTCTGAAGGGCGAGGAAACAGAGCCTGTTACTCTGATTGATTACATAAAGGTGACACAGGAGAATGCAGAAGAGATTCTGGAACTTGTTAATTCATAATGCAATTAGGTGAAAAAGAGGAGAATATGAAAAAAAACGATATTTTATTGAAACCCGTTGAAAAGGATTCTCTTTATCTTAAAATTTCGGATGCTGTTTACAGTTACATAAAAATGAATAATCTGCAGCCGGATGATAAGCTTCCCTCTGAACGGGATATGGCGGCAATGCTTCAGACAAGCCGTAATTCTGTGAGAGAGGGTCTGCGTATTCTGGAAGACAGAGGACTTATTTATGTAAAAACAGGAAGCGGAGTTTTTGTAAAGGATCCGTATGGAGAACACAGCGCCATTTCTGTCCGTTTAACAGAATGTACCACAGAAGAGCTTCAGGAACTTCAGACGATTCTGGATCATCAGGCTGTTCTGAATGCAATCAGCAGAGGAACCAGGGAAGAAAAAGAAAAGCTCGTTTCTATTGCGTCTGAGCTTATGGAAAAGTATTCCAAAAATATCTACAGCCACACGCTGGATTACAGCTTTCATACAGAGCTTTATGAAATGGGAAGAAATAAGGCTGTGCATCAGGTGATCCAGGGAATCCGTGACAGGCGTTTTGTACAGCGGGAGAATGCTGATGGTGAAAATGATTCTGTGTGGCTTGCAACGATCCCGCAGCATTTTCAGCTTGCAGAAGCGATTTTTAATTCTAATTCTGCGGCGGCTCTGGCAGCTGTTGATGAAATCCTGGAGCATGGATTTAGTCTGCTCGATCATTCCAGACAGAAATAGTTGGACAGGAGTACTATATAGGAAGTGTGCTGGTTTTAGACAGAATCGTTTACCGGAACAGATTCTGGAAAAACAGCAGGTTATAAAAACAGACAGGAACCTATTTGATATCAATGTCGGTTCCTGTCTGTTTATTTTATAATTCTTTTCCTGTCAGTTCCACATATTCGTCGTAGTTATCTCCGCCCTTTTTAATTTTGGCAATACCAAATCCGGTAAAGCCCCAGATAATGGCAAAAATAACACCTGTGTAGCAAAGACATGCCCATGGAGCGTACTGAGCAGTAGGAACTCCCAGAGTGGAAGTCATGTAAACACCTGCCAGTGACCAGGGAACCAGAGGTTCCACAACAGTGATACTGTCTTCCAGTGTACGGGAAAGATTCTTTGTTTCAAGACCACGTTTAATATATTCTTCCCGGAACAGTCCTCCGATCATCAGGAAGGTAACAGAGGCCTCTCCGATTACAGTGATAATGATCACGCCCAGAAGAGCAGTAACAGTAATAAGCTGTCCGGTACCATGAATGTGCTTCATGATGTGGCTGAGGATCACATCCAGACATCCGGAGACAGTAAGCGCTCCGATAAATCCAAAAGCACAGAATGCCATCAGCGCTGTGTTCATCATGGAAGCCATACCGCCTCTCTGGAGAAGGTTTGGAACTTCCTGGACAATTCCTGCAAGATTCAGAGACGGATCAGTAAACATTTCCATTTTGAATCCACTTACCATACTTGTTGCGCAGGTCTGGAAGGAAAAATCCTGAACTGTCATTGCGATCACTACTGCTACGGCAGAGGAGATCATCATAACAGGAATGGTAGGCTTCTTTAAGAGGGAGCCTGCAACAACAATTACAGGCGGTACAAGCAGCAGAAGGCCTACCGGCATACTCAGGTCAAAAAGCTCTGCCAGAGTGGTGATGATAGAGTCAACCTGTGAAATTTCTCCGCTTCCGGCAAAAGAAATTCCGGCAATCACATAAACCACGCAGCTGATGACAAAACCGGGGATTGTTGTGTAAAACATATGCCCGATGTGCTTATAAAGGTTTGTTCCGCTGGCAATGGCGGACATGTTGGTACTGTCAGAAAGAGGAGACATTTTATCTCCGAAATAAGCTCCTGCAACAATTGCGCCTGCTACTGCAGGAAGAGGAGCGCCCATGCCCGCTGCAACACTCATGAGAGCTGCGCCTACAGTTCCGGCAGCACCCCAGGAGGTTCCTGTGCTGACAGAAAGAATCACTGTTACAAGGAAAGAGGTTACAATGATAAATTTTGGATTAATGATCTGAAGTCCGATATAAACCAGGAACGGGATAGTTCCGCTGACGATCCACGCGCCGATCATCAGTCCTACAGTGATCAGGATCATGATAGCAGGAAAAGCCTTTGCCAGCTTATCTACAATTTCATTTTCCACATCCTTCCAGGTATAGCCCAGAAGGAGACATAAAACAATGGTAAATGCTGCACAGATAAGAAGTAAGATCTTAATATCTATGCTGAAAATAATTAACCCCAAAAACAATACTACAAACATGAACGCCAGCGGCAGAAGCGCAAGTCCGAGCCCCGGTGTTTTTTTAGTTTTTCCGTTGGTATTCTCTCCCATAATTAAGTCCTCTCAATCAGATTTTATCAAGAGCCTGTGAAAGATCTGCAATGAGATTTTCAGCTCCCTCCAGCCCACAGTGAAGTCTCACAATGCTTCTGCTCAGGTTATGAAAAGCCTGTTCTTCTTCACTCCAGTTATAAGTATAGGCAATAGCAAGACTTTCAAAGCCACCCCAGGAACAGCCACGTTCAAAGATCTTCAGGCTGTCCACAAACCTTGCAGTGTCTTCTGCAGAACCGTCAATCTCAATACTCATCAGACCGCATTCTCCTTTTTGCTGCTTACGTGCAAGCTCATACTGAGGATGAGATTTTAATCCTGTATAGTATACATGTTTTACCTTTGGATGATTTTCCAGAAATTCAGCTACTTTCATAGCAGTTTCATAATGTCTCTGCATTCTCACATCCAGGGTACGCAGACCGCGGATTGCAAGCCATGCTTCCATAGGTCCCAGTACACCTCCGAACCAGTCTCTCTGAACCATGATTTTTTTCATAAATTCGTCATCCTTGGAGATCAGAACACCACCGATCAGATCACTGTGACCACCGATATATTTTGTCATGGTGTGCATAACAATATCAATTCCCATATCAAGCGGCTTCTGGAATACCGGAGTGGAGTAGGTGTTGTCGATATATGTTTTGATACCGTGTGCATGGGCAAGCTTTGCTACACCTTCAAGATCTACAACTGAAAAAATAAGGGTGGACGGGCTTTCCAGAATGATCAGGTCTGTTTCCGGACGGATCGCATTTTCAAAATCCTTCAGATCGGTTCCGTCCACATAAGTTACGCTGATCTCCATTTTTTCTTTCAGGAAATCATTGAGAAGATGCTGTACAGGACCATAGCTTGCTTTCATACAGATCACATGGCTTCCGGTTTTACATACAGCGAGGATTGCGGCGGCGCAGGCTGCCATTCCTGCAGAAAAAACAACAGCTCTGGTTCCATGTTCCAGTGCGGCAAGTTTTTTTTCAAGAATGGTTACAGTTGGATTAGATGCTCTTCCGTAGTAATATTCATCTTTAAAAATATCTACAGAGAAATAGTCATCCACTGAGTCAAATACATGAAGAGAGTTCATAAAGATCGGCGGTGTTACAGACTTCATGTATTTGGATGGATCTTCTCCCAGATGGGTCATTGCCAGTAAATCCTGGTTATCTGTCATTGTGCTTCCTCCTTTGGTATGGTGGTTCATTGGTTGAACCAATTTATAAGCGTATTATGTACTTTATGTAATTTTTTGTCAATATATGAAAGAAATATTTTTGATTTTTGTAAAAATAATACAAAAACGGAGGCTGAAATTTGTGCGTTTTTAAGGTGAAAAAATACAGGAAGGCATTTTTCTGTGTTCAAAAATCCGTTTATAAAACAGGATTCCCATGGTATAATATTTTTATAATGGGGAGGAAATCTTATGGAATTATATAATGTTTTGCTTGTGGATGATGAGGCTGATGTTCTTCAGGCAATGAAGAAAAAAATCGACTGGGAGGCGCTGGGGTTTTGCCTGGCAGGAACAGCAGAAAATGGACAGGAAGCCCTGGAGATGGCAGAGCAGCTTCATATAGATGTAGTGATGACAGACATTAAAATGCCTTACATGGACGGGCTGACTCTGTGCAAAAATCTGAAGCAGAGCTACCGGAATATGAAGGTGATCATTTATTCAGGCTTTGATGATTTTGAGTTTGCCAGGGAGGCTGTTCACCTGGAAGCAGAGGAATATCTTCTGAAACCTATCAGCGCAGGAGACATGGAGGCTGCGTTTTCCAAAGTCCGGAAAAAGCTGGATCAGGAGTATGACGAATACAGGAATCTGAACAGACTGTCAGAGTATTACCGAAAGAGCCTTCCCGCTATGCGGGAGCAGCTTGTCATGGGAATTCTGGAGGGCAGGATTGCCGGAGAACGGGCCAGGATGATGATGGAAACCTACGAAATGCATCTGGAGGCTCCTTTTTATGTGGTGTCAGCTCTGTATATGGATGTAAGTCCCAGAGAAGAGCCTGCGCAGTCGGCCCAGCTTTTTACTTTATCCTTAAAGGACATGGTTCAGGACTATCTTCAGGACAGAATCCGCTTTTTCAGTACTGCTTTTCTGGATCAGGTAATTGTAATTTTTATGATGAAAGAGAGAGAAGAAACAGAGCAGGTTCTTTATCATCTGGATCAGATCTGTAAAATGGCATTTCGTGTTCTCAAGTCTTCTGTGACAGCTGCTGTGGGGCAGATCTGCACACATATTGACGCCTTGCATACTTCCTATGAAGAGGCAGTAAATGCCATGGAATACAGAAGTATTCTGGGAAGCGGACAGGTGCTTTATATCAATGATATTGAGTCCTGCTCGGAAGAAAATATCCTTGTCACAGAGCATGAGTTTCAGAACCTGGTTCATGCAGTGAAGCTGGGAAACAGGGACGAAACAAATGCAGCCATTGCTCAGATTATGGACAGTATCCGGAAGGAACCGATCTCTCCGGGACAGTATCAGCTTCTTTTTATGGAACTTTTGTCTGAGCTTATGAAGATCGGACGGGCGTATAAGCTTCAGCCCAGCCAGATTTTTGGAGACCATGCAGGCTCATGGCAGGAGCTTTACAGGATGGTAACAGTTGAGGAACTGGAAGGATGGCTGCAGGAAGTGTGTACCAATCTGCGCCATGTTCTCAGGCATGAAAGGCGGGATTCGGCAGCACGGCTGACAGAGCAGGCAAAGGCATATATTGAGGAACACTATAAAGAAAGCGACCTTTCTGCGGACAGTCTGTGCCGCTGTCTGAATGTAAGCGCCGCTTATTTTTCTACGATATTTAAAAGAGAAGTGGGCATGAGCTTTGTTGCTTATCTGACAAAAATACGTCTGGAACATGCGCTGGAGCTTCTTCGTACAACAGAGGATAAAACATATATCATTGCGTCCAGAGTGGGGTATATGGAGCCCAATTATTTCAGCTATGTATTTAAAAAGCAGTATGGAATTTCCCCGTCAAAATACAGGGCAGAGATGTCTGTAAAGGAGAAGAATGAGGATTAAAATTAAAAGAGTTATGGGTTTATGAAGTACATAAAAAATAAATGGAATCAGCTTGTCTGCCATATAAAACGACGGGATCTGCAGTTTGTGATCTCAGCTTCTTTTACTTTGGTTGCCTTGATTGGAATGGTATTTATTGGTGTTTTTCTTTATCAGAGCTATGGCAGAGCAGCAAAGGAAATGATGCTGAATGATACCCGTCAGCTTGTAAATCAGGTGGAGATCAATCTGAACAATTATCTCCGGAGCATGATGCGTATTTCTGACGCCATGTACTATAATGTGATCAAAAAAGTAGACATGAGCAAGGATGATATTTCTCATGAACTTAACCTTCTTTATGAGGTAAATAAAGACAGTCTTGTAAGCATCGCATGTTTTTCAGGGAATGGTGAGCTGCTGGGAGCAGCGCCTGTGGGAAACGTAAAAAATAATGTAGATATCACACAGCAGAGCTGGTTTACCAGCGCCCAGAATAAAATGGAAAATCTTCATTTTTCAGAGCTTCATGTTCAGAATATTTTTGAGAACAGCAATGGACGCTATTATTGGGTAGTGTCTTTAAGCAGAGGAGTTGAGCTTACCACAGAAGGTAAAATATCCGGTGGGATTCTGCTGGTTGACATGAATTTCAGCGGAATACGACAGCTTTTTACAGAGATCAACAGCCAGGATATGGGGTATGTTTATCTTATTAACAGTGCTGGTGAGATAATTTATCATCCTAAACAGAACCTTATTTTTTCCAATATGCTGAAAGAAAATAACATGGTAGCCAGTCACTACGAGGACGGTGTATATGAAGAAAGATTTCAGGGCGAAGACAGGACAGTTGTGGTAAAAACAGTGGGCTATACCGGGTGGAAAATTGTCAGTGTAACTCCGGCAGACAGACTGTTCCAGGATTTTAACAGAACAGAAATTATGGCTGTGATCATGATTATCCTGGCTGTATGCCTGATGATATTTGCCAATCAGTTTGTGGCTGTGCGAATTGTCAAGCCTCTGAAAAAGCTGGAAAATTCTCTGAAATCTATTGGTGTAGATCAGAAACCTGAAATTTATATTGGAGGTTCTTCGGAAATTCAGCATCTGGGAAATACCATTCGGTCTATGGTGGAACAGCTGCGGAAACTGACAGATGACATTGTAAAAGAGCAGGAAGAAAAGCGAAAAAGTGAGCTGGATGCCCTTCAGTCTCAGATCAATCCTCATTTTCTTTATAATACCCTGGATTCTATTATGTGGATGATAGAAAGTGAACGCTATCAGGACGCTGTATTTATGGTACATGCGCTTGGAAAGCTGTTCCGTATCAGCCTTTCCAGAGGAAGAAATATCATTACAGTAGGGGAAGAACTGCAGCATGCAGGAAGCTATCTGGATATACAGAAGTACAGATATAAGAACAAATTTACTTCTTTTTTTGAGGTGGAAGAAGGCATTGAAAAGTACAGAACGATTAAGCTGATCATCCAGCCTCTGATCGAAAATGCAATTTATTATGGAATGGAATATATGGACGGCGAGGGAGAAATTTATATCAGAGCCTATACAAAAGATCAGGAACTTTTTATAGAGGTGGCGGATAATGGTCCGGGAATGCCGGAGGAGCAGGTTGCCGGACTTCTCACAGAAGAATCTGGAACCCGGAGCCGGGGCTCCGGAATCGGGCTGAAAAATGTGCATCAGCGTATTCAGCTTTATTTTGGCTCAGAGTATGGCCTGGAGGTTGAAAGCGAGCCGGATGAAGGAACAACTGTAAGGATTCATCTTCCCAAAACAGAAGAGACTTCCAGTGTGGAGAAGGGGGACAGACAATGAAAAAGAAACGGTTTCAGTGGAAAAGTCTGGCACTCCTTCTGGCTGCTGTGATCGCGCTGGGCGGCCTGTATTACTACGGGGTTTTTGCCCGGAAAAAAGAGTCTTCGGATGTTTATTCAGTGATTCTTTATCAGAATACAGAGGATGAGTGGGGGACTCTTATTCAGGGAATCATGCAGGCAGAAGAAGATCTGAACGTAGATGTAAATTATATTTACCTTTCAGAAAATGATACGGCAGAAGATCAGATGAAGGAAGTAAATAAGGAGATCCGCGGAAAAAGTTCAGGTATTTTAATGGCTGCTGTAAACAGCCAGGAGATTCAGGAAGTCCTGGAAAATATGATGATTTCTATTCCGATTATTTTTGTGGAAACAGGCGCGGGAGATTCTTTTCCTGTGATCCGGTCTGATGATTATGCTATGGGAAAGGCCTTGGGGGAGGCTGTTCTGGAGGATATGGAGCGGACCAAAGCCCCTGGAAAGGTAACAATAATAACAGAAAATATGGAACGGGACAGTGTGAATCTGCGCTATAAAGGACTTAGAGATACCTTGAAAAATTCAGGTCGTAAGGTGCTGATAAGCAGCCTGAGCGGAGACTTCAGCGCCGGGCTTTTTGACCAGATTCCTTATCTGGTAACTCTGGATAAAAGCACAACAGAACGGGCAGCCGCACTGTGGAAAGAGAGCAGACAGAGCTGGGGAAAAAATCAGGACATCTGTAAAATATATGGAACCGGAAACACTGCTCAGACGGTAAATGCTCTGGATAACGAAGATATTTCCATGCTGGTTTATCAAAATGAATTTAACATGGGATATCAGGGGCTTACCTGCCTGGTAGAAAATAAGAAAAAAGAGTGGATAGAGAAAAATACCAGCATCAGATACAGAACAGTAACAAAGAAATCTCTGTATGAAGATGAAAATGAACGTTTGCTGTTCTCGGATATCTGATCCGTAGGAGGAAGGGAAAGTGAACAGGGAAAAAAGAACATGGATCCTGGCAGGAATATGCTGTATGACAGTGGTTTTCAGTGGATGTTCGCACAGTAAAAAAGCCGCGGAAATACAGCCGCAGAACATAAAGATCGGTGTCAGTGTGTACGATCAATATGATACATTTATGTCAGAAATCATTTCCCAGCTTCAGTCATATGCCAGAGAAAAGGAAAAGGACTGGGGAATTTCCATTACTTTGAATATTCAGAATGCAGATCAGAGTCAGTTTACTCAAAATGATCAAATGGAAAATTTTATTGAAGAAGGATGTGATCTTGCATGCATTAATCTGGTTGACAGAACGGACGCTTCCATCATTATTGAAAAAGCAAAAAGTAATCATGTTCCAGTGATATTTTTTAACAGAGAGCTGGTGGAAGAAGATCTGGAACGCTGGGAGGAGCTTTATTATGTAGGGGCAGATGCTTTTGAATCCGGGCAGCTTCAGGGAGAAATCCTGGTAGAACAATGCAATCAGGATTTTGCATCTATTGACAAAAACGGGGACGGCATTCTTCAATATGTGATGCTGGAAGGCGAGGCAGGACATAATGATTCCATGGTACGCAGTATGTCCGTGATCAATAAAATTACAGAAAGTGGATACACAGTAGAAAAGCTTGCTGATGAGATTGCCAACTGGAACAGAGATCAGGCCTCTAATAAAATAACGCCGTTTCTTAATTCTTATGGAGATGAGATAGAAGTGATACTTGCCAATAATGACGATATGGCTCTGGGGGCTGCCGATGCTCTTAAAGCCCGTGGAATAGACAGTCAGTCAGATAACTGGCCGGTGATTCTGGGAGTTGACGGAACAGATGTAGGGCTGAAAGCCGTAGAAAAGGGAGAGCTTCTTGGCACTGTTCTGAATGATGCAAAAGGACAGGCCCAGGGAATGCTGGAGCTGGCGGGCTCTCTTATTCTGAAAAAGGATCTCAGTCCTGAATATACGCTTCAGGATGGAAAATATATTCGTCTTCCCTATCAGAAAGTAACGGCTGAGAATGTAAGCGAGATACAGAGCCGCCAGTCAGAATAAGGTATATAAAAACCGGGGTCTGAAAGACCCCGGAGAATAAAGAGAAGATGAAAGCATCAGCCTTCAATTGAAATATAGCCGGTGTTTTCTATTTTTTTCGGCGCTTTCTTTGGTACAGAAAGCCTCAGGATGCCGTCCTCATATTTTGCATGGATATCTTCCTGGGCAACATCCTCTCCTACAAAGAAGCTTCTGCTCATAGTGCCTGCATAACGCTCTCTGCGGATGTAATTGCCCTGTTTATCCTGCTGATCTTTGTCAAGACCTTTGGCAGCGGATAAGGTAAGATAGCCGTCTTTCAGCTGAACTTTGATTTCATCTTTTTTAAAGCCTGGCAGATCAACATCAAGTTCATAGCTGTCGTCTTTTTCACGGATGTCTGTTTTCATCATGTTCTGAGCATGTTTTCCATATAATGGATTTTTCTTTCCCCAGAAGTTGTCATTGAATCCAAAGTTCATCCAGTCATCATCAAATAAGTTTTCTCCAAAAATACTAGGCATTAACATAAGTCATCTCTCCTTTTTTTATTATCTATGTTAATATGTGTTATTACGGAACCGGGAGGTTTCAGGAAACGAAAGATGCAGGTTTTGTATCTTTTTATTTCCCTTCCTTTGTTCTATATGTAATATAACACTTGTTGTTAGCAGAGTCAAGAGGTGAGTGCTAATTATTTTGTGAAGAATTTGTGAAGCCTTGATTTTACGGGCTTCACAGGGATTTTTCACTTGCTTTCGCACTCGATTTTCTTGATTTGACCACATTTTTACGACAAATCTTTGGAAAAATATATTCGTCTGATTTTCTTACCACATTTTACGACAACGATTTCTGGTTTATACCACAGCAGGTACGGTTTCCGTCAGGTTCATTTTAGACATCTCGTTCTCCACATGAGACTTCTCTGCAATATGATTGTAGACATTCATGGTGATCTGTGCATCTGAATGGCCCATCACATACTGCATAACTTTGGGATTGACATTGTTCTCACCCAATCTGGTACATCCCGTATGACGAAGGGTATGCGATGAAATAGGCGGCATCAGCTCCGGCTCTCGCTTCTCTTCTTCTGCCAGTTTGCTTTCTTTTTTATTATAGGCATTGACAATATTTTTCAGAAAGCTGTTCACTCCCGCTGGCATGATCGGACGTCCATGCTTTGTATTGAAAATGAATCCACTGCGTCCACCGACCTCCACATTACTCTGCAAACCAAGCATCAGGTTCAGCTCTCTCTGTTTACGGAACGCATCATATACCATCTGTGTCATAGGAATGTCTCTGATTCCTGCATCCGTTTTGGTTTCTGAATCATGGAAACAATATCCTTCATCACCTTCATAATACACAAGCTGTCCACCTACATGGATCTCCCGATTCTTCATATCCACATCCGACCAGGTTAAGCCAATGGTCTCACTCACTCTCAGACAAGCCCCAAACATAACCTGCATCATTGGAAGATGAGGCTTATACACATTGCTCTGTTCAACAAACTTCAGAAGCTTTTCCTGCTGTTCCAGTGTCAATGCTTCTTTCCCTTTTGCTGGAGCCCCATAATCTCCAAGTGTTCCTGTTACCGGATTCTTGCGGATAATCCCATCTTCCACTGCCAGTTCAAAACTGGGATTCAATAAGCCATAAAGACCTTTGATCGTACTGTGTGCCAGTCCTTCATCTGACAATGTGGAAAAGAATGTCCTTACATGGGATGTCTTAAAATCCACAACACGAATATTTCCCAAAGTATTTCGTATCCGGTAGTCCCACATACGGATATAATTCTTTTTCGTTCTTTCCTTGATATTCTTTGTTGCCATGTATCGCTCAAACAACGTATTTACGGTCAGCTTCTTGACTTATGCGTCTGTAATAAGCAGATCATCCATATCCTTATTGATCTTCTTTTCCATTTCTCGCAGACTCGCCAGATCAGCTGCATAAACCGAATTACACTTTCCGGTAATTTCATCCTTGTAACGATACTCATAACGTCCATCCGGACGCTGGTATTCACCTGTTTTTAAATTTCTGCCTTTATTATCTTTTCTTGCCATATCAATCATTCCTTTCACTTCATTTTTCGTTATTCGGAATGATTTTTATCCTGTCGGTATCAATCATTTACTGCCTGATATCTGCTCACAGATTAACATAACTACTCTACATATAGTTGTATCCTCTAAGAAAAGGAGGTATAGCTTATGTCAAAGAAAACAAAAATCATTTTACGCTATCCAAAATATCAAAACATTATTGATCAATATCTAAGTCTGGATGAGTTCGAAGAAAAAGCTACTGAAACTATGCGCAGTAAACGTGTTACGGTTACAGCTTTTTGTAACTACCTTGGCGATCAGGGCATTGAATCTATTGATTTATGTTTGCAAAAGCATGTCGTGGGATTTATGGAAAACATTTCGTCTCTTTCTACTTCCACTAAAAGTGGAAAAACATTTATTCTCCGCCATTTTTTTAACTTTCTGTATGCACAGGGACTCATTCTTTATTCTGGCAGGGGACTTTTTCCTGTTAAAAGAAAAAAGTGAACAAATACAGCTGTATGAAGATGACTTTACATAATAGATTTCTCTACATAAGATGAAACTCAGATTCAGGTATTGAATGAGCCGGAGCGTAATCCTGAAACAGATTCCTGGATGTGGCTTTTTCGCAGTGGAGAAGATGGACTTCCGCCAATCCTGCTCTATCATTACACAGAGACAAGGGCAAAGTTCCATGCAGCATCTTTCCTGCATGGGTTCCATGGATATCTGGAGACCGACGGATATCAGGGTTATAACAATCTGCCGGATATCAAACGCTGCTCTTGCTGGGCACATGTGAGACGTTATTTCACAGATGCCATACCGAAAGGGAAAGAGTATGATTACAGCCTTCCGGCAGTGCAGGGAGTACAGTTCTGTTCCGAGCTGTTTGATTGTGAGCGGTACTCAAAAACAAAAAATCACACTGCAGAGCAGAGAAAACAATTTCGTCTTGAAAAGGAGAAGCCGATACTGGAGGCATTCTGGAATTGGCTGGATCAACCGCACCCAAACAAAGGAACTCGTCTGGCGAAAGCGGTGAACTATGCCAAAAATCGGAAAGACACCCTGATGATCTATCTGGAAGACGGTCATTGTAGTTTATCCAACAATCTTAGTGAGAATGCAATCAGACCATTCACTGTTGGTCGGAAGAACTGGCTATTCAGTGCCAGTCCGAAGGGAGCTGCCTCTAGCGCTATTGTGTATACAATGATTGAGATGGCAAAAGCGAATGACCTGAACACCTACAAATATCTGACATACTTCTTATCACAGCGGCCAGACGCTAAAATGTCAGATGAACAGATGGAACAGCTTGCCCCATGGAGCGAGACTGCGAAAACGAACTGTCAAAACTAAACTAGAGTAAAACGCTTGCATCTATCATTTTGGTGCAAGCATAATTCATGGGTAGCATAGCAATATTTTACGCTTACATTTCAAAGGCAGCTGTCTTGAAAAGCAGGCCATGCTTTACTGCAAGCAACTCGGTATCAATTATAAAAATCTGTCGGATGAAGAATTTCGCTGGCTTATCCGTAAGCGCCAAATATTCCTGCGGATTTTCTAATCTCCTGGATTCCTCTATAATT
>ERZ791922.529-NODE-529-length-22752-cov-3.158435_pt1 | contig 22752 bp, 24 predicted proteins | sample MGYA00510134_ERZ791922 | MGnify/ENA primary metagenome ERZ791922 (study PRJEB30046, sample SAMN00792101) | human gut metagenome | study: EMG produced TPA metagenomics assembly of the A metagenome-wide association study of gut microbiota in type 2...
ATAGTAAGTGGTATAGTAAGTGGTATAGTAAGTGGTATAGTAAGTGGTATAGTAAGTGGTATAGTAATGTGAGTTTGTTTCCATGCAATTAAGTATCGTACCTCTTACTGTGAAAAAAGAGCGAAAGTCTTAAAATGCGGATATAGAGCAAACTTAACAGATGAAAATTCAAAATAGGGGGAGTAAGAAATGAATGTCGAGGAGTACAAAAAGATTGCTGAGGCTAAGAAAAACAGCGGAGAGTATTTTAGGATGGAGCAAACGGAATTAAACAAGGCATGGACAAAAGATAGAAAAGGTAAGATGCCATATATCGTTAAGGTATTATTATTTTCCTTTCTCTATGTAATTGCAATATGTATTCTTATGTTTGTGTTTATGGCAATGTCGGAGGAATATGGTGGTTTGTTGTTGGCATTATCTGTAATTTTATCGATGCCTGTATTCTTCGTATTTATTAAGAAAAATATGAGTAATTTTATTAATTATATATTTTATGATGGTCATCTGTATCGCTTAATATATACGAAACAATCTCCAACGATATTATCGGATGTCTTGCCAATCCAAACAATTGGTGCTGCTTTTGCAATGTCTGGAGTAAACAAAGCAATCAATGAAGCTTCTAATGCCGGTGCTGATATCGAGAAAACAATGACCGAGATGAGCAATGATCCGAATACATGGCGTATTGATAGGATTAAGGAGCTTAAAGTACATAAACATGGATTTAAAGCAAAAGTAGTTGTAACTGTAGTAATGACGAATAAGACTAAGTCTAAGAAGATAAACGTACCAGATGATTATATTGATTATCCTCTTTTATTAGATACTGTGAAAAGGTTAAAGTAAGCATAGAAGCAATAAAGTAAGCATAAAAGCAATAAAATTTAGGTATATAAACATAGAATAGAATTAATTCTTTTAGTAATTGAAAGAAATAAAATTTATATTACGAACACGACATACTGTTGTCATGTTCGCAATGTTACTATTTAGAAAGAATAAGATTCAAGATTGCGAAACAGAATTAGGAGAGGATGAAATGATAGAAGAAATTATCGAAAAGTCATGCAAATTAATTAAACAAAATTCAGGAGAGGGAACCTATTGTGTTTTAGGGTTAATGGATCATAACGGATATCCAACGATGTCCACCATAACGGCATCCCAATCAGACGGAATCAACTGGATTACGTTTTGTACTGGGTTAAATTCTAGAAAATCAAAAAGAATCAACAATTGCAACCTGGCAAGTGTTTGCTTTAACTCCGATGATTATAGCATCACTTTGGTTGGTACAATTGAAATCCTAACGGATTTAGAAATCAAAAAAGAGATGTGGTATGGGGGGCTTATCAATCATTTCAGTGGACCAGAGGACCCTAATTACTGCGTTTTGCGTTTGAAAACAGAGCGTTATAATTTATTTGTTGATTGGGAGGAGGTTACTGGGACTTTGGACTAAAGGTAAAGTGATAAATACATATAGGATTAGAAAGAGGTTGTTGTAAAACGATTTCTCATTAGTATATTGTATCATCAAATAGCATTTCTAACAGAAAAGGTACCTGAAATGGCGTTAACAGGCCAGAGCAAGGTACCTTTTTAACATTTTTTACGGGCTATCCTCTAACAGCGATTTAATAAAATATCGTGTTTATTCTGTTACTCATTCAAACTTGATTAAATTAGGTTGAATTATGAAAATAAGTGGTATAATATGGAATATATAGCAATAAAGGAAAGTAGAGTCTAGTTTGGGGACATAATTCATAAATCCATATAATAAAAGAAGAGAAGATGAATGGAAGGATTATTTGATTACTTGGAAAAAATACATTTGCTCTTACTCTTGGGCAGATGACTCAATTAAGGAGAATGATATGTTAAAGTTTATTGGAACAATAACACTGATGACATTGATTGTTTTTATGTCTTCCTCATATAGTACAAAAACAGAATTACAAAAAGAAATAAATTCCACGTCTAAACAGAGTAAATCTATCGAAAATATCCTTGAACATTTAGATATTAATTATAATTCAGATACTGTTGTTAACATATCAAATAATGATATAGTTGATGGCATGGATAATGCATGGGAAGCATATGACTTAACTAACAAAGATGGAAGTAAGTATCTTCTTATACTTAGAAAATCGGATAAAGATTTTACAGCAGTTTTAGATAATGAGAATAAAATACTTTTTGGAATAATAGATAATGGTATTCTTCCGAAGTTTTTTGACTAATATCTCTATTCTTACATCTTTTCATATTGCTCTATTTCTTTTACTTCGTTCATATTCAATTGCGTATAAACTGGAATGATTAGGAGAATAAAATAAACAAATTTGCAAATAAATCATTATAAAAAAAGAGGGTTAATCACAAACACGAAATGATTAATGTAAATCAATATAGGAAGGAGGAATTCCTATGTTTAAATATGAGTTTGAGCGCATATACAATAATATTTCAGGATTTGGTATGTTATCAGGAACTAAATATCACAATGATGATTATAAAAAAATAATCTCCCAAAGAGCAGAGGATGGGTGGCGTTACGTTGGTTTTATTCCTTCAGTGCAACGTGGAACTGGTCACATTGAAGAAATGGATTTGATATTTGAAAAAGAAGAGAAATGAAATTCACAAGACATAAGCGGATATACATCAGATGATTGGATGAAAAGATATGATGCAATGTATTTTGTATATATTTAGCAGAAAATAATATATTATCGAAAATAAGTATTAAAATAGATGGTATAAAGTAAATTTATTATTTCGGGGTATTAATATGCGTTCAAAAAAAGAAATGTTTGAATTGATTTTACATATAGCGGAAGAAGATGAACGAATCAGAGCAGTTCTTTTATCTGGCTCTCGTGCGAATTCTGATATACCAAAAGATATCTTTCAGGATTATGATATAACTTATTTTGTCACAGATGCCAAGCCATTTTATAATAATTGTGATTGGATTGAAGAGAAATTTGGAAAGCCTGCTATTATGCAATTACCGGAATTGATGTCACATCCTTTACTACCGCCGGATGGCGACGGTCATTTTGCTTATCTTATGATATTCAAAGACGGTAATAGGATTGATCTAAGCATTGAGTTTACTCCTTATATTGATGATGGTGAGCCAGTTGTTGTTCTTCTCGACAAAGACAAGTTCTTACCAGATATTGTACCAAATAAAATGTATTGGTGCATTAAACCACCAAGTGAGAATATTTTTGCAGATACCTGCAATGAATTTTGGTGGTGCTTAAATAATGTAGCAAAGGGAATTGCAAGAGATGAACTACCTTATGCTAAGAATATGTTCGATCATTATGTAAGAGATATGCTCAATCAAATGACAGAGTGGTTTATTGGTGTTGACATTGATTTTACTGTTTCATCGGGTAAAATGGGGAAGTATTTTAAAAGATATTTACCTCAGAAACTTTATGAAATGTATGCAAATACATATTCCGATAGTAATTACGAAAACTTTTGGAGTTCGATATTTTCAGCCTGTGAGCTGTTTCGTACCATGGCAGATATAGTAGCCGAACATTTTGGATTTCGTTATAACAGGAATGATGATGAAAATATGATGATGTATTTAAATAAAGTTAAGAACAATAGTATTGTAATAGAATGAGCATACACTAAATGAAAGATTTTTGTTGGTATTTATTTTGGAAGCCTGATAAAATCTTTAAATGTGGAATACAGAAGCACCATTTGGAAAATTACATAATGAACTTATAATTGTCTTAGAGCCTCATGAAATAATTGCTTATCATAATACGAGATTACCTGATATAACAAGTATTGAAAGACAAGGGCTTATCTTTTCTGATGATAGGTACACAGATATGATTCGAGCAGCAATGCAAGATGCTGACATTACACAGCCACTGATAGATGAAGTCATGGGTATAGTTATTCTGAAGTGGATTAAGTAAAAGAGAAATGTTGAAATAGATTTCCTATTAATGGGAATGTATTGGCGACAAGCCATTTCAATTTTGGAATGGTTTGGCATATTTGTTCTAGGTTAGAGTATAATTTTGTGTCTTTTATTAAATAACTGATTATAGATTATCTAAGTAACGGGAGAATTAGTATGAATGGGGAGATATTGTTATCTTGTAAAATAGTTGCTGCAGCAAAGCTTGCAATAAAAGAAAATGAATTAATACATAATGAGCTATCAAAATATGAAAATAGTGTTACTTTTGAATTTCTACCACGTCGAACTTTGATTACTATGAAAACATATAAGGCATCTAATATTAAAGAATGGTATGAAAAATGTTTATCCCTAGGTTTAATGGATATTAGATTATTAATGCCTATATCAGTAGAAGACAGAGGATTACTTGGTTTCTCAAACACCTCAAAAAATTCTTTAGTATGTTTTTATAAAAACGGAAAAGTGACTTATTTTACTGCACACTGGGAATATGACAACAACTTAAAACAATGGAATGTATCATATACGGAACACTCTTGGGGTAATCCACCACAAGGTAAGCCACAGTTTGAAGATAATACAGAAAAGTTCATTGAAATCCTAACAGAAATTGAATTACTAGCTCGCAAAATTGAATGTGATGGATTTGCTGATATATTTCATAATGCTAAGGTAATATTGATAGATGGCGCGAAAAACTTAACTGAAAGTGGTATTTCATTACCATCTAAAAACTATAATTTGTTTATGGCAGCAAGTTTGGCAGATGTTTTTGGGGCAATGGGTTCATGGAATGATTCTCCTCCGTATATGGCTCATGAAAAAGGTCTTGATACAAAGTACAATGAATTGTCTACAGAATTACTCAAACAGCTAAGGTTAGCTGTCCTTTATGCTGTAAATCAATGGTAATGATGTTTAAATAACAAGGGGGGACAGAAGTCATGATAACTTCTAGAGATTTAGATTATATAGAAACCAAATTGATAAAGCAGGGTAAAAAAGTATTAAACTACCCGCTAATAGAATTAGCTGAATGGATAAACAAAGAATACTGTGTAAACGTGATTAATATTCATTATGACTATATTCAAAACAACAGACCGAGGCTCGGGATAATATTTGAATTTCGTACTGATGAAAGAAAATTTTATGATAGCGATTATAACTATGACCATAATAAGCAAAAAGCTATTGCAGAAAAATTCAGCGAATTAGTATCTTTAAAAGAGAAAGAACCTAAGAATATATTTAAATGTTTTAAAAAAGATGTACCGTCGAAATACAATATTAAAAATATTTTCATAGCTTTTAGCGCATTTGAACCAATCGCTAAGGAAGAAGCAAATAATCGTATTCCAGAAGAAAAGGTACAGGAATTAAAAAATAAGTTGAATAATAATGATTTGTGGAAGATTGCAAGGTCCTTTTCATCCACTACCTTTTTCTTTTATACGGATGAGCAGGTTAAAGAATACAGTAATAATGAATCGATGAAAATATTTGAAGAAGCTTACTATAACTTAATTAAACCATATGATGAATTTAACTATATAAAAAAAGACAGCTTCCATTTAAATATCGATAGTAAAGAAAATTTCGACAACAACTTTAGCAGTAATTGGTATTACTATTACAAATAAAGTGTTTTTACATATAAAGTGTGCACGCATATGAGTATGTGTACCGAAAAGTTCCTATATAATAAATAAAGGCTTTAGTAGCTATTTGAAGGCTATTAAGGTCTTTCTTTATAGTATTACTAATTTCTTTCATTATGAGTATTCCGAAGGTCAATCCATCGCCTGTCCGGTCATTGGAAATCAAGAAGTTTCATCTCTTTTTCTGCTTTGTATAAGGTATCATGGAATAGAAAAATCATCAATGCTGCTTCGCACCGCTGAAGCGGCAAAGCCTTGACACTTTCTCTATTCTAAGCTTAGTAGTAATTAAGCAGAATTAAGGTGATTTCCGTCATGCGGAAGATTGATTTCCATTTTGCCGGAATTCCGATTTCAGACAGCAAGAATATTCATTCATTAATTGGTCAATAAGTTTTGAAGTTATCTTATAAATTTATTCGTTATATATAGGTGAAGTATATATTTTCAAAAACTTTTTTGTAACGCCCAATCCCCATTTTCTTCTTTTCAAAAACTTTATTATCATTTTCAAAAACTATTTTGTAGTAATACAACAACCTTAAAGAATAATTAGAAATTGATTAACCATATTGACAGTACAATATTATACGTTGTATAGTATTGATAACGAAATAATATTATACTAAAAATAAGGGAATGATATGGGATAATATGATAATAGTAAAAGGAGTTGATTACATGGTTTTTAATACAGGATCCGCACTCTTGGACGCAATCGTACTGGCTGCGGTTTCTAAGGAACCGGAAGGAACTTATGGCTATAAAATAACGCAAGATGTAAGAGAGGCAATTGACATTTCGGAATCTACGCTTTACCCAGTTCTTCGTAGATTACAAAAAGATGATTGTTTGGAAGTGTATGATATGGAAATTGCGGGACGAAACCGAAGGTATTATAAAGTAACATCACAAGGGAGAATTCAGCTTCAGCTGTATTGTTCGGAGTGGAAAAACTATTCCGCAAAGATAAGTAAAATTTTTGAGGGGGTGGCGTAGTTGAACCGTGTTGAGTTTTTAAATGAGTTAGAAGAGTTGCTACAGGATTTAGAAACTGAGGAAAAAATGGAAGCACTCGCGTTCTATGATAGCTATTTTGAGGAAGCAGGAGAACTGAATGAACCAGTTATTTTAAGAGAATTAGGTTCGCCTGCAAAAGTTGCAGAAAGTATTAAAAAAGATCTTGGAGCAATAAAAGAAGAGGAGCTTGGTGAGTATACCGAAAGAGGATACCAGAGTAGTAATCAAAGTAAAGACAGTATTATGAAATTGAACGAAGTTACTACCTCTGACTCTAAAGAAGCGAATGAGAATGAGTTACAGAGTGATACCGCTATTAAACAAAATTCTAGTTATCAGAGTCAGAGTACGGCAGATCAAACTCAGAGTGCAAACAATAAAAACCAAGAAACTAGTTCTCAGAAATCTAATACAGCGGATCAGAATCAAAAGGAAAATTATCAAAACCAGAACATGCATTATCAAAATACTACCTATCAAAATCAAAGACCTGTTGTCAAAAAGACTGGTATTAATGTATTTGCCTTAATTCTATTATGCATCTTTGGGTTTCCAATTATAATCCCTTTGATGATTGCCTGCTTTGCAACCGTATTTGCTTTAGTGGTAGGATTTGGTGGAGCTGGTATCGGATGTATTGTATTAGGATTTTCGGTATTTGTTATGGGTGTAACGAAAGTATTTGTACTTCCACTGTTTGGTGCTTTATCCGTTGGGGGAGGAATGATATGTTTTGGCATCGGTTTATTGCTATTTCTAGTAGCTTGCGCTTGTGCTAAGATGTTCCCAGCATTAATTCGTGGTCTCGTTAGTCTGTTAAAAGCACCATTTGGGGGAAGGAGTGTAGCAGCATGAAATCAGCAGGGAGAATCGTTTTAGGAATTGCTTGTGCATCGATAGGAATTGGCATTGCAATACTACTTTTTGGTACTTTGTTTAGTGGTGGTAGAGATCGGAATCGGTATAATACATTTTCCTACCAAGATGAAGTAAAGGATGTTACCTCCGTTGATCTTGATATCGACTTTGCAAAAGTGCACATCGTAGAAGGGGATACCTTTCATGTCGAGGTTAAAAATACTACGGAAGATGGATTTCATAGTGAAGTTAAAAATGGAGTATGGTATCTAGAGGATAATTTTGATGACCGTTATTCTATTAATCTATTTGGGCTTAGACTACCGATCAACATTAATGTCGGGTTTCATAGGGAAGATGAGTGGTATCCTACCATTATAGTAACTCTACCAGAAGGCTTTGTTGCGGATGAATTTGATATGGAATTTGGAGCAGGAGAGTTAGTAGCGGAATATATTAATGCAAACTCTGTGGATTTTTCAATGGGAGCTGGTGAGATGACATTAAAGAATCTATCCGTTAAAGATCATTCTGAATTTTCAGTAGGTGCAGGTTCTATAAAGATTAATCGACTTACTGCGAAAGATGTTACGATGGACTGTGGTGCAGGTGAAATCAACGTTTCAGGTGAAATCCTTGGAAATAGCTATATAAACTGCGGTGTTGGCGAAATCAACCTTGATCTAGACGGAGAGGAAGAGGATTTTAATTATATTGTTGACTGTGGTATTGGAAGTGTTAAAATAAATAATAAGGAATGGGACTTTACGACACATCAAAGTATATATAATGATAATGCAAAAGGGACATTTGAACTGGATTGTGGTGTTGGTTCCATTAGTCTTAGAATTCGTTAATTGGTGTGTTTAAGAAGAGTAGAAAGGAAGGCTAAATTATGCAGAAAAAATTAGTGAAATCTCGTACAGACAGAAAAATATGTGGAGTATGTGGAGGAATTGCAGAATATATTAATTTAGACCCTACGGTGGTTCGAATTTTATGGATTATCTTTGCATTCTGCGGTGTTGGTATCCTTGCCTATATTGCTTGTGCATTCGTAATGCCAGACTAAGTAATATATTATATTAGGTAATATTTATTTGAGATAACATAGAAGGGACTAAATTAGTGCGAAATTAGCCTAGATTTAGTCCTTTTTTCTGCGTTTGATACCATAATATAAGCGATAGACTAAGGTGTTTAAGAATGATATCCGTATAATCTAATAGTTTTTTACCTAAGAGAATGACATATGAGTTTTTTTATCGTTACTTTTTATACTTTGATAGTGAAATAACTATGAAATTACCTGGTTTATTTTAACTTATTTGCTGGTCGCATTACTTTACAAGAGAAATAAATTGTGTTAAAGTATACGATATTATAATGTACGATATTACGTATACTCTATACTATCGTGTGACATAATGGTGAAAATGAAATGTAATATTAATGGAGGCATTTATGATAAAAGTTATTGATCAATTATCCAATATCTTTACTGCTGCATTTGTAAAGTGTGGTTACGAAGAAAAGTACGGAGTGGTAACGATATCGAATCGTCCGGATCTGTGTCAGTATCAATGTAATGGTGCTTTAGCAGCTGCAAAACAGTACAAAAAAGCGCCAATTATGATAGCAAATGAAATTGTAGAACTATGTAAAGATAATCCGGTTTTAAAAGAAATTACTGCTATTATGCCAGGATTCATTAATTTTTCTATTAAGGAAGAATTTTTAGTAGATTATCTTCAAAGCATGTCAGTGGATGAACGCCTCGGCTGTGAAGAAACTAAGAATCCTGATACTGTAGTTGTAGATTACGGCGGTCCTAATGTTGCAAAGCCTCTACACGTTGGACATCTTCGTCCTGCAATTATTGGTGAAAGCATTAAGCGTATGGTACGTTTCTTAGGTCACAACGTAATAGGTGATGCACATCTTGGTGACTGGGGAACTCAGATGGGACTGATTATTGCAGAAGTAAGAAAACGTCAGCCAAATCTTCCTTATTTTGATGAAAGTTTTACTGGTGAATATCCAAGCGAAGCACCATTTACCATTTCTGAATTAGAGGAAATTTATCCAACTGCAAGCGAATATTCAAAAGAACATCCAGATTTTCGTGAAGAAGCAAAGGAAATTGTATTTGAATTACAAAATGGTCATCGTGGATACACTGCACTATGGAATCACATAATGACTGTCTCAGTTAACGACTTAAAGAAAAATTATGATAATTTAAATGTTCATTTTGATGTATGGAAAAAAGAAAGCGATGCGCAGCCTTATATTCCAAACATGGTAACTTACTTAAAAGAGAATGGATATGCAAAATTAAGTGAAGGTGCTTTAGTTGTTGATGTAAAAGAAGAGACTGATACCAAAGAGATTCCTCCCTGTATGATTTTAAAATCTGACGGTGCAAGTTTATATGCTACTACTGATTTAGCTACCTTAGTAGAGCGTATGGAATTATTTAAACCAGCATCTGTTATCTATGTTGTAGATAAGCGTCAGGAACTTCACTTTGAATTAGTGTTCCGTTGTGTTAAGAAAACAAAGTTAGTACCAGAAGATGTGAAACTAACCTTCTTAGGTTTTGGTACGATGAACGGTAAAGACGGAAAGCCATTTAAAACAAGAGATGGCGGTGTAATGCGCCTTGAGTATTTAATGGATAGCATTAACGAAGAAGTTTATAAGAAGATTATGTCCAATCGTGAAATGAAAGAAGAGGAAGCGCGTGAGGTTGCTAGAATTGTTGGTTTGGCAGCATTAAAATACGGTGATTTATCAAATCAGGCATCAAAAGATTATATTTTTGATATTGATCGCTTTACTTCCTTTGAAGGAAATACAGGGCCTTATATTCTTTATACTATTGTTCGCATTAAGTCAATACTTGCAAAGTATCAGGAAGAAAATAAAGCAGTGGATGTAAGCAAGCTTTGTATCAAGTCTGGTAATGTTAGAGATTACGGTATTAGTGAAGTAAATCTAATGTTAGAATGTGCAAAGTTCAATGATGTGATAGAACATGCTGCATATGAAAATGCTCCACATAAGTTATGCGCTTATGTTTATGATCTTGCAAATGCATTTAGTACGTTCTATCATGAGAATAAAATTATTGCGGAAGAAAACAAAGAAAAACAGCAAGAATGGATTGCTCTCATTGAACTTGTTTTAAGAATATTAACTACTAGTATTGATTTATTAGGTTTTAGCGCACCAGAAAAGATGTAGCATTGATAAAAAGCGCGAAGGTGGACTGGAAAGTAACGAGCTTTCCAGTCTTTTTTCAATAAGAAAGATTTGATTACATAAGTGCATATCGAAAACCTATTTAGAAAGGACATGAACATGTATAAATTATTATCAAAGTTGGTTATCTATCGTAACATAGAAAAAGACAGTATTTTAGTTCGATTGGCAGATATCATAGAACAATATCAGCGAGGTAATGCAAACAGAGAAGATACGATTGTAGCAATCTATACGCAAATTCACAATTTATTAGATATCGCAACCGAATATGGGTTTAATCATAATTTGTGGCAGAATTATTTAAGCTATTTATTGGCTACTATTGAGAATCCATTTAGTATGACCTGTGAAAAAATCGGAGCAAGAGAAGGCTCTGTAAATGAGTTTGCGAGAGGTGATTTTGCAATATTTAAGGATTTATTTCACTATGATTTTAGTCCACTAGAGAATGAGCTTGGCATTGATTGTTTTAAAGTGATTACAAACTATAATGCAATTGAGAAAAACGGGAAAAGTTACAATCGAAGTGTCAGTGAAAAGGTGCAGGATCTAAGTAGAAAGATTGCTAAAGCTTCTGATGAAAATGAAATCTTTCAAATTGTAACTAATTTTTACAAAGATTACGGTGTTGGGATGCTTGGTCTAAACAAAGCTTTCCGCGTAGGAAAAGATGGCGATGAATTGAAATTATCACCGATTACGAATACCGAAGAGGTCGTACTCTCTGATTTGATCGGATATGAAATTCAGAAGAAAAAATTAGTGGATAATACGAAGGCTTTCATCGAAGGAAAAAAAGCAAACAACGTCTTATTATTTGGAGATAGTGGAACCGGAAAATCAACGAGTGTTAAAGCTATCCTTAACGAATACTACCCAGAAGGACTTCGTATGATTGAAATTTTTAAGCACCAGTTTGAAGATTTATCTGGGGTCATCTCAAAGATAAAGAATCGAAATTATAAGTTTATTATCTACATGGATGATTTATCATTTGAGGAATTCGAAATTGAATATAAGTATCTAAAAGCGGTGATTGAAGGTGGTCTTGAAACAAAACCTGACAATGTATTAATCTATGCAACATCAAATCGCAGGCATCTAATTAGAGAAACCTGGAGTGATCGTTCCGACATGTCAAAAGATGAGTTGCATCGTTCTGATACAATGCAAGAAAAACTCTCTTTGGTTGCAAGATTTGGTATTAGCATCAATTACTCTGCGCCATCACAAAAGGAATATTTTACAATTGTAGAAGAGTTAGCTAAAAAATACGATAATTTCGGATTATCAAAAGAGGAGCTGTTGCAAAAAGCGAATATGTGGGAACTTAAGGGTGGTGGTTTATCTGGTAGAACTGCCTCTCAGTTTATAGTTTATATGTTAAGTCAAGAAGGTACATGTTAATGTACCTTCTTGTTTAATACAAGTCATAATACAAGTCATAATACAAGTCATAATACAAGACAATAATACATGACATCACAACACTAGACATCTTTCTGGTATTTAGCAATTTAAGTATACATAAATTTTATGGACATAAACTAAACCCTTCCGTCGATAAGAAATGATTTTTGTCGTAAATAGTAGAAATAATTATAATTAATACAAAAATGTGCTATATTTGCTAAAATCTACAATAAATATTTTGACATTGTGATACGTCACTGGTAAAATAGGGCTAGACGATTAATAAGGAAAACAGGTCATTCCTTATTGCAAATAAAAAGGTAGTGTTTACTACTTTGGCAGGTAGAGTTGTGTTAGCAAAGAAACGTATTGTATTGAAAGTGAGGTTAACCATGGAGACAAAGATTAGTAAAAATGGGAAACGAATCTTAAAAGGTGCAATGTTTGGAGCTTGTTTTGCGATGACAGTAGCACTTTTTGAAACTTCAGTTACCTATGGGCATGAACTGAAGATAAATGCATTAGTTTCTACTCAGACAAAGGATAAGGACGAAGTTTATTATATAGGCAAAGTGACAGGTGGTGTCAATGTCAGAGTGGGCGCAGGTTCTGATAAAAATCAGCTAGTTGTTGGTAATCAGAGTGTAAAGCTAAAAAAAGGTACTGAGGTAACAATACTATCCGAAGTGATGGTTGGTAAAAAGCCTTGGTATGAAATTCGGTTTGAATTTGAGAAAAATGAAGTAGTTGGCTATGCAACGAGTACATACATTGAGAAAACAAGTAAGACAGTTACTCCGACACCAATACCGACACTATCTCCAACCCCAACTATAACCCCAACGACTGAACCAACTGCAATACCAACGGTAGAACCAACTACATCACCTACGCAGAATCAGAAGGAAACCGATAATAGCAAAGGTAGTATGATTCTTTGGATATTTGGTGGAATTGCTATGGTAGCACTTGGTATCGTTTTAGCGCTATCCGTTAAAAAGAAACGTAAAGAAGAGTATGCAGAAGCAAATGAAGTATCTAAAAAAGTTGAAAAACTTAAGAATATGGTGATTACGAAAGATATCGATGAGAAGGAATCACCAGATGAAAAATTAAAACGCAAAGCACAGGGAAAATTTACAAAGGAAGGAAAACCAACACGCCAGCCAGTTGCAGTTCAACATACTTCTGAGGTGTATGTTAAGAATTCTAAACTCAATGAATCAAGTATTGTTACAGATGAATTTGCTGCTACTTCAGAGCAAGTTATCGAGGATATTTCTAAGAATAAGGATAGATTAGAAAAAAACAGCTTAGAAAAAGAGAACCTAGGAAAAGAGAACTTAGGAAAAGAAAGTGTGGAAAAGACTGATTTGAGAAAAGCGATTCAAGCACTTCGTGAGCATGATATAGTAATTCATAAGTATTTTGGAAAAGGAGAAGTCTTCGATAACTCAGATGTCAAGCTGATTGAAGTTCGTTTTGGAGGAGATGTTCGATTTCTTAATAAAGAGCAATTGGTTAATAAAAAGTTATTACAGATTACGAATGAGCGTAGAAGGTAATCATAAAAGCTAAGAACAATGGCATAAAAAGCACAAAAAATAAGCACAAAAATGTAGAAGATAAGCATTTGCTTAAATAACAAGTGAAACATAAGTGCTATATGGTATATAAAACTACCATATGGCACTTTTTATCTTATTAAGTTATATGATTTTACAAAAAAGATTATCCCAAGGAAAAGGTGTTAAAGCACCAGAATAGAGGTTATAATGACAGAATATATCGTATCAAAACAGGATGACGGACAATTTAAAAGTGTACAGGAAGCAATCAATGCTATCATAAATGATGGTGTGGAGAACGCCACGATATCTGTGAAAGAAGGATGTTATGAGGAACTTGTTACTATCCCGAAAGGAATCAAAAATCTGAGGTTAAAGGGTGAAGGAAGCGACAAAACCAAAATAACATATGGAAATTATGCAGGTATTATAACAAAATCAGGTGAAAAACTTGGTACCAATCGTTGTGCAAGTGTTTTTATTGATGTAGATAATGCCACATTTGACGGAATCGCCTTTGAAAACAGCTATATACAAGAAGGTTTTGATACTTCAGGTCGTCAAGCTGTTGCAGTAAATTCAACGGGGAACGGATTAATCTTTACGAACTGTGCATTTTATGGACGCCAGGATACTCTTTATGTACGGGAAGGAAACTGTTTATTTCAAGATTGCTATATAGAGGGAGATATTGATTTTATCTTTGGAGCAGCTGAGGCTGTATTTGCTCGTTGTGAAATTCATTCTAGAAATTGTGGCTCTAAGGAACTGAATGGTTATGCGACAGCTGCGAGTACAAAGGCAAAGGATGAGTATGGTTTTATATTTTATCAGTGTAGTTTTACTGCACCATCGGAGGTTGCCCCTAATACAGTGTATCTAGGTAGGCCATGGCATCCAAGTGCAGCTACAGAACCAGTATGCTCTGCAACCATATTAATGAATTGCGAGCTTGGAAAACATATCAAAGAAGAGGGTTGGACTTACATGGGACAGGTTTGGCCAGAAACAGAGCGCTTTTTTGAGTATCAATCTACTGGTAAGGGAGCCAAGCAAAATGAGCATCGTAAGCAATTAACAGAGGAAGAAGCTTGTAAAGTCAGAACTCTTATTGAAACAAAGTTATGTAAAATAAACTAATGGACTAATTTATTGAAAGCAAACTAATAATTATAAAAATATTTAAAGGGCTTTAGAAATCTTGTATTCATCTAAATAACAAGTTTTCTATAAGCCCTTTTATGAAGGAAAGAATAGTTAATTATCATGCTTATCTTTAGCATTAGAATTTCTACAATGGTAGGGCAGGATATAAATCTATTCCTTCCTTTATAAGAAATCTTTAAATTTTCAATCAACTTTACTCTGAACATAATGCACGAGTTCTTTCACATCAAATGTTGAGAAATTATCCTCCGTAACAAAGAATGGAATTCCTATATTTCCAGCATTCTTTACCTCATAAAATATCGGATTTGAATCACGGTATTTTAGAAACTCTTTTAGATAAGCAGTTGCTTGTGTAAATTCGTGATAGTCTATGTTGATATTTGCATAGTCACGTAACATATTGATTGCCTCGATACAGTCCGGACATAGATTCATTCCATACATAATAACATTCATTGATGCCTCCCAAAATAGTTGATATCATTTTATTAGCTAAGTATAGCATATTAGAAACGATTTTTAAAGAAATCCATTTCTAGAACAAATGAGTTTCTTAAGAGCGATTGCTACATAGAAGAGCTATCATCAAATTAAGAAATTTGTTAGAGAACCGTAACCCCGCATGTGCATAAAATATAACAGAAGCTAAATTTAGGAGAGGTAAGTTATATGCAGGAAGGAAAAGGGGTCACTCTATTAAAGCATACAAGGAAGAAATCTGTTACCAATGAGAGCAGTTCACTAGATCTTTTAGAATGCTCGTATGAATATCCTCAAATATTAACTAAAAAAGAAGATAGTCCACAGGCTATGGTGAATCAAGATATTATGAAAGAGATGGAGCAGCGATACCAGAGTAATTGTGAAGAGGCGCTCGTGAATGCCTTATATATCGTGGATTTATTTAGTAAGCCAGATGATTTAATAGGTCCTTCGTGGTTTCCTTTAACAGCAAGTGTTACTTATCGGATACCTTGGAATCAATATGGAGTTTTATCCATTGTGTTTTTAGAATTTCGCTGGTATGGTGGTGCACATCCTATGACGGAACAGTTTTCTATGACCTATAATGTAGAAACAGGAAAAAGAATTACAGCTCCAGAAGTGTTAGGAGAAACAGAAGAGGAGGTTAAGAGGCAAATAGCGAATGGATTTATGAAACAATTTGAAGAGGATCCAAGTAAGTTTTTTCCGGATGCGATAAAGGATCTTGCCAACCTTAAGTTTGAATACCGTTATTATTTAATGGGGGATAATATCGTGTTTTATTTTAATCCTTACGAGCTTGGGCCTTATGTTTCAGGAATTTTAGAATTCTCCATGCCTATTTTAAAGAATAGAAAATAAGATAATACGAAAAAAGTAAAAATTTGTCTTGACACCTTAAATGCTACGGTGTACTATGTAACTAGTACACTATTCATCACATACAAGAGAAAAATTCTTTGGAAGGGAGGTTCTGAATGGAGTTTAATAATAATATGCCTATTTATATGCAAGTAATTCAGGAGATAAAGAAAGAGTTAATTCGTGGTAATTTGTCACTTGGTTGTAAGTTGCCTTCTGCTAGAGATTTGGCAATTCGATATCAGATTAATCCCAATACTGCAAATCGTGTTTACCGAGAGATGGAACTTCAAGAACTTTGCTTTACAAAACGAGGGATAGGAACCTTTGTAACAGAGGATGAACAAAAACTTATGCGAGTAAGAGAAGAGATGGCAAAGGAATATATGACAACCTTTCTTATTGGTATGAGGGATTTGGGTCTTCAAGAAGAGGAAGTGATTTCACTCATTCAAAAGGAGTTTAATAAATAGAAGGAGCAAGGTTGAAGGAGCAAATTATTCAACTGGAATTGAAATCTAAGAAATCTAGATACAAATTTTATTTCGTGAGAACGTGATTAGAAATGGAGGAAAAGATGTTAATTAGTAAGGACGTTGTAAAGCGGTACATGTCAAAAGTGGCAGTATCGGGAATTTCCATGCAAATGGAGGAAGGAAAAATCTATGCATTACTCGGTCCAAATGGAAGCGGGAAAACAACTTGGATGAAGATGGTAGCTGGATTGATTAAGCCTACCATAGGAACTATTACATATAATGGAAAGTCAATTGGTGTCGAAAGCAAGAAGAGGATTGCTTATATGTCCACGGAACCTTTTTTTTATGATTACATGACAGTATATGATGTTGGACGCTATTATGAGGATTTTTTTGAAGATTTTGATATAGAGAAGTATCAACAGCTACTCGCCAAGATGGATTTAAGTTTGAAGGATAAGGCGAAAAATCTTTCTTCTGGACTTGCTGCAAAGTTGAAAATAGCTGCGACATTAGCAAGAAAAGCGGAAGTTTATTTACTTGATGAACCTTTAAATGGAATTGATATTATAGCAAGAGACCACATTATGAATGCTATTCTAGAGGTTGCAAATGAAAAAACAACTATAGTTATATCGAGTCATTTAGTAGATGAATTAGAAAAAATTATCGACAATGCTATCTTTATGAAAAATGGCACTCTGGTTTTAAATGGTGATGCAGAAACCATTAGAAAAGAACATCAAAAATCTATCGTAGACCTATATAAGGAAATCTATGCACATGGTTGATATATAAAAGATGTCGAAATTAAAGTGATAAAGTTAGTGGAAAAGAAAGGAGAGGTATAAGGAAAATATGTTGAAATTAATAAAATATGAGTTAAGAAAACAATGGTTCTCTAAACTCTTTATATTGATTGTAATGGGAATATTAGAACTTACTTTTTTATTTGGATTGCTTAGAGAGGATACAGAAGCCTTAGGAATTTCCATGGGAATTATGGTACTTGTTGCATTTACTGCAATTATGTTTGTTTCCTTTGAGTGTATTATGACTTATTCGAAAGACTTAAAAACGAAACAAAGTTATATGCTATTTCTGACACCAAATTCAACCTACAAGATAGTGGGTGCCAAAGTAATAACCTCTGTTGCACAGATTGGGTTTACTGCAGTTTTTATGGCCTCTATTATCTTTATTAACATGACTATCGTTGTGTTACGATACCAAAACATAGAAGAAATGATTAAGACAATTCAGATTACAATGAAAAATGTTATGGGATTAGATGTGGATTATGGTCTTATATTGATAGGTCTGATTTCATTTTTACTGGAATGGATATCAAAAGTTATTATGGGTATTCTTGCAATTACGTTGAGTGCTACTTTTTTATCCAACACAAAGGGAAAAGGTATTGTCAGTTTAATTATTTTCTTTACCTTGAATTATATGGTTGGAAGAATTGGCAAATTATTTATGCTAGAAAGTATGCCATTATTCGATCTATTTATGATTGATGCTATCTTTATGGCATTTGTCATAGCAGCCTTTTACCTAGCGACAGCATGGATGTTGGATAAAAAGGTGAGCGTATAAATAATTAACTATTTTGGATATTTTGGATAAAAATCGGAGGTATCCGCACAGAAGAAACCATCACATTCTGATAGAATGGAATCAAAAATAGGAGTGATGTTATCAAATTGATCACTAGGGAAGGTTACCATATACATACTTTGTATCTGGTGTTTGGAAAGAAAATCTGCACCATCACAATCACGAAAATAAGGTTTCATTTCCTCAAAGTCCAATGAACTTTTTGGTGAAAGGCTGATTTCCATAACACCAGCGGCTTCCCACAGCTCTACATTATCTGTATATTTTATGATTGCTTCATATAGTGTACGAATGGAAGTCTCTTTATGATTCATATAAAACCAGTCGCCAGTGATAGAGGAACTCTTCTCTGTAGCGATTGGTTTTTTATTTGGCTTCTTATTCTCGTTTTTATCTTTTTGTTTTTTTATGATCATTATTACCTCTATTCTGGTGCAAAGGCACCTTTTTAATGTAAGTATACCACAGGCAAAATGGTTTGAAAACATACAGGAAGATAAGTTTCTAAGAAACAACGTTGTATTTTGGGTACTATCATAGTAAAATAACGATAGAAAGATGAGGAGGGTATCAAAATGGCGATTATTAAACCTTTTTATTGTGTTAGACCAGAGAAAGAATATGCAAGTCGAGTGGCAGCTTTGCCATATGATGTTTATAACAGAGTAGAAGCAAAAGAAGCCGCCCTACAAGATGAGTTATCTTTTTTAAATATTGATCGTCCAGAGACTGGATTTGAGCTTTCAGTGGATATGTATGATGAGAGGGTATATCAACGAGCAAAAGATTTGTTGTTGAAACGATTGGAAGATGGAATTTATCTTGAGGATGAAAAAAGGTGCTATTACATATATGAACTGATTATGGAGGGACGTCCACAAACCGGTATCGTTGCCTGTGCTTCAATTGATGATTACCAAAACAATATCATAATGAAGCATGAAAATACGAGAGAAGAGAAGGAACAGGATCGAATTCGTCATGTAGATACCTGTAGTGCTCAAACTGGCCCAATTTTCTTAGCATATCGTTCCAATGATATCATTCATAATATTGTGGAACGAGTTAAAGAAGGGGAAGCGCTATATTCCTTTACTTCTGAGGATGGGATTACTCATAACGTATGGAAAGTGGAAGATGACCAATCGATAGCAACCATCGAAGAAGCATTTGGCGGAATCAATAGAATTTATATTGCAGATGGCCATCATCGTGCAGCATCTGCAGTTAAGGTTGGTCTAAAAAGAAGAAAAGAAGCGAAAGAATACGATGGAAGCGAGGAGTTTAATACATTTCTCTCCGTATTATTTCCGGAGGACCAGCTTATGATTATGCCATATAACAGGGTAGTTGCTGATTTGAATGGACTTAGTGAAGAGAAGTTTTTAAGTACTCTTTCTGAGAATTTTTATGTGAAGAATAATGGAGCGATAAGAGTTGCACCAGAGAAAAAAGGGATATTTGGAATGTATCTGAATCATACTTGGTATGAGATAACTGCAAAAGAGTCATTATTACAGATAGAAGATCCTGTTAAGGCACTTGATGTTTCTTTATTACAAGATTACGTATTAGATATGATATTAGGAATTAAAGATCCTAGAACAGATCATAGAATTGATTTTATTGGTGGGATACGTGGACTTGGGGAGCTAGAAAAACGTGTAAATGAAGATATGACCGTTGCATTTTCCATGTTTCCAACCTCGATACAAGAATTGTTTGCGGTAGCAGATGCCAATCAATTAATGCCACCGAAATCAACTTGGTTTGAACCAAAATTAAGGAGTGGATTGTTCATTCATCGGATTTAAGAAGTACAATTTAGATCTATTATTCCATAGTAATATAGATACCTTGACATGTCCTTACAAGACTGCTAAAATTAAAATACTTGATTAAGATTGGAGTTGGGAAGATGAGTATTTATTCTTGCAAATAATAATTCAATAAGAATAACGTGCTGGATTTAGAGAAGTGTAATAGCGCTTTTCTTTGTGCGCTTATTTTGCTGATTTTTAAATTGCACGTTGCAAGAATACTTTCTTACCCAATGTTTTATAAACTAGATAGTTCACATGATCAATTATTATTGATTCTTTTTCATATTTGTTAAAAATTCGATGGTAGAAAAATATATTCAGGTATGCAGGTTACTCATACTGATATATTTATTTTATTCATTACAAGAAAAGTTCGCGAAGCCTGCTTTTTCTTGTTTAAACTTGCAAAATGAGAGAAATTAATAAATTATTATGGGATACCTCGTTTGAATTCTTAAGACGCAGAAAGATATATTCTTGCGTCTTATTTTTTTATTAAAAGTATAGAAAAGCAACATGTTTGCTGTGTATATGATGTGAAGAAAATTATTATTTATGAAAAGTATATTTTTCTTAGCAGGTAATTACTTGAAGTACTTAACAGATAGGAGGTATGATTATGGCACAACTTAATGTTACCGATTTAACATTTTATTATGATGGTAGTTATGATACGATATTCGACAATGTTTCATTTCAAATAGACAGTGATTGGAAATTAGGATTTGTTGGTCGAAACGGTAGAGGTAAAACAACATTTTTAAATTTATTAATGAAAAAGTATGAGTATAAGGGAACGATATCTTCCCCTGTGAGTTTTGATTATTTTCCTTTTCCAGTTACTGATAAATCACAGAATACGATTGATATTGTTGAAATGATTTATCCAGATTATGAACTTTGGAAGGTATGTAAGGAATTAACGTTACTAGAAGTTGATTGTGAAGTTTTATATCGACCATTTGAAACACTTAGCAATGGTGAGCAAACAAAAGTATTATTGGCTGTGTTATTTTCAAAGGAAAATAATTTTTTATTAATTGATGAACCTACCAATCACTTGGATATGAATACACGTATCGTAGTAATGAATTATTTGAAAGGGAAAAAGGGATTTATTTTAGTGTCCCATGACCGTTTTTTCTTAGATGGTTGTATTGATCATGTATTAGCAATCAATAAAGCAAACATTGAAGTGATGCAAGGTAATTTTTCTACATGGTGGGAGAATAAGAAGAATCAAGATGAGTATGAACTTGCAGAGAATGAGAAGTTAAAAAAAGACATCAAACGTTTATCGGAAGCAGCAAAACGTACAGAAAACTGGTCGGATCAAATTGAAAAGAGTAAGATTGGAAGTCATTCCCCAGACCGTGGCTTTATTGGTCATAAGTCTGCAAAAATGATGAAGAGAGCAAAAGCAATTGAGAATCGCTCGTTAACAGCGCTGGATGAAAAATCAAAATTATTAAAAAATATAGAAGATACCGATGAATTAAAGATCATCCCATTAAAGCATCATAAATCTACTTTAGTTAATGTAGAGAATTTGTCCGTTACGTATGGGGATAGAACTATATTTGATCACATAAATTTTTCCATCAGTAATGGAAAAAGAATTGTTTTGCAAGGGAAAAATGGTTGCGGAAAATCAAGCATCTTAAAGATCATACTAGGAGAGGATATCCCTTGTAACGGAAAAGTAGAGATTGCCAGTGGATTAGTGATATCCTATGTATCACAAGATACCTCTAATTTAAGTGGAAATCTATCTGATTTTGCCAAAGAACATCACTTGGAGGAAAGTCTTTTTAAAGCGTTGCTTCGAAAACTTGACTTTACAAGATTACAGTTTGAGAAGAATATAGAAGATTTTAGTGGTGGACAAAAGAAAAAAGTTTTAATTGCAAAAAGTTTGTGTGAGCAAGCGCATCTTTATATCTGGGATGAGCCACTCAATTATATTGACATCTTTTCTAGAATGCAGATTGAGAAATTAATTAAACAATATGAGCCTACTATGTTATTAGTAGAGCATGATAAGACATTTGTGAATGAAATTGCTACAGATATCATACAGATTTAGATAATACCTTGAAGCCGTATAGTAATTTGCGGCTTCAAGGTTTTTAGTTTGTAATTATCGTATCTATTGAATAGTCCAGTTATGAATAAACGGTCATAGTCACTATACATAGAATAATCAAAAATGATAGGCGTCTCTTTTGTTATATTCTTCCTTCCAATCATGGATGTAAATGGTTTTTCTATTTTTATTTTTTTACCATTCTCATGGATAAACACCGTATCAAAGGAGTTTTCTTCAAGATATATAGTTTTACATTGATCACTTCCGGTATATTGTATAGATACCAATACACTTATCTCATCATCTTGGTTATATTCATTTTTATCAAAATCCATTCTTAATTCAAGATCTTGTAATTTTTTTGCATTTTCTACGTTATTACAAGGAGTTAAAATTAAAAGTTTATTCAAGATAATTAAAAAGTAATATTTTTTCTTTTGAAAAATCCT